>Ga0068628_1000177_pt1 | contig 17810 bp, 21 predicted proteins | sample InSIn2gowninarea_FD_77431 | JGI IMG/M metagenome (GOLD analysis project Ga0068628, IMG submission 77431) | Clean room microbial communities from NASA Spacecraft Assembly Facility at Jet Propulsion Laboratory, Pasadena, California, USA -... ... | reverse complement strand
GGGGGGGGGGGGGGGGGGAATGTTCACACCTAATCATGGGGATTGGGTGAACACTTGTAAATATTGTAAATAATAAATAATGGAAAATGAAGACTCATTGGGACGTGAAACCCAAGAGTCACTCCCTTATGTATATAGCCATGAAAAATCTTAATGAATAAACACAATTGATTTGAGGAGTTACCTCCTGGCCTGACAAAACCATAGAGATGACTTGCCTAGACATTTATGGAAATATTGAAGAAGAGTAGGGTGGATTAGTTCTTGGTAACTCATAGTTCTCAAGTAAAAACAATTCAAAGATCTTGGCTCGTTGAGGGAATGTGAGTTTCTGATAGATCTTCATAAGAAAATCTACATAAAAAGGATGCATAGTGGTTGTAGGTTGAACTTGAAGGATTTGACATATTGACTCAGGAGTGGCAGTAAACAAGACTTCATTATTTTGGTCAATTACGACCCACTGACTGGGTAAATAGCTTAAGTGACACCAAGTGACAAATTACGGGAAGAAATGGGTTCGATGAAAGAAAAATTGGGGTAGGAAGGAGTCCCATACGTTGAATTCATCACTATTGTCTAAAAAATTCTGATTTGCCCAGTTGTGAAGTTCATAAAGATCGAACTCACACTAGGTTTCAAAGATTTTGTATTGCTTTTCAACTAGGAGAAATTCGTCTAAATTGACTACAAGGGGAAACATTTGGATTTCTACCACTAATTTGGACTTTCCTTTGGGTGACGACATGTTGAACTATGAATTTATAGATAGGTGTATCGGATTACTGAGAATTGGTGATCGTTGGTGTAGCAAATGCTTGTTTGTTGATAAAATCCAATTGTGCCTGCACCATTGCAAGAGGATGGGAGAAAAGGAATGTGGAGGGAAGCAGAAAATTTTAAAGGGATTGGGCGAATTAACCATTTTTGGCACGTTTAGTTAATGCACTAGATGTTTGCAGGAATAGTTTGTTTGCGGTTTTGGCAAAGGGGGGCCTGAAATGGTTGTGGGGAAGCCATGTTGGCATGGGTGGAATTTTCAAAACAACTTTTTGGACCCCCCCCCTCCTCCCCCTTGGTTAAAAGTTGACAACGCGAGGGGGTGGGGGGGGGGGGGTCTGAAGTTCATCCCCCACCGTTGATCGGGCTTTTTCACAAGCTGACAAAAATGTCACATCAATTCACTTTATTAACATTATATTAATTAATCATTAATTAATTAACATAACAAAGATTTAAACAATAATACAATTATAATTGCGGTGACAGTTAAACAAGTGCACCTATAGTTTGGGATCTTGTACTTATTTTTCTCATATATATATATATATATATATCCCATATTATTTATTTTTCTAATTTTCTTTCTTTTTGTATTTTCTTTCCCTTTTGTATTTTATTTTCTATATATATATATATATTTTAATTTTCTTTTCTGTTTTTCAACATAAGGAAATGGAAAACATAGCATGGTGAAAAAAGTTACGACAAAATTCATGACATACCACTGACATTTTGCAATTTTGAAAATATTTTATTTTCAAGAAGGGATAAAATTTGATATGTAATAATTAGAACAATTGAACTATCTGCACACTTGAATAGTTGATTAGTTTAGACAATTGTAGCATTTCAAGATATTTTTTGTAAGTTGTTGTTGTTTGGGTTCTCCCTATAAAAGGGATGAAGAACTCATTAGTAAGGGTTCGATTTTCGATTCCAGAGGCTATAATATTCTGCAAGTTTTGCAAGTTTTAGAGCTTATGAGATGTATGTTGTTCCTGAAGATTAATGAAGATGTTTTGGTGATTCCAAACACTGAAATGTGGAGTATGTGATTCTGTCTTTGTTTACCATTTTCATATGTGTTTCTTTCCTCTCATAAATCATTTAATTGTAGTTTCTAGAACTCAGTCTTGTTTGTCAGATTTACATATGTTATGTTATGAAAAATGGTACCTGTAATATGTCAGATTGAAGGCCTTAAAATGCACTCCATGGTTTCTGATCTCGTTCCCTTTGTCTCTTCATAATTCTGCTGGAAATTAGTGTACATGATTCTATCAATAGCTCTCTGCAATGGATTTCTCTCTTGCATTCTTTCTTTCACCTATACTGTAACAATTAAAGAAACTTCACTCTCTCTGTGTAGGTCATTGTTGGCCCTCAATTTTGACCCTTTTTAACCATACATAATCCACTTAACTATTATCCCTTACCATCATACCATGGTCATATTTGCCATATTTTTTCCTCTTTTTTCACATTAAGTTAAAATAATTATGTCTTCTAATTTTTAGAATTTTTAGTAAAAATTGGGTATTAAAAGTTATTTTTTGGCTAGAACAAAATTTCTCGTAATGGCTCTATTGAAGTTGTATGTGCAGGACACCTAGGTGCAAACTGAAGATAGATTTGAGAAGTATAGGAACCAAGGATGGACATATTCCTATTCGCACAATCCAAATAAGTTAGAACATGTCCGGTCAAAGCTAGTCAAACTTGACCAATCATCCAGAAATCCCTAAAATAAAGGGGCAATTTTGTGATTTTGTGGAATTCTACCATATTTCGTGCAACAAAGGGGATGAGTTCGACCTGATTATATGGATTATGACTCTTATAGGTTGTTACAACTATTTTAGCTAAGTTTGTTATATTTTTGGCTTATTAAGAATAACTATTCAACACTTATGAACATGTATTATGACTATTGAGACTTCTCTATTTATGAATATAATTTGAAGAACTTATCTTCTATTTTCTTGGTCTTCTTAATGTGGAATGTGATTGTTGATCTACAGTAGCTGATAATTTCAAGTGTACAAAGCAAGGGTGGAAGGCCCCCATTCTAAGCTAAGTACATTGCAGTGTAATTTTGTGCATAATTGTGAATAGTTTATATTATTGTTTTCTTTATAGTTTCTTGTGAATATTTTATGAATAGATTCATTATATGCCATGTTCATTTATGTTTTTGGATGATTTCATTTCAGTAATTGGTTTAAGCATAGAAGGTCAACCAAAGCATCTAAGTTAGATCCTCTTTCTTTTAGATTAAGAACTGAAATAGAAATTGTGCATTTAATCTTTACGGCTTTCTTGGATTATGTTAGGGTCCCACCCTAACCCCCTTATTTATGTAATGGGATCGAGTCATAGTTATAGTTAAGTAAAGAGTCAATAAAGCCCATATTAATAATTGTAAGTGGTTAACCCGCATTTAATGAAGGGACCACAGTTAGTTGCAAATGGACCATGGTATTAGATAGATGGTATTAATAAGAACCATGGTATTTCCCCATGGTATTGCATGTATGAATCCTATATAAAGGATAGAGACTCCCCTCGAGGAGCATCGTGTCTTATTTCGTAATCGAGCTTAGCTCTATTGGAGGTTTCCCCCTCAAAGAGGCAAGTGAACATTGCTTTCTGAATAATAAAATACTTGCTGTTATTGCTCATTGTTCTATGTTCTGGGTATATTTCTTCGCATATTTGGTATTCTGGTATCGTCTTCCAGGTTAAGAGCATAACAAGTGGTATCAGAGCACTTTCTAGGGCCAGTGGGATGTCCAATTTTTAGCAATTTTTTTTGGATAGAGATGTGTTCCAACATCTTTAAACCACGGGATCTGTCATTGAGCACATAAACCTGTGGATTTGGGGAGGCATGCATGCAAGAAATACAAGAGGTGGTCACGCTTGTTGGACTCCCTTGTAATCCCTGTGGGTACCCCTTCGAGTAGTAGCGCATTAGACAAAACTGCGCACAGACTGTCTTCCCAGCACCCTCTGGGTATATCGGAAGCCCCCTAGCTCCCCTGAAACCTCGCCATAGATAAACCGTCGGCTGTCTTACTGCTACAGTACACTGAGAATAACACTCGGAGAGATTACGCGCACATATGATTGGGTAGTCGGGTTGCACGGCTAATGGTACGGTTGATCCTCCTTGGTTAGTGCCCTGGAAAATTGGGCTGAGTACCACTGTCAGACCCTTATATATATTGCAATCTGTAGCACCTCACACTCTTGGAGACCATAGTTACCTGTTCTATCTCTGGATCATGCATAATCTTTGCAGATCAGATCTCACAAGTGGGGTTTTGTCACCACAGCAGCAATCAGTTCTGCCATTCAGATCTATCAGATTAGCCATTCAGATCTCTCAGATCCATCAGATCCGCAGTAGTAATCAGTTCCGTTGTTCAGATCTCTTAGATCCACCATCCAAATTTGAGTAGTTGTGTGGGTTCCTATACCTGGGTGTGATTTTCGCAGGACTTTTGGAAACATTGACATTAGTGCCAAAAAATTTGGGCAGTCCCCAATTTCAAGTACATCACCTCGGTACATGGTACAAACTACAGCTAAAGAAAAGGCAAATGAGAGGATGGATAGCCTTGAATCAACCTTGAAAGAGGTAGTGTCGCAGCTGAAGGATTTAAATGCAACACTCTCCAAGGGCAAGGTGAAGGCACGCGAGGAGGCATATATTGGCACTGAAAATAGTGAGGGTGAGTCTAGATAGTCTCTTCACATCTTTGGCACCCACCAAAAATCCCATCCGCGACCACGCAAGCTAGACATGTATAAATTTGATGGCTCTCACCCGACTGGATGGATAGCACAAATGGAACAATATTTCAATCTGAATTACATCCTGGATAATGTGACTCAACTTAGTGTGGGTATCATGTACTTGGACAATGAAAGATGGCAATGGTGGCAATGGCATCAACGTTGCTATGGAAGGCCCTTGACTTGGGAGACATTCAAAAAATCTCTTATGGATCGCTTTGACCATGAATCTGCCTTATTGGGTCGTCTCACTAAGCTCTAACAGACAAGAACAATGAATGAATATATTACAGCCTTTGAAGCCTTAGCTTTCCACACTAGAGGTCCACAAGATGAGTTCTACATGGAATGTTTTGTCAGTGGTATTAAAGAAGCCATACAAGCCCACATCTGATTGCACCACCCTAGCTCATGGTTGTAGGCTTGCAGGATAGCTCGTGAAGTAGAATGTGCATTAGCGGCCTAGTCCAATCGCCCAAATTTCATCACCAAGGGTTTCCCCCCATAGGCTTAAAGCACTACCCAAACACTCAAGGTTCAAAAGGTATCACCTGCAGAAATGGCGGAAATAAGAAAGCAAGGATTATGTTACTATTGTGATGAGAAATACTCCCCCGGGCATATATGCAAGGAGCCTAAATTCTTTCAAATTGATGCTACTGATCACAGTTCATCGGAGGAAGCCCCACCACTTGAGGAACCAGAGGATGAAGAAGAGGACAACCAGCAGGACAATGTACCTGATGAACCCGTTATCTCACTGCATGCTTTGACAGGGTTTTCTTTGCCTCAAACTCTCAAAATCAGAGGTTTTATTAAGCATTGTCCAATAGTAGTCTTGATTGATAGTGGAAGTACACATAATTTTATCCATCAAAGAGTCGCAGAAGCAGTGCATTGTTTTGTCCAAGCAGTTTCTAACTTCCAGGTCCAAATTGCTGATGGGGGAACAATGAAATGTGAAGGCGGCTGTGAAAATGTCAAACTTCAAATGGGGGATTATTAGTTAAAGACCCACATGTTTGTCATACACATGGGAGGGTGTGACATTGTCCTTGGTGCTGTATGGCTTCGCACACTTGGCCCAATCACAATGGATTTCCAGGAGTTATATATGAGCTTCAAGAAGAACAACCACACTATACCCTCTGTGGACTTTAGGCGGGAGCTCCCTCTATCATCAGCTCACATCAGATGGAAAAATTGTTAAAATAGGGCCAAAAAATGACTTCCAGGCCTTTGAACCCAATTCTCTTCAGATTCATCCTGAGATGCAACAGATCTTAAATAACCATCTTCTAGTCTTTGACAAGCCTCATGAGCTTCCACCCTCAAGAGGGGAACATGATCATAGCATCACTTTGGTCCCAGGGGCCCAACCACCAAATGTGCGCCCATATAGATATCCATTCGCCCAAAAGAATGAAATAGAAAAATTAATCAAGGAACTTTTGGAAGCAGGCGTCATTCGTCCCAGCATTAGTCCTTATTCATCGCCGGTGGTCATGGTGCTCAAGAAAGATGGGGAATGGCGTATGTGTCTAGACTTCAGGGCCCTTAATAAGTTGATAGTCAAAGACAAATTTCCCATCCCGGTTGTTGATGATTTGCTGGATGAACTGAATGGGGCTCAATTCTTTACTAAGCTTGATCTTCGCTCAAGCTACCGCTAAATTCGCATGAAAGAAGTCGACATTCCAAAGACTGCTTTCCGAACTCATGAAGGCCATTATGAGTTCCTGGTCATGCCATTCAGTCTTTGTAATGCCCCATCCACTTTTCAGAGACTTATGAACCACCTGCTCAAACCATATCTCAGAAAATTTGTCCTTTTTTTCTTTGATGACATCCTCATCTACAGTCGCACTTGGGTCGCACATCTTCAGCATGTAGATCTGCTCTTGAAACTGCTTCGCAAGCATAAATTATTTGTCAAGATGTCCAAGTGTTCTTTTGTCATGGAATAAGTTGAGTATTTGGGCCACATTGTAGGGCGTGAAGGTGTCAGGGTGGACCCGAAAAAGATCCAGGCAATGCAGGATTGGCCTCAACCTAAGACCTTGAAGAGCTTGAGAGGGTTTTTGGGTCTCACAGGCTACTATCGCAAATTTTTCCACAATTATGGTTGCATTGCGAGGCCCCCCACTCAAATCCTCAAGAAAAATTCGTTCCTCTGGAATGATGAAGCACAACAGGCCTTTACAGCTCTCAAAAATTCCATGTGTTCCACTCCAGTCTTAGCACTACCCGACTTCACCAAATCTTTTGTGATTGAATGTGATGCTTCGGGTATGGGTATTGGGGCGGTCTTAATGTAGGAAGGTCGACCCTTGGCCTTCACGAGCCAACAACTAAGTGGCAAGAATCTGGGAAAGTCTACCAATGAGAAGGAGATGATGGCCATCTTACATGCAGTAGATACCTGGCGACCATACTTATTGGGGCGACGTTTCCAAATCCGCACAGACCATCAAAGCCTTAAATATTTTTTGGAGCAACGCCTATCTTCACCACAACAAAATAAATGGCTCGCCAAAATGCTGGAATGTGATTATGAGATAATTTACAAGAAAGGGCGCGAAAATATTGTAGAAGATGCATTATCCCGCCAATTTGAGATGGAAAGTACCCAGCTCGCAATTTCCCTTCCCATTCCATAATGGATTGAAGAGGCTTGCAAGGAATGGTTTTCACATCTATTACGGTCTCACCCTAACCCCCTTATTTATGTAGTTGGACCGAGTCATAGTTATAGTTAAGTAAGGAGTCAATAAAGCCCATATTAATAATTGTAAGTGGTTAACCCGCAATTAATGACGGGACCATAGTTAGTTGCAAATGGGCCATGGTATTAGATAGATGGTATTAATAAGAACCATGGTATTGATCCATGGTATTGCATGTATGAGTCATATATAAAGGATAGAGACTCCCTGCGAGGAACATCGTGTCTTATTTTGTAATCGAGCTCTACTCTATTGCAGGTCGCCCCCTCGAAGAGGCAAGTGAACATTTCTTTCTGAATAATAAAATACTTGCTGTTGTTTCTCACTATTCTATGTTCTGGGTATATTTCTTCGCATATTCTGTATTCTGGTATCGTCTTGCAGGTTAAGAGCTTAACAAGTGGTATCAGAGCTCTTTCCAGGGCTGGTGGGATCTCCATTTCTTAGCAAATTTTTTTTTAGCTAGAGACGTGTTTCGGCGTCTTTAAACTAGGGGATCTGTCGTTGAGCGCATAAACCTGCGGATTTGGGGAGGCATGCACCCAGGAAATACAAGAGGTGGTCACGCTTGTTGGACTCCCTTAAAACCCCTGTGGGTACCCCTTCAAGTAGTAGCGCATTAGATAGAACCATGCACAGACTGTCTTCCAAGTACCTTCTGGGTATATCGAAAGCCCCCTAGCTCCTTTGAAACCTCGCCATAGATAAACCATCGGCCGTCTTGCTGCTATAGTACACCAAGAACAACACTTGGAGAGATTACTCGCCCATACAATAGGGTAGTCAGGTTGTACGGCTAAGGGTACGGTTGATCCTCCTTAGTTAGAGCCTTGAAACATTGGGCCGAGTACTACTGTTAGACCCTTATGTATATTGCGATCTGTAGCACCTGACACTCCTCGAGACCATAGTTCCCTTTTCTATCTTGGGATCACACATAATCTCTGCCAGTTCAGATCTCGCAAGGGGGTTTGCAGCAGCAGCAGACATCAGTCGCACAGTTCCGAGTTAGCAAACCAGCCATTCTGATCTATTAGATCCATCAGATCCACAGCAACAATCTATTCCACCGATCAGAGCTACCCAATCAACCATTCAGATCTCTCAGATCCACCAGATATGAGTAGTTGTGTGGGGTTCCTATACCGGGGCATGATTTTCGCAGGACTTTTGGTAGCATTGACATTTTGAGGATTCGACTAAAGTATGAGACCTTCCAGGGCACTTATTGGTGATCTATCCCATAAGAATTAGGATGACGAGCTGATCAAGGTGGTACCATTCACTTGTTAGTGAAAAAAATTCGGGCGGTCCCAAATTTCAAGTACATCGGATCGGTGCATGGCAGAAACTAGAGCTCAAGCTATGGCCAATGAGAAGATCGACAAACATGAACAATCCTTACAAGCCATCCAAGCTCAGCTTGGAAAACTATCTGATGCACTCTCTAAGGGCAAGGAGGAAGCCCGTGAGGAGGCGTATATTGGCAATGGACACAGTGAGGGTGAGTCTAGCCACTCTCTTCACCTTTGGGGCACCTGCCAACAATCCCGTTTGCGACCTCCCAAGCTGGATATGCATAAATTTGATGGTTCTCACCCAGCTGCATGGGTAGCACAAATGGAGCAGTATTTCAATCTGAATAACATCTTAGATAATGAGACTCAGCTTATGGTGGGGAGCATGTACTTGGACAATGAAAGATGGCAATGGTGGGAATGGCATCAACGTTGCAATGGAAGTTTTATGACTTGGGCCACCTTCAAAAAAGCTCTTACAGAGCGCTTTGACTAGGAATTTTCTTTTTTGGGTCATCTCACTAAGCTTCGACAGACTAGCACAATGGATGAATATGTTACAACATTTGAAGCCTTAGCTTTCCACACTAGGGATCTCTTAGATGCGTTCTACACGGAATGTTTTTTTCAGCGGTCTTAAAGTGGCCATTCAAGCCCATGTCCGACTACACCACCCTCCCACATGGTCGGAGGCTTGCAAGGTTGCTCGTAATGTGGAACATGTGTTAGCAGCCTAGTCCATTCGCCCAAATTTCACCGCCAAGGGTCGCCCCCCACAGGCTCACAACACAACTCAAACACTTAAGGTTCAAAAGGTGTCACCTGCAGAAATGGCTGAAAGAAGAAAGCAGGGATTATGTTACTACTGTGATGAAAAATACTCCCCAGGTCATAAATGCAAGGAGCCTAAATTTTTTCAAATTGATGGCACTGATTACAGCTCATCGGAGGAAGCCCCACCACTTGAGGAACCGGAGGAGGTAGAAGAGGACAACCAAAAGGACAAAGTCCTTGATGAACCAGTTATTTCTCTGCATACTTTGGCAGGGATTTCTTCACCTCAAACTCTCAAAATCAAAGTTTTTATTAAACATCTCCCAGTAGTAGTCTTGATTGATAGTGGAAGTACACATAATTTTATCCATCAAATAGTTACGGAAGCAGTGCATTGTTTTGTACGAGCAGTTTCTAACTTCCAAGTCCAAATTGTGGATGGGGGAACAATGAAATGTGAAGGCCGCTATGAAAATGTCAAACTTCAAATGGGGTATTATTAGTTGAAAACCCACATGTTTGCCATACACATGGGAGGGTGCGACATTATCCTCGGTGCTGAATGGCTTCGCACTCTTGGGCCAATCACAATGTATTTCCATGAGTTATATATGAGCTTTAAGCAGAACAACTCCACACATACCCTCTATGGACTCCAGGCAGGAGCTCCCTCTATCATCAGCTCACATAGGATGGAAAAATTGCTAAAAAAGGGCCATCATGGAGTTATAGCTCAATTTAATGCCATCCAGGCCATCAAACCCAATTCTTTGCCGATTCATCCTGAGATGCAACAGATTTTAAATAACCATCTGCTAGTATTTGACAAGCCTCATGAGCTTCCACCCTCGTGAGGGGAACATGATCATAGCATCACCTTGGTTCCAGGGGCCCAACCACCAAATGTGTGCCCATATAGATATCCGTTCACCCAAAAGAATGAAATAGAAAAAATAATCAAGGAAATTTTGGAAGTAGGTGTTATTCGTCCCAGCACTAGTCCTTATTCATCACCGGTGGTCATGGTGCTCAAGAAAGATGGGGAATGGCGGATGTGTCCAGACTTCAGGGCCCTCAATAAGTTGATAGTCAAAGATAAATTTCCCATCCCGGTTGTTGATGATTTGCTGGATGAACTCAATGGGGCTCAATTCTTCACTAAGTTGGATCTTCGCTCAGGCTACCACCAAATTCGCATGAAGGAAGTTGACATTCCAAAGACTGCTTTTAGAACTCATGAAGGCTATTATGAGTTCCTAGTCATGCCATTTGGTCTTTGTAATGCCCCATCTACTTTTCAGAGCCTTATGAACCACCTTCTCAAACCATATCTCAAGAAATTTGTCCTTGTCTTCTTCGATGACATCCTCATCTATAGTTGCACTTGGGCGGCACATCTTTAGTATGTAGATCTACTCTTGCAACTGCTCCGCAAGCATAAATTATTTGTTAAGATGTCCAAATGTTCTTTTGGCATGGAAGAAGTTGAGTATTTGGGCCACATTGTGGGGCATGAAGGTGTCAAGGTGGACCCCAAAAATATCAAGGCAATGCAGAATTGGCCTCAGCCTAAGACCTTGAAGAGCCTGAGAGGATTTTTGGGTCTCACAGGCTGTTATCGCAAATTTGTCCGCAATTATGGTCGCATTGCGAAGCCCCTCACTCAACTTCTCAAGAAAAATTCATTCTTCTGGAATGATGATGCACAACAGGCATTTACAGCTCTAAAAAATGCCATGTGTTCCACTCCAGTCTTAGCACTACCTGATTTCACCAAATCTTTTGTCATTGAATGTGATGCTTCCGGTACGGGTATTGGGGTGATCTTAATGTAGGAAGGTCGACCCTTGGCCTTCACAAGCCAACAACTAAGTGGGAGGAATCTGGGACAATCTACCTATGAGAAGGAAATGATGGCTATCTTACATGCAATAGGTACCTGACGACCTTACTTACTGGGGCGATGTTTCCAAATCCGCACAGACCATCACAGTCATAAATATTTTTTGGAGCAACGCCTATCCTCCCCACAACAAAATAAATGGCTCGCCAAAATGCTGGGATATGATTATGAGATCATTTACAAGAAAGGGCGCGAAAATAGTGTAGCAAATGCATTATCTCGCCAATTTGAGGAGGAAAGTACCCTGCTCGCAATTTCCCTTCCCATTCCAGAATGGATTGAAGAGGCTCGCAGGGAATGGTTTTCACATCCCTGGCTCTCCCACCTCATTACTCAATTGCAGGCTGATCCAAATTCCACCAAGGGCTACTCGTGGCATGATGAGATTCTTTGCTACAAGGACAGAGTCGTAATATCACCAACATCCACCCTCAAATGCCGCATTTTGGTAGAATTGCACTCATACCCCATTGTAGGACAATCATGATTTCAGAAGACATATGCTCGCACTAGAAGATCATTTTTTTGGACAGGCATGAAAAAGGACATCCTTGCTTTTGTAGCGGAATGCGATGTCTGTCAACGCCACAAAGGGGAGACAGTCAAAGCACCAGGCACATTACAACCGTTGCCCATCCCGACATGTATATGGATGGAGGTTTCTATGGATTTCATTACAGGTCTTCCAAAGTCAGGAAACAAGTCAGTCATCATGGTGGTTGTGGACCGAATTTCTAAGTATGCTCATTTCTGCGCCCTACCCCACCCATTTACACTGACTTTGGTTGCTCAACCTTTCATGGATTAGATCTTCAAATTGCATGGCATGCCCACTTCTATTGTGTCTGATTGTGACCCGATCTTCACCAGTAATTTTTGGCAGGAACTCTTCAGGCTACAAGGCACCCAACTAAAACTCAGTGCTTCCTATCATCCACAAATGGATGGTCAAACTGAAGCCGTCAACAAATGTATGGAAACCTACTTTAGGTTGTTTCACTTCAGAAAAGCAACATCTATGGGTACAGTGGTTGCCTCTAGATGAATGGTGGTATAACACCAACTATCATGCCACCACCAAAGTGACTCCCTATGAAGCAGTTTATGGTCAACTCCCTCCTTCCCCTACTTCTTATATCAAGGGGTGCTCAAAGGTACAAGTAGTGGATCAACTCCTACAAAACTGCACAACCATGCTAGCCCATCTTAGAGAGAATCTTCATCAAGCTCAAAACCGCATGAAGCAACAGGTAGATCAACATCCCTCAGAGCGCCAATTTCAAGAAGGGGATCAGGTATTTTTGAGGCTGCAACCATATAAGCAAACTTCACTCAAAGACAAGGGTTGTCATAAACTATCTCCAAAATTATACGGACCATATCAAGTACTTCAGCGCATTGGAGAAGTGGCCTACAAGCTAGCTTTACCACCCACTGCAAAAATCCATCTAGTTTTCCATGTCTCATGCCTCAAGAAAGTGATTGGGAACAATTGCAGAATTCAAACCAGTTTACCTGAATTGGATGAAGAAGGGTCAATCTGGCTCCAACCTGAACAGGTCCTAAACACACGAGAATGGCACCTGCATGGCCGCATGATCAAGGAAGTCCTCATCAAGTAGAAAGACACCTCTCCCGAAGATGCAACCTGTGAACCAACCACTATTCTTCAGCAGTTTCTGCAGCTTCAGCCTTGAGGACAAGGCTATTCTTAAGGGGGAGGGCATGTTAGGGTCCCACCCTAACCCCCTTATTTATGTAGTTGGATCGAGTCATAGTTATAGTTAAGTAAAGAGTCAATAAAGCCCATATTAATAATTGTAAGTGGTTAACCCGCAATTAATGACGGGACCACAGTTAGTTGCAAATGGGCCATGGTATTATATAGATGGTATTAATAAGAACCATGGTATTGATCCATGGTATTGCATGTGTCAGTCATATATAAAGGATAGAGAATCCCTGCGAGGAGCATCGTGTCTTATTTTGTGATCGAGCTCTGCTCTATTGGAGTTTGCCCCCTCAAAGAGGCAAGTGAACATTTCTTTCTGAATAATAAAATACTTGTTGTTGTTTTTCACTATTCTATGTTCTGGGTATATTTCTTTGCATATTCAGTATTCTGGTATCGTCTTGCAGGTTAAGAGCATAACGACATCCCTGGCTCTCCCAACTCATTACTCAATTGCAGGTGGATCCAAATTCCATAGAAGGCTACTTGTGGCAGGATGAGATTCTTCGCTATAAGGACAGAGTCGTAATATCAATGACATCCAACCTCACAAGCCGCATTTTGGCGGAGTTGCACTCATCTCCCACTGCAGGACATTCAGGCTTTCAGAAGACGTATGCTCACACTCGAAGATCATTTTTTTGGACAGGCATGAAAAAGGACATTCTTACTTTTGTAGCTGAATGCGACATCTGTCAACACCACAAAGGAGAAACAGTCAAATCACCAGGCACATTACAGCCATTGCCCATCTCCGTATCAATTTGGATGGAGGTTTCTATGGATTTCATTACGGGTCTTCCAAAGTCAGGAAACAAGTCAGTCATCATGGTGGTTGTGGACAGACTTTCTAAGTATGCTCATTTTTGTGCCCTACCCCACCCTTTTACACCAACTTTGGTCACTCAATCTTTCATGGATCAGATCTTCAAATTGCATGGCATGCCCACTTCCATTGTGTTTGATCGTGACCCAGTCTTCACTAGTAACTTTTGGCAGGAACTCTTCAGGCTACAAGGTACCCAACTGCAACTCAGTACTTCCTATCATCCACAAACTGATGGTCAAATTGAAGCAGTCAACAAATGTGTGGAAACCTACCTTAGGTGTTTCACTTCAGAAAAGCAACATCTTTGGGCACAGTGGTTACCTCTAGCTGAATGGTGGTATAACACCAACTATCATGCCACCAACCAAATGACTCCATATGAAGCAGTTTATGGTCAACTCCCTCCTTCCCCTACTTCTTATATCATGGGATGCTCGAAGGTACAAGCAATGGATCAACTCCTATAGAACCGCACAACCATGCTGGCCCATCTTCGAGAGAATCTTCATCAAGCTCAAAACTGCATGAAGCAACAGGTAGATCAACATCGCTCAGATGCCAATTTTAAGAAGGGGATTAGGTATTTTTGAGGCTGCAACCATATAAGCAAACATCACTCAAAGACAAGGGTTGTCAGAAACTATCTCCAAAATTCTACGGACCGTATCAAGTACTTCAGCGCATTGGAGAAGTTTCCTACAAGCTAGCTTTGCCACCTACTGCAAAAATCCATCCAGTTTTCCATGTCTCATGCCTCAAGAAAGTGATTGGGAACAATTGCAGAATTCAAACCAATCTACCTTAGTTGGATGAAGAAGGGTCAATATGGCTCCAACCTGAACAGGTTTTGGACACACGAGAATGGCACCTACGTGGCCGCATGATCAAGGAAGTCCTCGTCAAGTGGAAAGACACCTCTCCGGAAGATGAAACCTGGGAAGCAGCCACTATTCTTCAACAGTTTCCACAGCTTCATCCTTGAGGACAAGGCTATTCTTATAGGGGAGGGCATGTTAGGGTCCTACCCTAACCCCCTTATTTATGTAATAGGATCTAGTCATAGTTATAGTTAAGTAAAGAGTCAATAAAGCCCATATTAATAATTGTAAGTGGTTAAACCACATTTAATGAAGGGATGATAGTTAGTTGCAAATGGGCCATGGTATTAGATAGATGGTATTAATAAGAACCATGGTATTTCCCCATGGTAATGCATGTATGAATCCTATATAAAGGATAAAGACTCCCCTCGAGGAGCATCGTGTCTTATTTTGTAATCGAGCTCAGCTCTATTGGAGGTTTCCCCCTCGAAGAGGCAAGTGAACATTGCTTTCTGAATAATAAAATACTTGCTGTTATTGCTCATTGTTCTATGTTCTGGGTATATTTCTTCGCATATTTGGTATTCTGGTATCGTCTTGCAGGTTAAGAGCATAACAGATTAATTATCATTTATGCTTTTGGAATGATTTCATTTCAGTAATTGATTTATGTTGGGAAAGTCAACCAAGGCATCTAAGTTAGATCCTCTTCCTTCTAGATTAAGAACTCAACTGGAAATTGTGTTTATGCATTTGATCCTTACTGCTTTAGTTATGATATGCTTATTTGTGAACTGATATTGTTGGAATAAGTATGATGAGGAAGGACAAACATGACCTCTAAGTTAGAGCCTATTCCCTGTTGCCTATGCTCCACAAAGACTCATTGCACTCTTGCTTTTAGATTAATTTTTAATGATTTCTTTTCAAGTAATTTATATTTGTAATATGTATTTCCATTATTTTTATCTGAACAACTACTTCCTACATTAGTTAATTTAAGCCTCCATAAACTTTGGTTTGCTTCTAAGTCTACCAACCTGGATTGATAAGTAAAATACATTCTCTAGTTTATCCCAATAAATTGGACCAACAACCACCATAACTGAACATTAAGTCTTTCGAATGAAATACTGTTAATGTATAAAATGTGATTTTCCTCTGAGTAAGGTAATTGAACCAAATTAAAATCATTTTGCATTTAACTCTTGAGCAACACTAATTTATCTTCAAAAGACACTAAGATGTCCTAGGCACTAACCTTCTTCTCAACCAAGAGGTTGTCTCTAGGAGCTACAACAAAATGGGATACCAACAAAGAAATGGCTAGTCTGGCATGAGTTGGGCCTATGGACTCCATCTGGATTGAGCTTCGAACAAAATACATATAATGGGAAAAACCCCACAAACACATAGGGGGAGGATTCTGTGGGCCCTACACCCAACATGATGTGGTAGTAGCCACATGGATGCCACGTAGGGACCTGCGATGAGGTGGAACCATTTCAAGTTGACGTGACAGTACCATGTGGGCTACATTGGGATGCCATGTGGTAGCCCAATGTTGATTTGGCCTAATATGATTGGATGCACTTCAAATGGGCATAACTTTTAATCCATGAGTTGGATTGAGATAAATTTTGTATCATAGGAAAGTTCTCGACGAGCTGAACACGATGACGATATTAGTTTTGAGATTTCAAGAAGTTGGAAAAGAGGATGTTGTGACCTCGTCTTCATAACAGACCTTCGAGGTCGGGTTAATTCAACATTAATAGCAACTTCCACAACTTGAGATAGTATAAGGGGAGTGGGAGGGAGTGTTACATTAATGGTACTTAAGTGGAAGTGAATGGTATTTGCAGTATAGCTAGGAAAATCAAAGACTATACTATTAGGATTAGCCATTATTTCCTTGAGGCAAATCAACTTTACTTCATCCATTTCTTCATCATTGTTTCATCCTAAAATAATCACTAGAAGAGAAGCCATGTGCATCTACTAGACTTTAAGTTTCAAGGTATTGGTTTTAATAGGAAATTGAACTTAAAAATGCTAAGAAGATTTTCTAAAATATCCTTTCAAATTTGCAATTTCTCAGTTTTTGCCCAATTTGGAAATTCATATTGGTACTCTGGTTCATTGATCACTTTATCAAACACTAGTAAACTTAATGTTTTTCCTATAATTTCAAGAGTTATTGGATAATGACCTTAAAGTTAAAAGAGACCATAATACTTTTATTTTTTAAGTCATAAAACTTAGCCAAGAACATTATAGCATTTAGGTCATAATCACTTGGAGGTAAGATGGATTTAACTAAACCAAAATTTAAAAACAAGAATTCGTCAGTTCCTGGTTGAAATTCAGCCTCAAATGTACTTTTAACGCAATTTATGTTTAGAATATTTATTGACTAAGATATTTTATTATAAACTCATCTATCCCAATTAAGTTATTTATTATAATCTCGTCTTGCTTTCCCAAAACCATTTTCCTAGTTACAGGTAACTTTCGTATTTTTGATGATAAACTAAGCTCTTTTCCAAAACAGGGTGTATTATCATTTACCAGTAAGTTTACGATGCTATTGAGGTTAACAAACTAGCATTGAAATGAAATGGTATTGTTTATTGAGGCAACAATTTTGTCTTGATGACCATTTTTAGCTAGATTTTGGCTATTTATTTTGTTCAAAAAATCACACTGTGAAGATATTTGATTTTTTATTATTATTGTGGAAATATATTCAATACCATAAAGAACCCCTATGACGCCCAAAATCTTGAAGTTTGACAATTGTAACCCAAATTTCTAAAAAATTTCATTAGATTTTGTCAAAATCATACTAGAAATTGCATTGTTTTCGCCTCTTAAACTACGCGAATGAAAATTCTCTTCTTCCTTGTAAAACTGTAATGCACTATATTCTTCCACCACAAGGTGAAAATGACCCATAAAAGATTAATTTAAAGTATAAACAAGAGCTACATAGTAGCTAGTCCTGCCACTTAGTTTAAATATAACTAAATTAAAGTAGAAAACAATAAAAATACAAAGATTTAAAATTTTAAAATGTTATAATTAGATTAATTTTAAATTGTAATTAAATGCATTATTAAATTTTGTAAATTAATATTATT
>Ga0068628_1000176_pt1 | contig 17818 bp, 16 predicted proteins | sample InSIn2gowninarea_FD_77431 | JGI IMG/M metagenome (GOLD analysis project Ga0068628, IMG submission 77431) | Clean room microbial communities from NASA Spacecraft Assembly Facility at Jet Propulsion Laboratory, Pasadena, California, USA -... ... | reverse complement strand
TACTTGTAAGAACAATGTGGGCCAATAAAATCCCACCCTCAATATCTTATATGCTATTTCTCTCCAAGCATAATGTCCTCCACAAAATCCTATATGAGATTGATCAAGATTTTGGTTGTTTCCAGCTTTTTTCAAACCAAACACATGAAACTCAAGAAAAAATTGAAGATGCAATTGAAAGACTTGTACGAAATCAAACTGATGTCTGGAAGTTATTCTTTGATGGTTCTTGTACAAAATGTGTAGTAGGAGCGGGGTAGTATTAATCTCACCGAAAAAAGAAAACATTACACAATCATGCAAACTTGATTTTGAAGTTACAAATAATGTAGTTGAATATGAAGCTTTCCTTTTAGGATTGCAGTTAGCCAAAAGCTTAAAAGTACAAAACCTGAGTGTTTTTACTGACTCAAAGCTCATTGTTAAACATATTAGAAATATTTTCCAAACAAAACATCCTAGGCTTAGATCCTATCGAAATGAGGTTTGGGATTCAGTTGAAAATTTCTTCAATGTTTTTAATTTGACTTATATCCCAAGGGATCAGAATATTCATGTAGATTCCCTAGTTGTTTCTGCTAGTTCATTTAAAATCCCTGATCAAACTAATGTGCTCTATCAAATACAAGTCAAATATAGGCCATCCATCCTAGATAACCTAAAATACTGGTAGATATTTGAAGATGATGAACAGTTAAAATCTTTTCTGCAGGTTATAGATGAATTTTCAGTTCTACAAATTGATGAAAATACAACTGAAACAATTGAGAATTCAAATGAAAATGATAATTCAAATTTCAAATAAAAAATTGTCAATCATGATATCATTCAATTGTCTAACAATTTTATCCCCAAAGGGCTCATTCCTTTAGAGAAATTATTTGACCAAAATGATGTTCTTAGAAACCCACAGTCAATCTCTCCACAAGATGACATAGAGGAGGTAAACATTGGAACAAATGATGATATTAGGAGCCTCAAAATCTACGCATCCTTAGATCCTGGAATTAATGCTCAATACCTTAAGTTATTTGAAAAATACAAGGATGTTTTTGCATGGACCTATGCTGATCTGAAAACTTATGATATATCACTGATACAGCGTAAGATTCATTTCAAACCATAAGCAAAACTTTGTCAACATAAACTTAGAAGGATTAATCCAGCACTTATACCAATTGTAGAAAAGCAAATGAAAAAAATTCTAGATGCCCATATTATTCTCCCTCTTAGATATTCTAATTGGGTTGCTAATTTAGTTACTGTTAGAAAGAAGAATGGAGAAATCAGACTTTGTGTGGACCTTAGAAATTTGAACAAAGCATCATTAAAAGATAACTATCCCTTACCCAAAATGGATCAGTTACTTTAGATGGTTTCAAGAGCACAAAGACTTTCCATGCTTGATGGTTTTTTAGGTTACAATCAGATAAATGTTGATCCAACAGACAGAGAGAAGACAACTCTTACTACACCTTGGGGTACATTTATGTACTCTAGAATTGCCTTTAGCTTGTCCAATGCTGTAGCGAGTTTTCAAAGAGCTATGGACATAGCTTTTGTGGGACAGGTAAACAAATTTGTAGTCATTTATCTTGATGACATAACTATTTTTTCTAATTCTGATCAGAAACATCTAAAGCACTTGATGAAGATTTTTGACAGGTGTAGGAAATTTGGAATATCCCTCAATCCTAAAAGGTCTCCTTTTGCTATCAAATAAGGAAAGCTGTTAGGCCATATAACCTCAAAACTAGGAGTGGTGATTTATCCCAAACATTTTTCTGCAATAAAAAGATTGTCATTACCTAGAAATAAGAAGGATATCCAAGCTTTTCTAGGAAAGATTAATTTTTTAAGGAGGTTTATTCCCAAATTATGTTGAAATTGTGAAAGACATAACTGATATGCTCCGAAAGGATCATGAAGTTAAATGGACTATCTCTTCCAGGTATGCATTTGACAAAATCAAGAAAGCTATCTTTGAAGCTCCAACCTTGGCTAGTCCTGATTATACCAAGCCATTGAGTATATTTTCCTTTGCCTCTGAAACAACCCTTGTTGTTGTTTTAGTACAAAAGAATGTAGATTCCCATGACCAACCTATAGCCTTTTTTAGTAAGGTTATGAGAGATGTCAGGATTAAGTATGGCATAATTGAAAACCAAGTCTATACCCTTATACAAGCCCTGAAATAATTTAGGATGTATGTCCTACATTCACCTGTTACTGCTTATGTTCCTAACAGTGTTGTGAAGATTGTTTTAACCCAACCTGACACTGATGGGAAGAGAGGTAGATGGATCATTCAAATACTAGAGTTTTATCTAACTATCAAAACTACAAAGCTGGTCAAGGGTCAAGGATTAACTAAGATTTTGGCTTAATCAAACTGTAAAGTGCTTGGCATCAACTTTGTTTTGGAAATATAAGGGAAGAATCCATAAGAACCTTCTCAAAGTTTAGATAAGAAGAATCCACAAGAACCTTCTAAAAGTTCAGATAAGAAGAATCCAAAAGAACCTTTTGTTCCTGTAGAGGGAAGAATCCACAAGAACCTTATGTTCTTGCAGAAGGGAAGAATCCATAAAAACCTTCTGTTCTTGCAGAAGAAAAGAATCCACAAGAACCTTTACCTTCAGATCGGATCATCCCTTTACACATTGATGAGAAAAATATTTCTTCAAATTGGTATCAAGATATTGTAATTTTCTTGATCCATTTTGAATGTCCAACATCATTTTCTAAAAGTCAATGTAATGCTCTCAAATTGAAGGTAGTCAAATACTGTATCATAAATGCAAATATGTACTGGAAGGACCCACTAAATATCTTGTTATTATGTTTGATAGAATAAAAAATTAAAGGAATCATTGATCAATTTCATATAGGATTTTGTGGAGGACATTATGCTTGGAGAGAAATAGCATATAAGATATTGAGGGTGGGATTTTATTGGCCCACATTGTTCTTACAAGTAGGAGAAAAGGTCAGAAGTTGTGTCCCTTGTGAGATGTTTACTAGTAAGAAAAAACTAGCAGCTCTTCCACTAATCCCAACAATAGTCCCAACACCTTTTCCCAATTGGGGCTATATTTTATTGGAGAGATTCATCCTGTTTCAAGCAATTAGCATAGATGGATTCTCACTGCAACAGACTACTTTACCAAATGGGTGGAAGCAATTCCAGTAAGAAATTCTACTGATTGAGTAGTAATCAAATTCATTGAAGAAAATATCTTATCTAGGTTTGGTTTCCCAACACAAATTGTTACTGATAATGCAGCAACATTTTCAAATGTTAAAATGATTGAGTTTTGCCAGAAATATCAAATTCTATTACATCATTTAACTCCATATTACCCTCAAGGTAATGGTCTTGCAGAATCCTCAAACAAAAGTCTAGTAAAGGTGACCAAAAACACTTTAGCAGATCATAAAAAGAGTTGGGACTCTCATCTAATTTATGCAGTATGGGAAAACAAGATTACTCCAAAGAGATCTACTGGAATATCTCCTTTTTAGTTAGTGTGTGGGAAAGATGCAATATTCCCTACCAACTTGGCCTTACTTGTTATACAATTCCTGCAGGATTCAACTGATGAACCTGATGATTTTTCAAGGAGAATAAATCAGATTATTGAACTAAATGAAAACGGATATGAAGTTCATTATAAATTGAAAAAGTATCATAATAAGATGAAGAGCCTGTTTGACAAAAGAGCTAGGGAAAGGGACTTCAAGGAGGGTGATCTAGTTCTAAGATGGGATTCCAGAAGAGAAGATAAGGGAAAACATGGAAAGTTTGATAACCTGTGGTTTGGACCTTTAGCTATTGCTGAAGTAAAGGGAAACAACACTTTTGTGCTACAAAATCTTGTGGGACTATATTCCACTTATCCTGTTAATGGAAGCTTTCTCAAACATTACATTAAGGACTAAGAAGTTGAAGTAGATTTCATTACTATCATTGTAAAAACTCCGGTTTATTTTACTTTTCAAGATGTGAGTGTTATTTTTTACAGCAAATACCCCATAGTCCAAGGAGAAGGCACATGGATCTGTAGGTTCTCTGCATTCTACGAGAGAAAGAAATCCTCAGTTGGCGTTGATGTTGTAGCATTTTTTGGTTTTGGTAAGTTAGTATCAATTAGTCAAAAAATGAAAATATATTTCAAAAAAATGTTAAGTTAGGATATGGACAAAAAGAGTATTCAATTTAAAAAATGTTAGGAATTTTTTATGAATAAGTCCATATCAAATAAAATGATAGAATAGATGCCCTAAAAATGGAGGCAAAAATAAAATGTTAAGTTAGAAAGAAAAGCAACAAATAATAAACTCTGAAAGTGTTGCAAATCCAAATGCCACTACTCTTAGTTTAGTTTAGTTTTGCAAATAAAATTGTGTGCAGATTGTTTAAATGCCACACTAGTTCATATAATTCAATTGTACAGTTTCATAATAATTGGATTTTGTTTGAATTATTTGTCAATAGGTAGCAAATAAAATTGGCTCAACAGTTTAATCTGAGCCAATGGAGGAAATAAGGGATAGAGGTAGATTAGTCATTAAAAGGAAATATTGAGTTGCTAGCCTAAATGCACTCGGATGAATAAATGAAAATGTTAGGAGTGTAAAGGGTAGGTAGACATATGAGGAATAATTGGAGTATGAAAGGATTTTATCCTAAGTTGTAACATTGGATAATGCATGCATACGATGTCACATTTTAAATTAACTATGAATTCTAAGCATCAATGTTATTTGTTAAACACCCTAACTTCATTCATTTATTCCCCCATTACTCAAAATTGTCACATCTGCCATAAAATCATGACCCCATCATCACTTCTGCCTCACATGTTAAATCCCTTCCACCTTACCTTTCATCCCACATGCTCCCTCAAGATCTGATGGGCCACATCCCTCCTTGGCCCTCATTTGTCGTCCGAACTTTATCGCTGGAGGGTTTGGGGGGGGAGCGCGTCCAAAATGGGCAGTTTTCGAAATTGCCTTTTTAAACCACTTTTTCCTCATTTTGGTCTTTCGAGACTTAAAATCCCAAAACAACTTGCTGCCTCAAGTTGCTCCCGAACGCAGTTTATGTGTGACCATTTACCGCCGCTTCATGTCAATGTCCACTTCCGCTCCATGTCACTTATTCCATCCAATCAACTACTGCTTATCCGTTATTGATTCAATTCATAACTCCCACAAATTTATGTCCCAAACACCCGTTAATTAATCCCATTGGATAATTAATGTAGATTTAACCATTCATTCAACAACTCTGCTACAATTTTTCCATTAAAAGCCTTGTTCCTCCATGAAAATGGTTACGCAGTGCATTTCTGTAACCAAATTGATCACTAGATATTTTCCCCTTACAGCTCAAACACAGTCCGACACTTAAGCATCTATTTTTTCCTGTTCAGAGGAGAGTCGACATTCAGGTCCACTTGTCTCTATCCAATCATACTGTTTTTACTGTTATCACTGAGTTTTAGACCAATTTTTTCCATTTCCATCACTTTCAGTCTACAATTCATTTGATAAGATGCCTCCTAAGGGAAAATAGATTGTAGAAATCCCAGATCCTCTTATTCATCCACAAGTTGACTTCCATCATACTCCCTTGGTTGATAGAGATCGTAAAATCATTGAGACTTCTTCTCAATTTGATTTATATGAAATTTACTACTGGATGGAGGATCAATTATTGATCAGACAAATGTAATAGGGCTGTGGGACTCCCTCCTTCCCCACTACATTTTCCCTCAGATACAAAGAGCACCTGAATTTGTCAGGAAATGCCATGAATCCTATGATCCTATTCAAAGAGAAATCATTCCATCCACAGGATAAATCCTCTATTTCATCAATGCTGAGTCCATTGAAAAGATGTTGCTAGCTCCAACTATTATACCAACCCATCTTTTTTCTCATGAAAGCCTGATAAAAGCTTATCAAAAGCTATATTTTACTAAAAGATCCCAGACCCTTGAACTTTTCCTAGCTATTGACATTCCTCTACCTAAAAGAAAGCCTACCTATGATTCATCCATGTTCCCTGACAGAACCAACAAATCACCACTATTTTGTCCTATATGCTTGGTTACAATTCTAATCAATATGTTAATGAAGCTATCCTAGGTTTCTTGTCCATATTTTTTGCTGATTCTAAACCCATTGTTCTCTGTAACTTTAGCCAATTCCTAGTTGAAGCCATACATGAGAAATTTGTCCAGTTTAACATTGAAGAAGTATTCAAGTATGCTTTAGTACTTGTGTACCTTTTTATATATTTTCAAGGAGACAAATTTCCATTTACCTTACAAAAGCTAGATGAGGAAGGTAACCAACAATCAGTGATCTTTTGGACTACAATGGGAATGAAGGAAAAAGAAGAGTTTACCTATAAGTAGTTCATAAAATTGTTTATTCATCCAACTATTAGTCTTATGAGAAGAACTCCAGTACCAAGAATCAGTGATGAAATTGTGAAAGTGTTGCAGCTAGTTGATCAAGTCACAACAAGAGATTGGTATCTTTACCAAAACTACATAGAAATCAGGGTTTATGTTTGTGAGCTTCCACCCTATAAACTTCCCAAGTACCTCCTCATTAGAATGTTTGCACTGGAATATATTAGGCAAAGGTTAAGTGAAGATGAAGTTCACTTTGTGGCAGCAAAGAAGAAATCTCAATTCAAGCTAAAAGCTCAGGTTGGTCCATTCATCTATAATGCTAGAGCAGTAGGAGAAGAAGCAGATAGGTTACTAAAGGAAATGAAGTTTGGTCTCAGTTTCACTTGTTCTTATGACCCAATGGGAATGATTTCTAAACTCAAGCTTGAAAATAAGTTTATTGCATATCACCACACATCTAGACCTGAGATAGAGCAGTACAAAAATCAGTTAGAATGGAAAGAGAACACCCTTCAAGAAGCTAAAAAGCAGGCAGTTTCTACTTCAAATGTGCAAACTCCACTTGCATAGGAAAAGACAGCTAAAAGAGAAAGGGAAGAACAGTCATCCCCTACAACTGAAGCATCAAGCCAGGGCTTTAGGATTGTGAATAGGAAAAAGAGACCTAGGATCTCTGTGATTGTTGTTGCAACACATGAGTCTTAGAAAACAACATTTGATGGACTTGGAGAGATTGTGATTTATACATAGTCTAGTGGACATTCTACCCAATCCTCAACTCATTCCACTACTTCTCATGAACAGTAGGTATTTTAGACCACTGGAAGAATTCAAAAGGACAAGGAGGAGGATATCTTTCATGTTTTCAATGAGATTAAAAAGAAGAATGAAGAGTTGAAATTGAACACCTACACCCAGTTCTAGAAACATTCCTCCAACTCTCAGGCTAGACTTTTCAATATTTGACTCTAAGAAAGGGAAAATGAAGATGGCTTTCCTGCAAGCTCAAATTCCATAGCCTAGGACTGTTGCACATTATCAGAAGCAGACTTCTTTTGAATTTAATGTAAAGGATGTGCATCCAATTGATCAAATTGAGATGCAAATTGAGATGCACAAACAAACTGGTCAGATGATTTCTTCCACTTTGACTCACATTTCCATGAGTTTGTCAAAGTTGCAGGTTACCTTAGCAAACACATAGTCACAACTCAAGTTGGAGAAAGTCTCCTCATTGGCAAAGGACAAAAATATCAAATCTTTAGAAGATTTGGTTCTGAAGATGGGATATGATCCCTTCAACATAAATGCAGCAAAAGAACTTGTTAAGAAGAAAAATGCTAAGCTCTCAGCATTAAGGAAGCAGCTCAAACTACTAGCTTCTGAGGACCTAATGGCTAAAGAGATTGAATAAACTGAAACTCAAAAGTCTGACATGATGAAGTTCATCATGGAATAGAAACTACAAATAAAATAGATGGAAGAGAAAATGGAAAAATTGGTTAAAGAGAAGAAGGAAGCTGTCAAAAGAGCTCAAACTCCAATGGATGTAGTACCCCTTATAGCAATCCCTGTAACTAGGGTTTCTACTTCAGCCACAACATCAACTACATGTACAATAGAAGGAGCTGAACAACCTGTTGAAGCTGTTCAGAACCTGTCTATTCAGACAAGAGAAATCAAGAAGTTGCAGAATGAACTCAAGGAGTTACAACATATGAAAGCAGTTGCAGACACTTCACACGTAGCTGAGTTGCAAAGAGAAAAAGGTCAGATTGAAGCATTGCAGAAGGAAATCAAAGAGTCCTACCTTGGAAATAAACTAGGTTTGGCAAAGGAAATTCTATGGGAAGAAATTACTGAAGTAGTCAAGATATCTGGCCCTATATCAAGATAGTTTTGATCAAAAGACATGTTGGAGAAAGCTCAGGAAGCTGTGTAAACTATTTCGAAAGAACTTGAGGACATGCCATAAATTTCTTCTGAAATAATCAAGTTCCTCAATTCTAAAGACAGATATGAGCTTGAAGAATTGGGTATAAATGATAGAACAACAACTATACTAGAAGTAAAGAAGATCATCACCAAGAAAAACCTCATCCTTCAATCGGAGGAAAAGTGCAGCAATGTGAATACTATAGTTCAAAGGTTTTTCAGTGGGTACCAATGTTGCTTTAGTTTCAAATATAAGAGGTGCAGCAACACCAAGGGTTGTGCTGAATGCACTCAGAGATTCCTTTTTTGTTTTTTTGTTTTGTTTTTATTACAGAGGAATCGACAACTGGAGTAGCCTCGCAACTCACGTTACATGGGGTCGATTCTAACCGCTACCATTATAACCCTTGGGAAACTGCGCTCGGCCCTCTCCACAGCTCCCGGGCTAGTCCGGGGGATTTGAACTCATGATCTTCAGTACAGAGCCCGCCTTTCTAACAAACTTCACCGCATTGTGATTACCAACTCGCCTACCCCCGTGGGGCTTTTAGAGATTCATTTTTCACCTTAGATGAAATTAGGAATATATTTCTAGTAAAACTCATTTTCACTAAGTATACAAAGATGGATGAAGTTTATAGGAGGGTAACTAAGTTATCTATCCCATATAAGAAACGCTGGGAAGAATTAACTGATTTACTTGACTAAAAGGGTGATCAAACAACATTCAATATTTATAGGGACAGTCATCACCAGCTCAATAGTTCTCAATTTTTCCAGCAACAGTCATCAACAGCTCATCACTAAAATAGTGAGAGATCCACTATCACTTTATATTCTTGATTTTGTAATTATCTATTTTTGTAAAGAAGTTTAAGATATTTTCTTAGTTCTCAGATTGTATAAATAACTCTCTTTCATGAGTTATTAAGGGTTGCACCCTTGAAGAAGCATTCCTAAACATTGAATGTACTTGACTTTTTTGAATCATTAATATAAAAGCAAACGAATTCTAAATTCTGACTCATACAGTTTCATTTTTCTGTAAGTTTTTCCAGTTTTATTTCACAGTGTTTTCTTCATGTCCTTATATTTTACAAAGATAACAAGGCAGGAGTAATTGTGTTTCAATTATTCTTATAAGCTTTTGAAGTGATCATCTATAAAGAGAATGAATTATATAAACTATTTGTTTTATGAATTCCCTCTAAATCATAATATCATCAACATTTGTTGTAAGCTTAAGCATATTTTGTTAAACCTTCTGAACATAGTTTAAAGGTTTTCTTACTTATGATTATTTAATTTTCAATTTGAAGACAGTGGTAGTCATACCATCTCTCTATTTCTGCGCACCACCATGCAGGCTATATCACTGTGTGAATTTTAATAGAAGCCCCATGTTTAAATATTAATACTATTCAAAAGGTTATTTATCACTATTTTAAATATGTTTCATACATTGGTCCTCCAAATTAAAACAAAACCCCCAAAACAATTATCTTACATGCCCTGGCATGATAGCTTACCATTATCATCTCAGAGATAAAACAATATCAATTTAACTCATAGTTGTATTTTACTTTCTTACACATTTTACTTATGGAGCCTTTAGTCATTCGGCTATCTATAAAGCTTCTGATGCTTTGATGCATTAGTAAGTAAGAATAAAGATTAATATTGAGGAAACAAAATATGAGAGATATATCTTATTTTTTATTCTCACCTTATTAAGTTGAACTTATCATCGTTTTTGTAGGAACTTGATCCATGGGATAAAAAATATGCTCAAAAAACAAAGTGCTCAAAATTGCTCGAAACTAGTTCCAAATCGTAGATCTCGTCGTTTTGATTCAAATGAAATTTGAATTGCCTTAACCTAACATTGTATATGAAAATTATCACATTATGAAGTTTCTGGCAAATAACTAAAAAGTGAACTTGCAAGGTTGATTAGGTTGCTGACTAGGCAGGCCATATAGTGATGTCGCACTGATGTCAACAGGTTGATTGGGAAGTACGGATGTAATATGAGCCAATATGTGTTGACACATGGTAGGTTGTATAGGTCAGGTTGGAAGATTTTGATTGGTTGGTGAATTTCAGATTGCCCAATCAGGAGGCACCACGTGACCCTCAGGTTTGATGAAAAAAAGGAATTGGGGACCGATCAACCCTGGTAGGGTTCGACCCCATGGCCTCACCGTAACTAACCAAGCACCTAACTATTCTACCACTTTATTTCTTGTGATAAATATATGGGCCAATTTTATTTATTATGCAACCGTCAGATGGTTTGGGTTGGTGGGGGGGCACGAGCTCGCCCAACTAGTCGTGGCCCCAAGTCATATGGAATATGATATAATTATGGCAAAAGGGAAGTCGGGTGGGGTGAGCACATGGCCCTATCCTCGATCCATATGGAACTACCCATGCCCGAGTGCTAAAGCAGAGAGGTCAGGCGATTAGCCTAGCCCCTAGTCCCATACTCATTATCGTAACCATGTATGGAGACTTCGGGGAAGGGTTGGTGGTGGCACCTAGTCTGCAACCACATGGCCCTACACATGACCAGGAGCATGGATCCAATGGGCACGTGGCCTCTAGCCCGCGCCCCTAGCCATAATGAATGCCACATGACCAGACCCTAGGGCTAGGTGCGCAACCTATTGAAATATGGCAACAAGAATATTCCAATTTAATTTGTCCTTGAATTAAATTGTGAATTAAAATCGAATTTAGTCTTAATAACTACTTGGAAATAACTAATTAATTTATTTTAAATTAATTAGTTGGAGAAATTCAACTTAGAAGCCTTTCTGAAGTCATGCAAGAGTTATCCCTTAAATTAAGGAGATAAGATTGAGTTATATTTGAGTTGTAATTAGTTAACTCAGTTTACTGAGTTAAGTCCAGTTAAATTAGTTCCAAACTGTTTGAGGAACTAATAGTGAGTTAACAGTCAGTTGATGCATTAATGCACTCAACTAGTGCTACTCCAGTTAATTGAAGGTTCCCTCATCAGAAACTCATGCATGTCTATTCTGAGAAAAACCCGGTTGAGATTAATGTTCAAGGACAGTGTACTATTAGTTGCATGTGTTTTCTCACAAAGAAAACTCATGCATGCAATCAAGGATTCATCCTTGAGGATTGTGCAGTTTTGAAGGCTAATCATCCACAAGGAAAAGTGCAAGGAAATAGGAGCTTGGAGGGAAGACAGGAAGGCTGGAGAGGAGCCAACATTGCCTGTGAGCAACTGTGAGGATTGTATTGAGAGCAGGCTAGTTGTGAGAGCTAAGGCTTTGTATAATTCCTATGTATTTCTACCATGTATGATAATACAATAGTGTGGGGTTTTTATCTGAGGATTTCCCCAAAATTATTTTCATGTGTATTGTGCCATTGATTCTTCTTCTTCTCATTATATTGTTTAGCTCGATCTTTAAGCTTCCTCAAATTGATAGTAGAAGTAGCTTATAGTATTATGCTTTGATTTATATTGCATTATTGGGTTAACCTATTACAGATTGTCTACATGGTATCAGAATTATGAACAGTATACTAAGAAGAGAATTCGAAGTTTGAAGTTCGGGGTTGCAGGTGCAAATCGAATTCATATCATACTTCAAGGTTGGCCAATGGTGTTCTATGGCTTGAGACTCGAGTATGCGTTGGAAGGTAGTTCGAATTACATAGCATGGAAAGATAGAATGGAGGTTGTATTAGAAGACAATGGCTTGAAGGAATTCATTGATCAAGAAATCCAAAAGCCAGCTTCAACTAGTGCACAAGAGTTGGCTGAGTGGAAGAAGTGTGTGGCAAAGACGAGATGGATCATCCTTGAGGGAGTTCAAGATCATATTGTCTCGAGTCTCCATGGGAAGGATACTCCATTTTCAATGTGGAAGACATTGAAGTACATCTACCAGAACAGTAGCAACCAGATGAAATTGATGCTCAAGGATAAGCTTTGAAGAATTAGGATGGATAAGGGCGATACTATTTCCACATATTTGAACAAGCTCACCACCTGCAGAGATGAGCTTGGCAGTGTGGGAATAACTACTACCGATGATGATATGGTGAGCCTCACTCTCCTTGGCCTTCTAAAGAGTTGGAATAACTACCAGGACTCTTTGAATGGAAGGGAGAAACTACTGGATTGTGAATGACTGTGGTTGGATCTTATGCAGGAGGAGATTAGGAAGAGCACACGAGATGGTTCTTCATCCAAGAATGATGATCGAGAAAATCTGGCCTTAGTAAGTAAGGTAAGGAAACGGAAGGGGAAGGCTTCCCATTTCAAATTGAATTATTCTCATGGAGGGAAGAAGAGTGACATGTCTAAAGTAGGATGCTTTAATTGTCACAAGATGGGACATTTTGCGACTACTTGCCCATCGAAGAAGTCCACGAAGGGATCCTCGGAATGATCAGAAGGTGAGGCATTAGCCTCTCAGTTCGAAATGGACTTTACCCTCATCGCATGCATGGTGTCGTCGATGATGGGTTATGTCTAGTATCTTGATAGTGGAGCCTCATTCCACATGACCGGTGATAAAAATTTATTCATTGCCTTGGAGGAGAAAGACCTCAAGATGTGCATAGAGATGGGTGACGACAAAAGGTATAGTGTTTCAGGAGTGGGCACGGTTGCTTTTCAAAGTGTTAGGTTCCTATACCAATAGGAGTCATAATTTTTGAATGAATGAGATTAAACTTGTAATATGTACATACCTTTGCTTGTGCAAATGTTTTCCATATTCAAAAAATTAAAAAATGTAAAGAGGGTGTGTCCTAAAAAAATAATCAAAGGACAAAAACAACAAAAAAGGTCAAAAAAGATAAAAAGTATGAACCCCAAGAAAAGAAAAGGCCATGAAAGTGAGCAAGTCAAAATGCCACTCCTAGTTACTTTATTGTAGAATAAATGATTGTGTGCAGCTTGTAATCTTTGCCACAATCCATGATAATCAAAATGTTTAAACTTGGCTACTTCATGTTTTCAATTTTATGTCTATAGGTAGAGAATAAAGATCTGACCAAACAGTGTAATCTTGGCAGATAAGTAGATAGGTAGAGTCAGTAAAGGAGCTCAACTGTTTAATCTAAGCCCTTGGATGTAATAAGGTTAGATTTAGTGGATTACCATTGTACAAGAAAGAAAAATGTTTGATAAGGGTTTGCTAGCTCAAATGCACCCTAATAAAGAGAAGTAAAAATGGTAGGATGAGTAGGTGGGTAAGTAGAAGAAAGGTTTTAGAATTGTGATGATTGTTAGATAAAAGCATATTGAGCACCCTTATCATTAAAGTTCTAAGTATAGATGAGAAATTGGACTGGCATAAAGTTCACAAAGTCAAATTGATTAATTTCCCCTCACTTATTTCACCTTTTACTTAACTAATTTCACAAAATAAGTTTTAAGTACCCAAAATCTTAAAGTCAAAGGAGCTAAGAAAATTTCTCTAACTTTTGGAGGGACCAAACCCTTGGCCCAATGACTTACAGATCTTAAGTATTAAAATTCCCCCCCACAAACATTACCCCCTTCACTCTCCCTCATTTTCCCAAACAAATCCCTTTTCCTAGGATAAAACACCATTTTTCCTAAGGAAAAGCAAGCACCCCCCTGGATACCCATTTTTATGGAAAAACCTACAAAATGCACTTAGCCTAAGTTGTAATGTCTCTATGTGAAAAGAAAACAAAACAGAAAAACACATTATGCTTAGCACAATTCATTCTCCGCCATTTTCATATTAATTTCTAACTTTATATATAGTAATTCCTATAAAATACACTCTTACGTATGTATTTATTAAATCCCTTTAAATTAAATATCCCTAGACCTAGTTTGAAATATAAACTATACTATCCCTAAACCCCGTCAAATTAACGTAATTAATTGATCTGCGATTAATTAAAGTTAACCCACCATTCAAATCCCGCCCAAAGCATTAACCCTCGCCTTAATTGCGCATTAAATCAAAACCACTGTGCTTAAATGCCCGCTGGCCCCCCCCATTACCTTCCATGCATTTTCATTGAAAAATCACCACCTGATCTTCCCCCTTCAAATCCAACAATCCACATTGATTTCGCACGGGCCCGAAACCCGAACTTTACCCACCCGAAATGGGATGTTTTCCCTTGGGCCCCAATGCGACATGGCGCCCGATGAGTGGAATCAGGCGGCCTCCCCCCAAAACCACCTAGCGCCCAAAAGCGGTGCAAAGAAAACTGCATACCACCGCTTGCTACATGACAAATCATCTACTATTCACTTTGCATCAAAATTCAAACAAATCAAACATTTACCCGTTTAAACACAAGAACTCCAGTGTTGCTCGTTTTCGCCTTTTGTGTAGTAAAACCCTGTGTAACCCTTCTACACCACCTGAAGCCTCTGCTAACCAATTCAAACATGGTTTACCTCCCGAAATCACTTTGGACTCACTCCATAGACCTATAAAGCTTGATAAAGCCATTAATCACCCTCCCCGTCAACCCAACGTTTTCCTAAAAGTTTGTTTTGTTTTACAGACGATCAAAAGACCACAGTGTTGGATAAATAGTCTTAATACTAGTCATAAGACCTGTTTACTCCAAGATTGTTATGAAATCTATTCAAACAGAGATGCAAAATAAAACATATAGTTAAAATATAAGTAGAGGAAACATGAAATTAAATGATTTACTGTTGAAATAAACAGTAAAAACCTAAAATATACAGTGAAGGTAACAAGACACAGTAAAGAATAGTCAAAGTGTATCAGAATTAAGAGTATTAGATTGAAGAGCAAGTTAGGTAAAGCAGCTAGCATGAAGACAAATAGCAGGGAAGACAGTTACAAAGCACACATATTCATGTCAAAGTGAAGATAGATGAGAAAACAGAGCGGTAAAAGTAAACAATAAAAGTAAACATGGAGGCAGTAAGGGTTAAACAAAGATGAAAAAACTTTCAACATCAACAATGAAGTTTATCCAAAGTAAAAGTGAAAAATAGTTAAAACAAATTTAGGGTTGAAAGATGAAATCAGAGCAGAAATGGTACATTCTTCAGAAATTTCCTGTTTAAGCCATAGTTTTGCAAAAACTATTGTGGTCAATACAAGATGAATTTAGAGAAACTAAAGGAGGTTTGTGTTCCTAAAAGGATAATCTACAAAAACCTATCTCATGTTTTACACAGGTATTACCAAAAGTGAGATGAGTACATGTCTTCATAGCCTATTTTTCGGCCTGTGTAAAGTCTTGTTTTTGACATTTTTTTGCAGAGAATATTGTGAACGACTGGAGCTGAATTTTGCGAAACTGAGAGAGGTATATCTAAAAAATTACTTATATATAATAACCTCTTTCACTTTTTACATATCTATAATGGATTGAGATATACAAAGGTATCAATGGACCCTAATCTTGCAGAATTGCTAGAGCAGAATGCATAAAGAAAGGATGCAATTAGCGACTGGGATGCCTCATCATCAATTAAAGGTTGCTATAAAATTTGAATTTCTCTTCTTTGTCACCATAAATCCATAAAAATAGTTCCAAATATATTCATTAGTTTTGAATGTCCTTTATTTAAGTCCTATTAGTGTAGAACAGTTTGAGATATTTGTAAAACCAATCTTGATATTTTTTCAAGATATTTCAGTTTAGAATTTGTAGAAATACTTCTTCATTTGAAGTATTTTGGGTGGATTCCAAGACATTTCTATATACATTTTCCTCTCAAGTTAAATTGATATTGTATCAAGACTGGATTGGCTTGCTGGATCAAGGAATAAAGTAAAGATGTTTCACATGATTCTTGTGTAAAGCAGAAATCAAATAAGTATTTTCTCTCATGTGCATTATTGTTTTTCTTTATGTTTCTTAATAATCATATGTGATTCTATGAAATCTGAATGTTAAACTAGGAATGATATTTCAGAACTTTCTTTAATGCACTCTGTCTTGACTGTTTACATTCTCAATGTTTTCTGCTAAATTATCTTAGTTAGGGAATTCTTAAATGCTCCCTTACTTCTGTAGTTTCCCCCTCGGTCTATAGTAAAGGATTCTTAGTTTCCCTTAGCTCATGATCACTTCCTTCTCTTCATCGTGATCCTGGTCTAAGGATTCTCCATTGCCCTTTCACCCTAGTTAGGACTACCTCATCCATTGAACCTGAAGATTTCCATTTTGCTTTGCTAGCCTGCCCTATGAACACTCCCTTTAGTGATCTGGTCCAATTAAGTTATCCTTTTCTTGACTCCATAGCCCAATGGCTTGAAGAAGTTAGCTCTATCCATCCGTTCCCAGAATTCCCCCACCCAACTTCAATTTCAAAATCAAAATCCCATGAGCTCTAAGAACTAGCCTAAAATCCCATAAAAACAAAGTTAAATCATAAAGAGAGAGCCCTCTCTAGACTTAGGTTGGCTAGAGCCTAAGTCTAAAAGATTGGTTTGTGGTTACCTCGGAAATTTCTTTCTTTATCCTTGAGAAAATTTTGAGTGATAACATAGTGGCGACTCCACTGGGAGAACTAACATGTTCTTCAGAAATCTTTTACAGGTTCAGATCTGATCTATGATGGTGGACTGTGGTTAAACACACAAAGGTTAAACTCATCCACCTGGCGACTCCAAAATCAATTTCACAACCAAGACTCCACTGGAGGAATGAACCTGAAAGAACATAATGAAAAGATTAGGACTTTAACTTGGATTGCTATCCAAGACATTATGTTATTTCTCATCAAGAAATTTTTTCAATGTATATTGTATTTTAGAGAAGATTTTAGATTAATTTTTAAATTATTTTCCTTTGAAAATTGTAAATATATATCCTCCTTTTCTGTTTAAACAGCATCCTTCTGAATCTTATGATGATCACTTTCCAATCAAGAAGCCTCAAATAATCAAGACTCCACTGGTAAAAGAATCTAGAGTTGTTGAAAACCTATGGTGACTCCATTCTAGAATTGAGTGTTTTCAAGATGAATTCGAGAATACAATGCAAGTATGCTCCTTTGGACATGTCGAAGGTTCCAGGTTTTCCAAATCCTATGCCCAATGTTGATTGGTCAAAGAATCTTTCATTGTTTAAAGGTGAAACAGGAGATGATGCTGCTTTACATTTATTAAGATTTCATATGCACATCCGAAAGTTTAAAGTCTTATTCCATGAAGATTGTCTTATGAAAATATTTATGGCAATTTTAGAGGAAAAGGCTAGATCTTAGAGCTCATGGGATTTTGATTTTGAAATTGAAGTTGGGTGGGGGAATTCTGGGAACGGATGGATAGAGCTAACTTCTTCAAGCCATTGGGCTATGGAGTCAAGAAAGGATAACTTAATTGGACCAGATCACTAAAGGGAGTGTTCATAGGGCAGGCTAGCAAAGCAAAATGGAAATCTTCAGGTTCAATGGATGAGGTAGTCCTAACTAGGGT
>Ga0068628_1000175_pt1 | contig 17883 bp, 26 predicted proteins | sample InSIn2gowninarea_FD_77431 | JGI IMG/M metagenome (GOLD analysis project Ga0068628, IMG submission 77431) | Clean room microbial communities from NASA Spacecraft Assembly Facility at Jet Propulsion Laboratory, Pasadena, California, USA -... ... | reverse complement strand
GATCATCTGATTCTGACATGTATTCATGGAGATATGAATTTATTTGTGTTATGGGACAATTCGTCAAGGTCGAACAGCAACCAAATAACCCCCCACTTGTGCTCCACGTTTTAGTATAAATAGAGGTGCCTTGAAAGTCATTTGGCACTCACCTCTTGTGATATCTTCTCTCCATTGTTTTGGGTTTTAGTGGGAGGGAAAGTCCTCAAGAGGATACGCTGTCCTAAGAAGAGCTCTGCCGTGCCCTAATTCTACAAGGGACTTGGACGCAGTTTAGCAAGGGACTAGAATGCTGTAAATCCATTTTGGTGCAATGCATACCTTGAGGACAACTCGTGGAGGAAAGGAGATCTCTGTTTTGAGGCCACAGCAAGGGAGGCTAGGGCAGTGTGGGTTGGAGGACTATTTCAAGGGTTGAACAAGGTCCGAAGTCTGTTGTAGGAAGTCGTGATGCTTGTTGTGCTAGGCCGAGGCCTAAGGAGCTAAATGGTAGCCTGTTTAAAAGCTAACGGATGGGTTCTACCATTGTTGGAGGGTGTCGTGAGCAGTAGTAGTGTTGTATGGCAGGCCACATGCCATACCACTATAGAAAAGCTAGCGTGGGCAGATTTTAGGGCTGTCTTGAGCCCTTATCTTCAGCGTGGAGGAGGAGCATCTCTCCTTGCCTAGTCCACAGTTTTTGGAGGGTTGTTCGAGGACTATTGAGAGGAGTTTAGGGTTCTAGCAGTATGCCCAAGTGCCCTAACCAAAACAGTCAGGAACAACAAAGTGACAAGCAGATTTGGAGCAGTGTTAGAGGTGCGTTGGGTTAAGGATACTAACCAGATTTGGATCAGATTCGGAGCACCCTGTGGGAGCCACGTGTTGGGTTAACATGGAGTGTTGAATACCCCAACGGGGTGCAGCATGATGTGATGGCAGCAACAGCATGGTGCAGTAAGGTGCTTGGAGCAACATGTTTAGATGCAGCAGTTGGATGCAGCTTGGTGTTAGAGACAGCAGTAAGTAGTGCAGCATACTACACAATGATGGGGACAATAGTATGATGGTGCAACAAAGTGCACAATGATGGAATGGTGCAACATAGTGCACAATGATGGGTACAACAGTATGAATGGTGCAACATAGTGCACAATGATGGAATGGTGCAGCATAGTGCACAATGATGGGTACAGCAGTATGAATGGTGCAGCATAGTGCACAGTGACAGTGGTGCAACACAATGATGCATAGTGCAGTATGTGCATAATGCAGCATGATGAATAGAGCAACTTGATGATGAAGAGCAACATGTTGGGTACAACATGATGAGGTACAACTCAGTGATGGTGCAGCATGATGCAGCAAAGTGATGATGGGCATGGTATGATGGTGCAACATGGTGCAGCACAGTGATAGATACAGCAACGTGATGGAATCACTTGTGTTCAGATCAGCTGCCTCATGTGCCATCTTCTTAGAGAAGATCTCTGCTCTTATTTAGTTAAGTCAAAATGTTGACTTCTGATGTATATGTACTATCTCTCTCTCTGTTGAACTATTGAAGAACATATAAGAAGAATTGATCAAGGGTTTCCCCACATTGGGGTTTGTCCCTGGTTGGCGCCACATCTTGTGTCCTCTTGTCTTGGCTTGTCTTCTGCGATTTATGTTTATGTTCTATCTACATTTTACCATCATGCTAAATTTGATTGCTAATCTGGAATTGATATTGAGCTAATATGGAAAATTGAAGTAAATTTGCTATCAGGATAGAACATACCTAAAATTAACACTAGGAGACTGCTCCAAGCCATTTAGTGACTTCTTTAGCTTACAAACAAACCTTCTTTAGCAATGTTGAACAAATCCTCCAAACTAATCGATGTATATTTCCTCATCCAAATCTCCATGTTTAGATATTCTTTTAACATCTAACTACTCTTAACTCTTGATCAAGTAAAGCAACTAGTGCTAATACAATATGAACATAAACAAGCTTAACAACTAATGAAAAGATCTCATGGAAGTCAATACCTTCCATCAGAGAATACTACTTTGCTACTAGTTTAGCATTATATCTTTCGACTTTACCATCAACGCACTTCTTCAATATGTAGACACACTTACACCCAACAAATTTTCTATCTTTTGGAAGTTCTAACAAGTCCTAAGTTTTGTTTTTCTCCAAGGCATCCATCTCTTCTTTCACTGCCATCTTCCATTTAGCATTATCAAAATCATATATTGCTTCCTGATAACAAGGTTCCCCATCATTAGTAATAAAAGCAATAGATCAGACAAAATCAATATACTAATTAGGAAGATTTGTGTAGATCTTCTCAGTGTTAGTTGTGGTATTTCCGTTTCCACATTTTCTTGAATATCTTTTGCATCCACAACTTCTTTATCATTGGAAACTTCTTCTTGCTTCTATAGATGGTTAAGTCTCCAATTGAATTTATTGATTTAGTATTATTTATTCCTTGGGGTTCCTAGGCATCTTAGAGCAGTTGTTCATAGGTTGTATGAAGAGGTGAAAGTCAAAATCGGAACTTCAAATGGCATCTCCGAAAGTTTAAGGCGTGATATCGAGGTCAAGCAAAGGTGTCCATTGTCCCCTGTCCTTTTTTGTTTATATGTTGACAAACTTGAAGAGTGGATAAACTCACAAGGTGGTGATGGTGTCCATTTATGTAAGTTTGTTAAAAGGCTTCTTTTGTATGTAGATGAACTTATTTTGATTGCTAAGTTTGCTCTTGGCTTGCAAGAGCACTTGCTTTCCCTTGTGCATTTTTGTAGAAGGGTGGGGATGCAAGTCAATATTGACAAGACGAAAGTGGTGGTTTCCTCTAACAAAAGAAAACATAGCTAACGTAAGTTTTACTTTGAACGCAGCACTCTTGAAGAAGTTACAGATTACAAGTACCTCAAAATTGACTTCAATAGAAATCTAAGTTGGGAAGGTTGCAAAAAGAAAAGAACTTTGGGAGGTTGGAAAGCATTCTATGCTTTTCAAAATAGGTGCAAAGACGCAAAGTTATGGGATTGGAAGACAACTCAAACTCGTTTTGGGCTTTTAGTGATTCCAATGGTTCTTTATGGTACACCTGACTTACAGTGGAAGCAAATTGAGAAAATTCAAAAACACAAATTCAAAATCAAAAGTTCAGTTTCCTATTATATCTTGCTAAGTGAAGTGGGGGTTACTCCTATTGAAGCAATTGCTATGGTGTGACTCATAAGATATTTAAAAAGATTAACTTTCATCAACTTCATTGTGAAACAAGGTGTTGGAAAAGACCAAAAGAAGTTTGGGGAGAAAGAGTGTATTTTTTGCACTGCCAGAAAAGTGGAAATAGAAAAGCATTTCATTATGGAATGTGAGGCCTTCAAAGATAGCAAGGACAATTATGTAAATATCCTGACAGCTAGCTTTTGGGATAATTTATTCAACGAGGGGACTATAGAGAAATTAGGAGCTCTCATTGTCACGTTGCATAGGAAAAGGGATGAATGCAGAAATCAAATGGCGAAGCACTCTGTCCCATAGGCGACGCCTTCAAAGATAGCAAGGACAATTATGTAAATATCCTGACAGCTAGCTTTTGGGATAATTTATTCAACGAGGGGACTATTGAGAAATTGGGAGCTCTCATTGTCACGTTACACAGGAAGAGGGTTGAATGCAGAAATCAAATGGTGAAGCAATATGTCCCATAGGCTATCTTTAGCCTCATGGACATTCAAAGTCCTTCTTCTTCTTCTTCTTCCTATTTCAAATCAACTTCTACAATGTTTGATTTTTTGAGGGGAGAATTCATCGAACTACATCTCTGCTAATGATGATTTTGTGGGCAATGGGATCTCACAATCTGTATCCCTTAATTACATGACCATAACCAAAAAAGACATACTTCTTTGATCTAGGGTCTAACTTAAAACATTAGTTTTTAAGAGTAAGAGCATAACCTTCACAACAACAACAAAAATTAAATTTGAGTAATCATAAGGATGACATGTCCATACTTCTTCAAAAATTTCACAATCTTGCAACTGATCGTGATTGATTTACTAGATAACAAGCGATAGTGATTGTTTCTTCCCACAACTCGTTGCAAATTGGCATTGTTGAGCATGCTCCTTGCTCTTTCTAGAAGAGTCATGTTCATGTGTTTTGCCAAGTCGTTTCACTATGGGTGTATACTATAGTTTTGTGCCTTCAGCTTCTTTGTAATACTTTTTAAATTTTAAAGATATGAACTCACCTCCATTATCTGTTCTTAACCATTTGATTCTCCTGCCAGTTCTCTTTTCTACCATAGCTCTAAATTGTTTAAATATATTAAATATATTCTTTTTAGGACATAGACCCACACCTTTTTATAGAAATCATTTATACTTATTACAAAATATGAAAATCCTCCAAAAGAAACTATAGGGGATGGCCCCCAAACATATGAACGAATATAATCTATACTTCCTATTGTGACTTCCTAGACTTACTAGTGTGACTTTCTGCTCTAAACTTCTACCTACATTGCTTTCCAAAAATACAATGTTTGCAAAAATTCAAATTCAAAGATTTTAACTTTGGAAGTAATTTGCAATTTATTAGTATCTATAGCCCTTTCTTGTTGCTATGACGGTGTCGTTGTTGAGAAATCTAGGGCATCAAGATTAGGTGATTTCTATATTAATGATAACTGCTTATGAATGTTTTTAACTTCTTTAGATTAGGATCTTCTTTTTACTTAGATTATTATTATGATCTTTTTCATCAAATAGCTATCAATGCATAAACAATAAAGAGATAGGAGACACAGAATGTAGGTGATCAGCCAGGGCCAAAACCTCTCCAACTCGAGATGAAAACCGAAACGAATTCTTCTTATAGAGGCTTCAATTGACGAATACTAAGACCAAGACCCTTGACCTACTCACCTCTCCAAGAGCAAGTCACAAGGCTTCTTAGCCTGACCTTTCTTTGCTTGAGTCAACGATGGTCAAACAACTGACTTTCCTTTCCTTCTCGACTACTCTTCAGATTTCAGCCTCCTACAATTCTCGACCTCTTTTAGAAGCCCTAGTTGTAGCACATGGGAAGTGTCACCTCCTAGTTTGTGCCCTTGTTTCCTTCGTTTTAGATGTCGACTCCCTTTTCTTCAATTCGGCTTCCTTCTTGACTTGTCTTCTCCCCTAACTCGGTTACTTGAGATGAGTGCAATATCCTCCGCTTCTCCTGTAGCAGATGATGCTTCTCTTCTTCGCATGTGTGACAGCAAATAGCCCTAAAACAAATCCAAAATTGACTCGGCTTCTAGTCCCTTCTTCTTCGCTTGGATGGAGGGGCTCCTCTTGTGAGATTCTCGCACTTCTTCTTACTTCAGACCTTGACCGAATTTTTGCCTTTCAAATGAGACCGACTTGCCCTATTTATAGTGGTTTGTGCATCCATAATAAGCCCACTTGAACTAGAGCCTATGCCCACATGAAGAGGAGCTTGTGACAAGGTCTTGGAGGGCTAATAAATTTTCTTTTACAATGGATTACATGCCCAAAATGGGTCTTCAAACTTTGACATTGACTCTATGAACTTTATGACTTGATGACCAAACCAAATAGCTCACAATGGAAGCTTTATCTAAAAATTAAATTCCTCGATCATGAAACCCATGATTCAAGTATTACAAAAATAATTTTATTTTTCTTCTTTACATCAGTTACATAAAATCATAATTACACATGTCATTATGAAGACCGGACCTAGTTACACTTTTCAACAATCACTAATGCCATAAATGAGTAGATTCATTTGCCTCCTCAAATACCATTGTTGCTTCATTTATTTGAGTACTCCCTTCTAGCTTGTAAAGGCTTCCAATCTTTGTATCCATCATAACCACCAAAGTGCTCTTGGACACCTTCAAAGCTCCACTTCGACCTAGAAATTCATAATCTCTAGAATCTAAAACCCCCAAAGAAATTTAATTATTTTTTAATTTATGCACATGTCTTACCTCTATCGAATTGAGGCTTCTGTGATCCATATCAAGTTTACGAGAAATTTTTCAGCGTAAATCACAAGATCTATCATTTGTCGACGCATTTCGAACCAACTAGTGTGGTTCATCGTCAGGACAAGTTGAACAGTCAGATCCAGCTTTGCATGTTAAATAGCTTTGAGCAGAGCCTCCAACGGCTAAATAGGACAGGGGACCTTAAATAAATAGTCAAAATTAATAAGGGACTAGCCTCTAAATAAAAATATAAATAATTAAATTTAAATGGTTGTTAATTTAATAAAAATATAATTAATTTGATATCATTGGTTAATAATATAATAGTTAGTCCCAGATGCGAGTGTGTAGTACTGAACTCTGTACGAGGGCGGCTTGGTGGGTTGGCACGTGGCTTATTACCACCGCCATCTGGCCTCACGTGTTGCCATCATTTATGTTCTCTGCAAACACCTTCAATGCTGCGTTAATGCAGCTCGTCCCTCCATACCAGCGTTCTTGTTCTTCTATTATGGCGCCCCTCCAATTCCTCAATGCTCCTCCCCTGCGAGTGTATTGCTTCCTCGTTGCCGCAGAGCCCTGCTCTCGGACCAAACCAGGGAATCGTTGTGCTCAGGATTGCGGTGTTGATTCACAGCCAGGATTTCATGTTTTACAAAGTCCTTCCTGCAATTTCAAGTGTTGTTCGTCCTCTGTCATTCTCAGTACTCCTCTGTGTGCTGAAGCTAGGCCCCTTTCAGTCTCCCCCTGCCTACACAGTTTTGCTACCTGTTCAGCTCCTCCTGCTCTTTTCATCATGCCTAAATTGCGCCAAAGAATGGGCTGCAAGAGGGGAAGCTCCCGTGGGCGAGTTATCCGCCAGCCCTCCTCCTCTACCTCGGACTCCTCATCTTACTCCTCAGGCTTCTGCTCTGATCGTTATCCCGTTACCAGGAGCGGTCGTGGACGAAGTCGAGGGCAGCATAACTCAGCGTCGAAATCTCACAATTCTCACTCTCACACTGCTCGTTTTCAATTCCCCTGTACTCTCAGTAATTACTCCTTCATTGCTTCAGTCACCATTGAGCTTCGCGAGGGTTCTGCTGGTCTGGTGGCCGCAACTCTAGGAGTGACTATGGAGACGAGGGCGGAAGATTCGCCTGGCACTTCTCAGTTTTACAACAAGCAGAATAAGGATCCTGGTGGTACTGCTACCCAGGACATGCAAACTGAAGTTGGTCCGAGTGTCCCCACTAGTGGCGGTTCTTCAGGCAAAGAAGGCTATCCCTCTGAGGATGATGACCCCTACAATTATGGGTGTCGTATCGTTGAAGAGTCGCCTTCCACCACTCATGAAGCTTAAACAAATCTGTGTTCTTTGGTTTTTGTTTCCCCATTGCTCAAAGTTACGGTTACAGTTGCTTAATGGATCAGATTACAGTTTTGAACTGGGCAGCGCTTCCCTGTTTATATGTATGAGTCCAGACAATCCATTTTGGTCCTTGAATTACTTCTGGTCAATCTACAATTTTGACAATGATGTATTTTGTTTCTATGCACTAGTCATGGTCCTGGTCCTAGAAGCTCTTCTGGTCAGTCAACAGCAAGTCTTTTTGGTCAGTGTTTAGCTATGTAATGTGAGTATGCCACCTCTCTGGGCTAGACTTCTCGAGGCCGCTGCCTCTATGTAAAAATATTTTGTATCAATATAGGAGTAGACATATTTAGAAAAAATAAAAATAAAATAAAAAAATAATATAATAGTTAGTTAAAGGGGGCTTAACTAATAAATACAAGGAAATAAAAATAAAAAGTATCATTAACTATTTATAGAGTTATCATACAAGTATTGGAATAAAACATATGATTAAAAAATAAATAAGAAAAAAAAAATATATATATATATATATATATATAAATATAAATAAATAAATACAAATGAAATAAGTAAAATAATATTGAAAATAAAATAAATCAATCAATAAATAAATAAAATAAATACATGAATAAATAAATAAATAATAACACTGAAAATAGAATAAATCAATAAAATAAATACATGAAAAAAATAATAATAATAAAATAAAAATAATAATAATAATATTGAAAATAAATCAATAAAATAAATACATGAAGAAAAAAAAAATTATTTATTTATTTATTTATTTATAAAAAGAAGAGACAAGAAATGAGGGGACGGGAGGAGGACGGGCGGAATGGAAGAAAGTGACTAGGAAGAGAGAGTTGGGACCCAACATCTACTGATCTTCCAGCCATCCTCTCTATTGAGATTGCACGGCCTCTTTTCAATCACTAGAGCTTCCCTGAATTTCCGATGATGGAACTGTGAAACTCTAGCAATGACACTAGCCTCCTCAATACAAACGTGATGATTGGTTTTCTCCGCATGCTCAGCTAAAGCTGAAGACTTTGATCTCCTATGCTTAAGGTCAGCAGTGTGTTCACTGATCCTTTGACTGATGGAGCGACCCGTCTCACCAATATAGGGGGTCCCATAGGAACAAGGGATCATATATACCCCTTTCATATCTTTAGGGTCAATAGGGTCCTTTGCTGATCTAAGGGACATCCGAATGGTGTTAAGGGGCCTAAAGGTTACAGGGACACTATGAATCTTGAGAATCCTTGCAATCTTATCAGTAGTCCCCTGAACAAACGGAAGATGGACACTTGGAATCCGCTCCTTCAGATCCCTTTTAGCAAGAGAATTCTTGGTAGCTTTTAGGAAAGCCTTCTGTCCCATGTGTCTACTATAACCATTCTCGATAAAGACATCAAGCAGATGGGATTTTTCTTTCTCAAAACTCTTATTATCCGAGATCCTTAGGGACCTAGTTGCAAGGGTATTGAGAACTCCCATCTTCTGAGCAAGGAAATGGTGGGAACTGGCATGAAGATATTGCTTCATATGCGTTTTCTTTCGAAAAACTTGGTGGGAGAGGGAGCCATCACTATTCTTAGAAATAAGAATATCAAGGAAAGGGAGGCACCCATCAACTTCCTGCTCTTTAGTGAACTTTATGGCCGAGGATTGATTGTTGAGATGATCGAAGAAGAGATCTAATTCCTCATGGCTGTGAAACCAGATAACATTGGTGTCATCCACATACCTTTTCCATAGCTTGGGCAGGAGACGGGATGAGTTAAGAGCCTTGGACTCGAAATCTTCCATAAAAAGGTTAGCAACGACAGGGGGAAGGGGTGCGCCCATGGCAACCCCACAAGTTTGCTCAAAGAACTCTTACCTCTGTGATCGTCCTCATAATACCATCAAACATTTTTATCTTAATGCTTCCAACCCCAACAATCTTACAAGAAACGTTATTTTCCATAAGAATAATACCACCATCAACAGCTTGATAAGATAAAAGCCAACTTCTATGTGGACACGTGATGTGAAGCACCAAAATCTAATAACCATTCTCCATAGTATTATGGGACATTACAAATAGATAAAACTTCATCAACGATACTTGAACTTGATTCAACCAGATTTGCTTCCTTTTTGGAGTCTTCCTTAGGTTTCTACCTCTTCCAACAATCTTTCTTCAGATGCTTTAATTTATTACAATACCAACATTTTAGTTTACCCATCTCTCGACTTCTCCCCATTTTCCTTGGATCAACTCCTAGCCACCATTGCTTCTAATGTGGAGTTCTAAACTAGATTTCCCCCATGCCTCCTGAGACAACAATGCTCCCACAACAAAATCATAGTCAAGAGTACCAATTGTTCTAAAGCTAATAAAAGTGACCAAGACTTCCCAAGATTCAGGGAACTAACACAATAATGTTAACTGCCTTATCTTGCTCATCAATTTTTACATCCATACTAGTTAATTGGCATATAAGAATACTAAATACATTTTAATGATTAGCATTTTGGTAACTTCTATCATTCGTAGGCTATATAGTTGCCTCTTCAAGTAGATTCAGTGCGTCAAGGATTTCATCATAAAGGCTCCCCATTTTGCTCCAAAAGGCTATTATTGTTTCCTCTCCAACAATATTGAAAAGAACATCATCTACCAAACATAACCAAATGGTGTTGAGAGCTCTTCTATCCAAATCTTCCCATTCCTCGTTAATCGTACTCGCAAGTTTCTTCCTCTTGCCATCCAATGCCTTATGCACTCCTTGCTACACCAAAAAATCTTGCATCTTGAGCTTCCATAACTCAAAGTTATACTTTCTATTGAATGTCTCCACCTCAAACTTTGAATTTGTTATCTTCACTATTAACTCTCTTCACCGACAAACCAAACTCCATGACTTCCTCCAAACTCGAGCTCTACCAAAAATTGGGCAAACCTCCACAAAATCGAAAGATATGTGCATGTGTATGTTATCTCCAAAAAGGCGACTCCACAACCTCCACTAAATCGAGCACCAACACGAACCAAATCTTTGCCTCTAATAAGTCATACACCAACACAAACCAACCTCCGCAACATTTAACACGAGTAACCACGACAAGCTAGACTCCTTCAACGTGGTCTATAGGCACACCTCTGCATGCAGGATAAAAATGGGTCCCAACGAGCCTCCTTAACACTATACAGACTTAGCCCTTCCTTGACGAATGCATTCACGGCAAAATACATGGCAAAAACGGCCCAATACATGGCCAATACTTCACCCTTCCTTGATAGATGCATTCAAGGCTCAATACTTGACCTTCACTTAAAAGGGTAAATGTGTTCGGCAGATGTGGTCTTTATCAAAAAACATTTGCGGCAAACTCACAACCAACAAGCCAAAAAATTATTGAACAATCTTTTTTCAAATCCTTTGTGGTAGTATGGCCCGCACAATCTCAACAGATGCAATATTCCTTCTCTACATGAATTTGTAATAAACTGTCATCTTGGTGCTCAATAAATGCAATCAGCCCACTCTTCCTCTACACACGGGTTTCCAAATCACCGGACAAAACTCAGCCCCCTTTCCCCTTGGCTCCGATACCACTTGTTGGTAATTATGAGCTTGAATAAAATATTAATTGCAGAGAAAAAATAACACAAAAATGATAGTGAAACACTCAAACAAGACAAATATTTACCTGATAAAATCCTAACAACAATGTGTAAAGGAAATATCCACATGGCAAGGTATCCGTATTTTTATTGTTCAAGAAACAAGATTACAAACAGCCTTACAACCATATTCTCCCTCTCGTGCTACATAGGATATGTCTAATTTGTCACTGTAACATGTGTTACATGAACTGCCACCCATTATACAAACTAACAAATATTTACTTGAAGTAAATTTTAGTTTTCACAATATAGTTTTGACTTAATTGTTGTCACAATTCCAACACATCCATCCATCAAGGTCGGAAGAATATTTCCTCGTTGATTCCAATAGAAACTCTCAACCTTCATTAAAGTTTAAAATTCATAGAAACTACTAGCATTTGTTGAAACAGTAGACCCTTGAATTTCAACAAGTTTAGCATTCAAACCGCATTAATCTTGTGCCCTTTCACTTTTTCATGACATTTGATTTATTTATGTTCAAGGATTCCTTCGAGAGAAGTTTTGTTTATAAGAGAATTCTCAAAGACATCGTCCCTTTCTCAACAATGAAAGGTATTGAACAACAGTGAAGGTATTGGAATTCGAACTTCAATTTATGCTTTTAAATAGACTTTGATATGTCACTAGATAAAAAATAAAATAAAAAAGTACTCCGCAAAACAATAGGGGTATATTAGAAAGCATTTCAAAATATTTTCGTTTGCAGTTTTTAAAATCCAAGGTCAATTGGCATTTGATGCAAAGTACACTAGTGAAGAGGGAACTGAATCTTCGCATACCTTGAGAAATTTATGTCTACTCTGTAAACTATAGTGTGAAGCAAATAACCCCTTTCACATATTATAATTCTCTAGAACTGAAATACTATATCCAACTGTCTTAGTATCTTACAATGCTTTTAAAAATGTTCCTCTATGATATATGGTTGATTTTTGCCATTCGATTCCAACAATAATTTTATATGAAACTATATGTGGTCAGTTGTCATAAGTGTATGGCTGGTGGAAACCATGCCGAAGAAACCTATAATGGAATGAAATGAAAGCTGCGAAATGGTTATTAATCCTAGTACAAATCACTAAAAGCAAATGGGCACCAATGAACAATACATCCATTCATTCAATTGATTTATATTTTCAGGCATGGAAGGAAGTAACAAATTCAGCTCAGACATTGTCTTAACAAATGAATGATTATCGCAATTGAGGAGCAACTAACCTGGAGGAAAATTTCATAGGCTTGAACTTGCCGCGGCCGTCGGTCCGGACACTGATCGTAAATTCATTAGCATTGTCGTCTCGGCCAAAGAAGGGTGCAGCTCCCTCGAAATCGTTGAGCACGTCATAGGAATTTGTAACATTTAAGGTCGCAGGATCGAGAGTGACAATGGACACCTGCGAAATGCATAGAATCCTTTTATAACGCCCTCGCCAAGAGTGTTTCGTCACCAGGTAACGCGCAAGGTAATCCAACTCCTCCGCCGGAACATCGCCGGAAGAAGACGACGGTTGATCATGGGACGATGAAGATGCGTGTCTACTCACGAAATCCATGTGTGGAAGTAACTGAAGGTAGCGGGTTCGCGTCGCATTCGGGCGGAGGAACCACCAACCCTGCCACTTAACCGCTGTGCTGCCTCCGCCCCTCGACTGATTCGCCCCCAGCTCTCCCTATTTGAAGCCCTAAAGAAAGGCAGATCACAACGATCCACCGATCGGATCTTAATTTGTCTCGAATTCTCTCAAACCCTCCATCCTTTTATCACTGAAAGGAAGCATATTCATCAGCAGCCTGTGCTTGCACCATGCGCAATTGTGATTGTCATGAATCCAATCCAAACCCGCCTTCCGAGTGATCGATCCAATTAACCTTCAATTACTAGTCAATTCGCTAGAATTCTTTTATTTACCAAATAGACTCCACCTGCATTCCATTAACCTCTTCCACCTTTTTCTTCACCTGTGGTGCTGTGTGTTGGTACAGCGGGTAATCTTCACCTGTGGTGCGGTGTGTTGGTATATGGTTAGTCGGGGGAAAGAAGATAGGGTACATACCACTACACTATAGAAGAAGCAAGCAAAAGCCCAAATCTACGGTCTTCTTGTGTCAAGAGTGAGAAACAGGGGAAACCACCCGCGATTAGCGACAATATATAGAAAAGTACCCTATGATTATCCCTTCCTGGGAAAAGAGAAGGTCCCTTCATCCCATTCTTCACATGCTGCCTGCCCTCTTGGAATATAGCGAAATGGGCTGTTCAAAAGCGACGCAATGTTCTAAACCCTTCATTTGCGCCTTTTTCTCATATTTTTTTTATTTCGGAGTGTGTGTCAAATTAACATCTTTCACTTTTTTTAAAGCCGAGTGAGATATATTTCCCCGAAAAAAGGAATTTTAAAATTTTATATTTTTAATAATTTAAAGTTTATAGTACTAAATATTGATATATCTTATGATATTTTAATGCATGCTGTAGTGTAATGAGACTGTTTTTTTTTTTTGGAAGTCTTGGAAATTCCAGTTATATTTTGAGAAAATTTGGTAAGGATTTTTGTAAATCTAAGTTATAGTTAAGCAAAGTCTTTTGATAGAAATCACATAAGAGAAATTTTTGGTTTAAGTTATAGTTGTTAAACTTCAAAATTTAATGTGTCTAAACATTTTTGATGGTGTTGAATTCATTTCCACCATCAAAAACATGATTCAAACACTGCCTATACAAGTTTTTTTGAAATTTTTTTGCCCGGATTCCGGCCATTTTTGGCCATCGGCAATGCCTTCGTAGACTACTCCTGTTTTAATTTGTGATTTCCATGGAATAATAACATTTTGTATTTTTTTTAAATAAAGTTTTATAATTTAGTAAGAAAATTAAAAATATACATTTGCTTAGATTTATTTTAATTTTGGATTTATCAAATATATGGAGAGATTGAATTACTGGAGGTGTAAATATCTTTTTTATTGCAAAATTTTAGTAAAAATTCCACGGGGAGAAATTTAATCCCTAATGGATCCAAATTAATTTATAATAAATATTATTATATTTTAATATGTTAAAATTTAAATAATAATTACTAATCAAAAATATGATTTTGGAATGTTATTTTATTAGAAAACATACTTTAAAAAAAATATATAGTACATTTAAATAAGGTAATGGGTGTATTGTTAATTAAATTTCTCTTAGGTGGTTGGAAGGAACTATTGTTATACCTTTGACAAGTTTCAATTCTTACAAATGATGTGATGAGCTTTATCGTTACATACAGTTTGTGAAAGAAGATACAAATAAACAATATGTTTGGTTCAAAATAGCAGAGAATGAGAACCACATAAGAATTGCAGCATGCTATTTTGCACCTCAAGACTCAAAAACTTACAAAAATAAGGGGCTAGATAGCAAAGACGCATATGCAGGTTTATAGCAAGATATTGTTGTTTATTCTCAGCAAGGAGAAGTTATTTTAGTGGGAGATTTCAATGCTAGAACAACAAATAAACAAGCTAGTTTTTTTTGTTGCAAAGAATATCATAATCATATCTGGCTCATTGAAGAGGAGAATCCCCAATGGTTCAGATGTTCAGAAGATGACAAAGTTAGCAATCATTTTGGAGAGGAGTTGCTCATGTTGTGTGGTGTTTTCAACTTAATTATCTACAGTGGTCTATATAAATGGAAAAGGTCTAGGAAGTTCACTTGCAACATATACAATGGGGCAAGTGTTGTTGACTATGTTATTTGTTCACAAAGCTTAATAGAAATGATAGGTGAAGTTAAGATTGGAGAGCATCTGTGGACTTAAAATCATACCATAACCCAATTTATATAAAGCTATATTGGTTAAAAGAAAGACAACATAGAAAGAAAACCCAATGTTCTCGACAATCGATATCAAGGGGCAAAATTCTTCTAACACAAGAAAATTGCACTATCGTCAAAACAACGTTGGAGAGATCAATTCAGAAGGGGAAGAGTGGTTGCCAAAGCCTCAATAGTCATGAGTTAACAAATATAATTCAGAGTGCACTTGAGAAGTGCAAAAGAGCAAAAAATAGGAAATCTAAATCAAATTGTTTTCTTGTAAATGCTTGGTTTGATGAGGAATGCAAAATGGCAAGAAAAACCTTGAAAAAGGCAGGCGAGGAGAAGATGAATGTAAAGTTATATAAGCAGGTTTTAAAAAGGAAAAAAGATGAGTTAATGCAAACAAGGCAATAAGAGTTAATATATCTAGGCAAGAATCACCCAAAGCATTTTTTGAAGGAACTTCAACCAAGGAAGAAGCAAATTGAAAATAATATTATAGTCAATCAATGGTTTGACTATGCAAGACAACTCTATGAGAAAGAATCAGAGGAGGAGCCTCCTCCCAAGATCAAAACAACTACAAAGCTTTTCACGTTATAGGAAGTAGAGACAGGAATTAAGAAGTTGAAAATAGGAAAGGCAAAGGACTTGGTTGAAATTCAAGCAGAATATCTAAAGTGGGGAATGAACATTCTTGCACCGCACATCATGGAAATATTCAACAATGTCATGCGCAAGGATTCCCAAGGGATTGGACAACTAGTCTAGCAATACCCCTTTTTAAAAGTGGAGACATTAATAATTCTTCCAACTATAGAACCATTATGATCAATCCTTTGTTTGCAAAGCTCTTCGACAGCATGATGGAAAATAGAATCAGCAAGTGGGCGGAAGTCAAAGAAAAGAGGGCAAAAGGGAAAGCAGGTTTTAGGCTGAAGCATTCTACAGTAGATCATGGTATCACGTTGAGACACATTATTGAAAAGGTTGGGGAGGGAAAAGAAGAAGTATTTTGCTGCTTTGTTGACTTCAAAAAGGCATTTGACATGGTCACTAGAGATAAGTTGTGGAGTAGAATGGAGGAACTTGAAATTCCTTTGCATTATAGAGTTGTTGTCCATAGGCTTTGTGAAGAGGTGAAAGTCAAATTAGAACTTCAGTAGGCATTTCATAAAGCTTTAGAAGTGACATTGGAGTCAAGCAAGGATGCCCTTTATCCCCTACTCGTTTTGGTTTATATATTGATAAATTGGAAGAGTGGCTAAATCTACAAGGTGGGAATGGTGTTCGGTAGGGGGAGTTTGTGATAAAAGCTTATTTTATATGTTGATAACTTGTATTGATTGCTAAATCGGCCTAGGGATTACAGATGCACCTTTATGCCCTTGAGCACTTTTGTAAAGCATTCGGGATGCAAGTCAATATCAGCGAGACCAAAATAATGATTTTCTAAAATAAAAAGAAGCAGAGCCAACATATGTTCTTCTTTGAAGGCAACATTCTTGAAGAAGTAAATGAATACAAGTACCTCAGGATTGATTTCAACAACAAGCTTAATTTGGAGCATTGCAGAAAGAAGGGAATTTTAGGAGGGTGGAAAATATATGTAGAGAGGCAGAATTATGGGATTAGAAAACAATTATATGGGTGTGAATTGTGGGCTAGCAGCAACCCTGTCTGAAAATGGAAGCAAATTGAGAAAAATAAAAAATGTTTAATCATGAGCAAGTTTAAAATAAAAAAGTTTAGTTTCTTATGAGATAATATTGAGTGAAGTAGGAGCAACTTCCATCAAAGCAATTGCTATGGTGCGTCTCATAAGGTATCTTCAGAGAATTGAGCAAATGGGAGAAAGTAGATGACCTAAAGTTATCTTCAATGAAGGAATGAGTGAAAGAAAGAAATCATGGATGAGACAAAACAACAAATGGATGCAAAAATGGAATATTTACCTCAATGCATGTCCTACAAATAGCGAGGATTTAAAGAGTTATGTTATGGAGAAGTTTCATAAGCATATATGGGGAAACGAGTTGGGTAGAAAGAAGAAGTACTATGCTCAAGAATTCAACCCCACGTGTGACCTCCAACAAAAGGAGTGCATTGGAGCTAACATTCCATGGAGAGCAAAGATTCTTATTGCTCAAATAAAACTAACTCGCATCAACTACGATGCAAAACAGGTCGATGGAGAAGACCTAAAGAAGCTTGGGAAGAGCGGGTGTGTACTTTTTTCACTTTTGGGGCAATAGAATCATAAAAACATTTCATTTTGGAATGTGATGCTTTCAAAGACATTAGAGACAGTGATAGCAGTATGTTAACATCGACTCCTTTACATTGTCCTTTTAGTGAGGGGATTGTTAGAAGGTTGGGTCAGCTCATCATTAATTTGAAAAATAAGAGGATTGAATTGCAAAAGGCAAAAAACAACAAAGCTAGTGGTCCCATAGGCTATATCTAGTCTCGTGGACGTTAAAATTTCTTTCTTTCTTTCTATCGGCTTTGAATTTTGTTGAATTTGAATAGTCTTTCTAGAACTAGAATTGAAATACATATGTAAAATATAAATATATTTCTCATGAAAAAAAAAAATCTAATAAAATTATTAGAAATATTTTTAATATATATGATAGATTTTGTATTTTACTCATAAACAATAAATATAGTTAAATTTAAAAGACGTATATGCAAAAATTTTAATATGATAATAGAATCCAATCCAACACTAATATTAATTACAAATATTAAACAAACAATATAATTTAACTATATGTCAATTTTTATTTATTTATTTATATTTAAATTAAAACAATAAAAGTGGATTTTTTTAAATAAATCAATTACTTTTCTCCTTTAATTTATTTACAAATTGCAATAATTGCATCTAATATTGGTCATCTTTTAGAAATTTCAAATGGCACACATGGAATGTTAGCTCCAATGCACTCCTTTTGTTGGAGGTCACACGTGGGGTTGAATTCTTGAGCATAGTACTTCTTCTTTCTACCCAACTCGTTTCCCCATATAT
>Ga0068628_1000174_pt1 | contig 17887 bp, 17 predicted proteins | sample InSIn2gowninarea_FD_77431 | JGI IMG/M metagenome (GOLD analysis project Ga0068628, IMG submission 77431) | Clean room microbial communities from NASA Spacecraft Assembly Facility at Jet Propulsion Laboratory, Pasadena, California, USA -... ... | reverse complement strand
CCAGACTATATTCACTAGAAACAATCATCACAAGAAGAAATATATCATACCTTATTCACCAACGTCCTGCTATCCCTCTTGTACTCTACTGTTGTGTAATTTATGAGTATAGTTAGGGTTGCTCCAGTCCTCGAAAAATATAGACTAAAACCTGTGCTCTCCTTCCCCACACCTTCGTTGTCCCTTCTAGTGAATGCTACCTAGAGTTTGGACCCTTCTAGGAATCTTGACCCTCTTAAACGAACCAGTCATCAACCTGCATCCAACTCAGGAAACCTGCAACCCAAATTGAGATAGAAAACAACTCTTCCTCCTTGACCTCAACCCTGCTCCTGATACAATCGACCCTCAAAAAAATCTTGAAAAAACACCAATCGAGTTCATTTTCTTCTTCGCTAAGGATACTTCACGTTTATGGCTAAATCAATGAGAAATCTCAATGTGATGTGTTGCACATGGATGTGCCTTCTAGCCTCAACAAGCCTTCTATTTATATGTTTCACCTTGGGCTCTAACACACTCCTTGAGGGCACACTTATAAGCTAGACGACTTGTCTTTTGTGCCACCAACTGATCTAGGTGGATGTTGGTTTCCACCTGCTTGTTCCACTTGGACCCCCACCACTGTGTCTTTCAATTTTTCAGTTTAGTTAATTGTAGCACATTTTACTATTTTTGGCAGTTTTTCTGGTCCTGAACTTCCATAGCCATTTTGAGGCCCTAAAAAACATTTTTTTGGGAAAATTGAGGTTTCCATTCAAAAGTTGTAGTCCTCAGATAGATCTTTCTAGCGAGGTATTGTGCGCGTCAAACATAGATCATATGCCAAATTTACAACCCTTGGAAGTTGATATACCAGTTTACCTAGACGAGGCCAATAGTTTTGGAGCTTCATCTCCTAGGGTTAGGTTTTGGGATCTTTAGGGTTTTCCATTGTTTCTCAATAATAAATAAGCCTTTGATCCTCATTATAACACAATCTAGAGGCATGTAGCTGCCACGTCTCTTTTCAAAGATAAGCTACCATCGCTCGAGCTAGTTTATTTCCATTCTATTTGTAATCATATTTCAGTATTTGATATTTAATGAAATGTAGTGTTATTTCTGCTGCATCTATGTATTTATGGTTATACTATAATTTCTTGTGTTCTTGTTGAAGTTCAGGTCAATGGTATCAGAGCAGTCTTCTCTTTCTCTGTTTTTCTTTTCATTTCCTCAATGAGGTTGGGATATAAGGAGTTAGGGCACAAACTGGTCAAACCTTTGCAACACCAGCCTTGCAAATCCCTATGGCCTCCCATGGAGGAAGAGAAGAAAGAAAAGGGAGAAAGAGATCCTTTCAAAATCTTACTCGAAGAAGCCCTCATGCGATAGAGGAACGTGATGATGGACAACTTTGCTCAGATCCTTCAACAAATACCCAAAGGCGACGTATCTCCTTCCAACAGTTAATTTGGAAGCACCACACCCTTTAAGGTACAAGTTAACTTTGACATCCCCATATTTGAAGGTCATATAGATGCAGAAGTCGTAGAGAAATGGTTAAATATGTTAGAAGGATATTTTTCTCTTCATGATTTTTCCATCGGGGGAACTATTACTTTTGCACTTCACAAAGTTGCCCCCCATGTCAAGGACTAGTGGGAAACCTATTGTGAGAAGAAGGATGAAAGTACACCCTCACTATTTTTAGCCATACCCGCTTGGAATTCATTCTAGGATGCCATCAAGGAGCAGTAATACCTTGTCGGGAGATATGAGGATAAATATATAAAGTGGACCATGCTGTGGCAGGGAAGGGATCAAGACTTGCCAAATTTTACAAATGTTTTTCATACCCGTTGCACAAAGTTGGGTATCAAGGATTCTAAGTGACATTTGGTACTTAAGTATCATGATTGTTTACACGGGTACATCCAGGAGAGGATGGATTTCCTGGAAATCTCCTCGCTTGGCACGATGTACCAATACGCTATCAAGATTGAGAAGAAGATTAAACAGAAGAAGTGAGACTTTGGATTTGCAAATCCGAAGCAAGGGAAAGGCGCCCCCAAACCGTAGAGTAACGGACAAAGCCAGGGTTGGGTGACCCAGGATAACCCGTCGAAGTTGTAAGAAAATAATAACACAATGAAGACAAAGAAGGACACAAGAAAATGGTGTGAATTCCATAAGATATCCACTCAAAACACAAGTGAGTGTTGCGCCAAGCAGTCATTGGTGGCCAAGTTGAAGTCTTCTGAATCAGACGCATGTCCCAGCTTTGAGTCAGAACCTAACAAGGGGAATGAAAAAGGGAATAAAATCATTGATGCATATCCTAGTGCCACCATGGCGACCACCAAGATCCAGAAGAATGATCCTGAAGATCCAGAGGAGGGGAACACCTCTTCCACTCATAGATGTGGGTGAAGGGTTCTCCGCTGTAGTTCATTGTCGACAGTGGGAGCCAAAATAACCTCATTTCAACAGAGGTCGTGAAGCGACTGGGCCTAACGACTACAACACATCCACAACCATACAACATCAGTTGGCTTCACCAAGGACGAGATATCCGTGTCAGCCAGCAGTGTCACCTTCCCTACAACATCAATCCCTTCACAGATGAGGTACTGTGTGATGTTTCTCCTCCTGATGTTGGTGATGTATTATTAGGAAAAACATACTTGTGGAAGCAACATGTTGTATGAGTATAGACCTCTATTTGTTATTTTTTCTTTGGGTAATAAGTTATACAGGATACTGGAGGTGGCCTCGCCTACCACCATCTCTTTGATCTATGTTAAACAATGCAGTAAGATCATCTCCCAGACTAGGATTCTTTTTCTTTATAATTCTCTCTCAAAGTAAGGGGAAGTTCGTAGCCAAACCCAAGGCCCTTGGAAGGGTTCCTCCACACAGCAAAAGCAGGTGGATACAATTGTGGAAGAATACAGGGACATTTTCTCCTCACCCACAGGGTTACCCTTGCACTGTCAGGTCAAGCATTCAATCGATTTGACTCCTGGAGCATGTCTACCCAATAGAATGATATATCCCCGCTCCATTATGGAAAATGAAGAGATCAAGTGGAACATCCAGGAAGTGCTGCAAAAAGGGCACATCTGACCAATTTCCTCACCTTGTGGGAGACTGATTGTACTTGTACAGAAGAAGGATGGGACCTTGAGGTTCTGCATTGATTATAGGGCACTAAACAAAATCATTGTCAAGAATAGGTATCCAATCCCACAGGTTGATGACCTCCTGGACCAACTCAAAGGGGACAAGTATTTTAGCAAGATCGATATGAAGTTTGGTTATCACAAAGTTCCGATAGAGCCCACAAATGTATGGAAGTTTGAATTCCAAGGAAGGAATCCAAGGAATTCCTTTTTGAATGGCCCTTCGGGTTAACAAATGCCCCTACTATTTTTATGAGGCTAATGGATGACATCTTATGACCCTTCACCAATTCGTTCATGGTTGCTTATCTAGATGACATCCTCATCTTCAACAAGAGTTGGGAAGAACACCTGCAACACATTCGAAAGGTCCTTTAAACCCTTTGGTAGCTCAAATTGTGTGCCAACTTGGAGGAATTCTCCTTTTGGCATGAGCCTGGTCCAATATGTGGGTTACATTACAGATGAGCATGGCATGCATGTGGATTTGACTAAGATCCAAGTCATTCGGGATTGGCCAGTCCCGACCACTCTAACAGAGCTTCGTAGCTTTTTGGGCCTTCCAAATTTTTATTGGAGGTTCGTGTTGGGATTTTCCCATATCACTTGGCGTTTGAGTTAGATTACTAAGGGCATGTTGAAAGAAAATTTTTCCTGGTCCAATTCCCAATAGAAGGCGTTCATTGAGTTGAAGCACCGCCTCGGCTCTGCATCGGTACTCACACTCCCAGACCCGCAACAATCATTTGAAATTGAGACATACGCCTCCGACTATGCTATTGGTGCAATCCTCACCCAGAAAAGGCATCCAGTGGCCTATCATAGTGAGACACTTTCCAATACAATTCAGAGGTACACCACCTATGATAAAGAGATGTATTCCATCGTTCAGGCTTGCCGAAAATGGAAACATTACATTATGGGGAAGGAGACGGTCATCGACACTGACCATCGACCTCTTTAGTTTATACAGACACAAGGGAAGTTGCAGAATGATCGCAATCAGAAGTGGTCTACATATCTGCGACAATTCCACTTGCACATTAAATACAAAAGGGGCAGCACCAATCATGTTGCAGACTAACTCAACTGGCCCCCAGTTGCAACATTGACTACTGTTCTCAACTCTTGTGGCCACGAGACCTTTGGATGGCCACAACTATATAAAAATGATCCAGAGTTCACCTCCACATACCAGATGCTAGTAGATGGAAAGAAAGTTCATGATTTCCACCTCGAGGACTCATGATTATGCTACCTGGGCCACCTTTGTGTTCCTTCAAGTGAGTGTGCCAAGATGATTTTGGAGGCGCACTACAATCGGGCCGCAGGACACTTTGGTGTGGAGAAAACTATGTTTGTACTACAAAAGTACTTTTATTAGCCAAAACTCTGACTAGATGTTGGGAAAAATATCCGATCTTGCACTGCATGCACCATTGCTAAGCCAACCATCAAGAAGAAAGGCTTGTACACTCCTCTGCCTCCTCCTAGCTAGCCATGGGAATCCATCTCCATGGACTATATGTATGGCCTCCCTTCTACCAAGCATGTTAATGACTGTGTATTTTTTGTCGTGGAATTTTTTTCTAAGACGGTTATCTTAGAGGCCTGCAAGAAGTGTATCACAGTAGAGGACACTGTCAAACTCTTCTTTTAATGAGTGTGGATACATTTTTGTATCCCATAGACCATTATATCAGATTGGGATAGCAGGTTCCTATGCACATTCTAGTCAAACCTCTGGACACTATTGGACACCAAGCTCACCAAGTCTATTGCCTTCCATCCCCAGACTGATGGCCATACGAAGGTCGTCAATGGGATGATAGTACACATACTTTTTACGTACAACTCCAAGCATCCACGAAATTGGGATGAGATTCTTCCCTATGTGCAACATAATTGTAACAGATCTCTGCATAGCTTGACAGGTCGCAGACCCTTTCAAGTGGGTTTAGAATTTCAACCATTGTGTCTGATTGATGTTGTCATGCCTCATGTGACTGTATAGACATAATCCAAACATGTATTGTCTGACGCCGATAAAGCAGCTAGATTTATTAAATGCATCCAACACATCCGCCAACATGTTCATGACATCTTGGAGAATTCAAATGCCAAGTACAAGAAGCGACATGATCAACATCGGGTGCCACACAAGTTTCAGGTGGGTGACAAAGTTTGGTTTCATTTTCAGAAAGAACGCCTTACCAAAGCCCATTGGAAGCTCAAACCACTCTGATATGGTGCTTACACTGTTACCAAGGTTGTGGGAGACAATGCATTTGAGCTTAGAATTTCCCCATTCCTTTGCATTTACCCAATGTTCAATGTGGACTACCTTCGACCATACTTCCCTCCATTACTAAACACATAAGACATTGCAAAATAGCTCACACCAACAGAGTTAAACCCATATTGCATGGAGCATGCCACAACTGATTGGATTATGGACACACAGATCAAGAACACTCACCAGTAGAAGATCCAACTATATCGGGTTGTCAAAGCTGGCTAACTCCTGCACCAAGGCAAGTGGCTCACCAGGGACCAAGTTCAGTGGAAGTTTCCCCATCTCACGGAGGTACTCAACGTAATGGGAACCATTGCTTCCTAAGGGGGGAGGAATGATCTAGGTGGATGTTGGTGGCCACCCGCCTATTCCACTTGGACCCCCACCACTGTCTCTTTCAGTTTTTCAGTTTCCTTAGTTGTAGTGCACTTTACTATTTTTGGCAATTTTTCAGGTCGTGAACTTCCAGAGATGTTTTGAGGCCCTAAACAATGTTTTTTGGGAAAATTGGGAAAAACATGAAGTCACAACTATTTTTTCCATTCGAAAGTTGTAGTCCTTGGATAGATATTTCTAACGAGGTATTGTGTGCATCAAACGGAGATCGTATGCCAAATTACAACCCCGGGAAGTTGATATACCAATTTACCCAAACGGGGCCCATAGTTTTGGCGCTTCATCTCCTAGGGATAGGTTTTTGGATTTTTAGGCTTTCCATTGTTTCTAATAATAAATAGGCCTTCGAGCCTCATGGTAACACAATTAAGAGGCATGTCGCTGCCACATCTCTTCTTAGAGATAAGCTACCATCGCCCGAGCTAGTTAATTTCCATTATGTTTGTAAGCATATTTTAGTATTTGATATTTAATGAAATGAAGTGTTATTTCTACTGCATCTCTGCATTTATGGTTATATATGTAATTTCTTATGTTCTTGTTTAAGGTCGGATCAGTGGTGTCTGAGCGATCTGCTCTTTCTTTTTTTTTCTTTGCATGTCCCTAACGAGGTCTAGATGTAAGGAGTTAGGACTCGAACTGGTCGAACCTTTGTAAGACCAACCTCACAAATCTAGACGGCCTCCCATCTCAGAAGAGAAGAAAGATGAGGGAGCAGGAGATCCTTTCAAAATCTTGCTTGAAGAAGCCCTTAAGTGATAGAGGAATGTGATGATGGATAAATTTTCCTAGATCCTTGAGTGGCTACCCAAAGGTGACACATCTCCTTTTAGCAGCTTCTTGTAGAAATTCTCACTGTAGATCACCTGATAATGCAATGTAACTAAAGCAAAATACTTGATCTACTTCTACTATCAAACTTGCGGAAGCTTAATTGATTTGAGCAAGATCAAACATAACACATATAATAGATAAGAAGAATCAATCACACATGAAACACAGAAGAATACTCTGGGGAAAGACTTAGTTAAAAACCCTGCTATCTGTATTATCATACAAGGTGGAAATACATCAAGATTAGACAAAGCTTTAGCTCTCACAGCTAGCCAGCTCTCAGTAAAATCCTCCTGGATGCTCATAGGCAAACAAGGCTTCTCAAAACCTTATCCTCTACCCTCTAAGCCTCCTATTTCCTTGCACTATTTCTCCTGGGTGATCCTACTGTTACCAAGTGTAACACTGATCACTCACATTAATCTCACACCCTAAAAACTGCGTAATCCTTAAGGAACCTTATTCCTTCTGCATGGATGAGTTTCCTTTCTAGGAAAATTACTCCAACCGATAGTACAATGTCCCTGTCTTTAATCTCAACTAGGTCTTTCTTTGAATAGACATGCATGAGTTATTTATGAGAGAATCCTCAGTTATCTGGAGTACACTAGTTGCATGTATGCATGCATTAACTGACTAAACTCACAATTAGTTTCTCAAATTGTTTGGAACTAATTTAACTGGACTTAACTCAGTACACTGAACTAACTAATTACAACTCAAATACAACTCATCCTTATCTCCTTAATCAAGGGATAACTTCCTCAATCAAAGGGATAACTGTTGCATGACTTCACAAAGACTTCATGTTTGAATTTCTCCAACTAATTAACTCAAGATGAATTAATTAATTATTTTTCAAATAGCTAGTGAGACTAAATTCAAATTTTAATTCTCAATTTTAATTCAAGGACAAATTTAAATTGGAATATCCTGAAATGCTATCTTTATCAATGCTATTTTTAGCATTTCTTGTTGTTATTTTCAACACTTCTCTGGAAGCACCACACCCTTTAAGGTACAATTTAACTTTTACATCCCCATATTTGATGATCAGATAGATGCAGATGTCATAGATAAATGGTTAAATATGTTAGAAGGATATTTTTTTGTTCATGATTTTTCCAGCCGGGAAAAGATTACTTTTGCAATTCTCAAAGCCGCCCCCCACATCAAGGATTGGTGGGAAACCTACTATGAGAAGAAGGACAAAAGTACACCCTCACTATTTTTAGCCACAACCACATGGAATTCATTCTGGGACGCCATCAAGGATTAGTACTACCTTGTCAGAAGCTATGAGGATAAATACATAAAGTGGACCACACTGCCACAGGGAAGGGACCAAGACATGACAGAGTTTACCAATGTTTTTCATACCCTTCGCACAATGTTTGGTATCAAGGATTCTAAGCCACATTTGGTACTCAAGTACTGTGACTATTTGCACAAGTACATCAAGGACAAGATGGAGTTCCTGGACATTTCCTTGCTCGGCACGACGTATCGATACATTGTCAAGATTGAGCAGAATTTTAAACAGAAGAAGTGAGAAGTTGGATATGTGAATCCGAAGCATGGGAAAGGTGCCCCCAAACTGTAGAGCAAAGGAAAAATACAAGGTGGGGCAACCCAAGACAACCCGCCAAATATATAAGCAAAGAACAACACAACGAAAACAAAGAAGGAAACGGGAAAGGGGTGTGAATTCCATAAGAGCTCCATTCACAACACAAGTGAGTTTCGAACCAAGCAGTCACTGGTGGTCGAGCTGAAGGCTTCTGAATCAGACACATGTTATGACATTGAGTCAGAACCCAATAATGGGATTGAAAAAGGGAAGTAGATCATTGATGAAGAGCCCAGTTCCACCGTGGCCACCACCAAGATACAAAATAATGAGCTTGAAGATCAAGAGGAGGGGGAACACCTCTTCCACTCACAAATGCAGGTGAAGGGTTCTCCGCTTCAGTTCATTGTCGACAGTGGGAGCTAAAAGAACCTCATTTCAATAGAGGTCATGAGTGGATGGGCCTATTGACTACACCACATCTGTATTCGTACACCATCGGGTGGCTTCACCAAGGAAGAGATCTCTGCGTCATGCATTAGTGTCAGCTTCCCTACAACATCAAGCCCTTAACAAATGAGGTACTGTGTGATGTTTCTCCTCTTGAAGTTTGTGATGTATTATTAAGAAAACTATACTTGTGGAAGTGACATGCTGTGTATGAGTCTAAAACTCACTCTATTATTATTTATTTGGGTCATAATTTATATAGGATACTAGAGGTGGCCCCACCTACCCCCATATTTTTTATCTTTCCTAAGCAATGCAGTAAGATCATCTCCCAGACTCGGATTTTTTTTGTGTGTTTTTTTTTTGATTCACTCTCAAAGTAAGGGGAAGATCGTAGCCACATCCATGGCCCCTAGGAAGGGTTCCTACACATAGCAGAAGCAGGTGGATACAGTCGTGGAAGAATACAGGGACACCTTCTCCTCACCCACAGGGGTACCCTTGATCTGGATGACATCCTCATCTTCAGAAAGAGTTGGGAAGAACACTTAAAACACATTCGACACAAACCCTTCAGCAACACAAACTATGTGCCAACTTGGATAAATGCACCTTTGGCATGATCCAGGTCCAATATCTAGGTTGCATCATAAATGAGAATGGCATGCATGTGGATCCGACTAAGATTAATGTCATTCAAGATTGTCTAGCCTTGACCACTCTAACAGAGCTTCACAACTTTTTGGGCCTTGCAAATTGTTATCGGAGGTTCGTGTTGGGATTCTCCCATGTCACTTGGCCTTTGAGTCAACTTAATAAGGGTATGAAGAAAACAAAGTTTCCTTGGTCTGAGTCCCAACAGAAGGCATTCGTTGAGTTGAGGCACCACATCTACTCTGTACTGGTACTCACATTGCCAAACCTGCAACAACCATTTGAAATTGAGACAGACGCCTCTGACTATGCTATTGGTATAGTCTTCACCCAACATAGGAATCCAGTGGCCTATCATAGTGAGACACTTTTCGATACAATTTGGAAGTATGCCACCTATGATAAAGAGATCTATTCCATCGTGCAAGCTTGCCGACAATGGAAGCATTACATTATGGGGAAGGAGATGGTCATCCACACTGAACACTGACCTCTTCAGTTTAGACAAACATAAGGAAATTTGTAGAACGATCACCATCAGAAGTGGTTTACATATCTGAAACAATTCCACTTGAACATTAAATATAAAAAGGGCAACACCAATCATGTTACGGACTGCCTCAGTCAACCCCCAATTGCAACACTAACTACTATTCTCAACTCTTGTGGCCACGAGACCTCTGGATTGTGCAACTATACAAAAATGATCCAGAGTTTGCCCCCACATACCAAATGATAGTAGATGGAAAGAAAGTTCCGGATTTCCACCTCCATGACACATTATTATGCTACTTGGGCCACCTTTGTGTTCCTTCAAGTGAGCATGCCAAGCTGATTTGGGAGGTGCACTAAAATTGGGTCACATGAAATTTTGGTGTGGAAAAAAATGTGGCTATACTACAAAGGTACTTTTATTGGCCAAAACTCTAACTAGATGTGGGGAAATATATCAGATCTTGCACTGCCTACACTATCCCTAAGTCAGCCATCAAGAAGCAAGGCTTATACACTCCTTTTGCTACTACTAGCCAGCTGTGGGAATCCATCTCCATGGACTATATGTCTGGCCTCCCTTCTACCAAGCATGGTAATGACTGTGTATTTGTGGTCGTGGACAGATTTTCTAAGATGGCTATGTTGGTGGCCTGCAAAAAGAGTATCACAATAGAGGACACTATCAAACTCTTCTTTGAATGAGTGTGGGTACATTTTAGGATCCCCCAGACCATTATATCATACCGGGATAGTAGGTTCCTAAGCACATTCTGGTCAAGCCTCTGGACACTATTGGACACCAAGCTCACCAAGTCGACTGCCTTCCATCCCCAACCTGATGGTTAGACGGAGGTCGTCAATAGGATGATAGTACACATACTTCACATGTACAACTCTAACATCCATGAACCTGGGATGAGAGTCTTCCCTATGTGTTGACAAGGTTAATCCTCTCTATGGACAGAGACGATCCCTCTATCCCAATGAGTGGGTCTATCAACTGAAGTGACAATCAACTAGACATCTTCCTAGATTATAATTGAAAAGTAGAACAAGAGAGATGACCTACCCTGCTTTAATGCTATCCCGATTTCCTTTGTTGAGATCCTCAAACCACTTGTGTCACGAACTTGTTCCTGTTTCTTTAAGTGCTTATGTACCTGTACAAGTGATCAAAATACAACAAATCATGCCAAAAACCAATAGAAAATCCAATAATAACCTAATTAGCTGATCAAGGAATGCCAAGCTAATACATACATGAACATATATATTTTGGGAAGATGAACCAACAACTGTATATTATTTAAAGAATAAAGGAAAGCTTACAACCATAGCCTTGATTTTGAAAGGCTCTCCTTGAGTGGTAATCCAAGTCCAAGCTAAGAAAATATCCAAACACTCCTTCTCCAAGTCTAATGAATAGCCTCTAAGCATAAGCTCAAAATATGGGTGCAAATGGACATAGACCAACCATTTGGGAATGGGAGAGGAGGAATTTATAGGTCGGGAGAAGGAGTTACGACTCCTCCAAAGATAGGATTAGGCCCACAACTCAAGGAGGTAGCTCATAGGGATGAGACCAAGAGATCAAATTAGGAGGATTCGACCTCATCTATCCGAAACCACCTCCAGCTCGCTGCTCTGGAAGCTTCTAGATCACAAAGCTTCTCATCCTCTTTGGGAAAACTTCCTTTTTGAGACCATTGTAGGTATGAAAGGGAACATAGTGATTCCATCGTTGGCCTAACATGGTGAAACAGGCGATCATCACAGTTTTGAGCTTCATAAGGGAGATGACCCTCATTTTAGGGTTTTAAGAGTTATTTCTTTAGGGAAAGCTCCAGAGATTTTCCAAGCAAATTTAAAGGAGGGATCTGAGCTGTATACATGGATGAGTATATTGTATAATGATCATGTTTCAGGCACTTCAGGGTATGTCACAGGAAAGTGCAAGAGGCGTGACAAAATACTGCATAAAATTATGTGCAACACAATTATAACATATCTCTCCATATCTCGACTGGTCGCTGTCCCTTTCAAGTGGGTCTAGGATTTCAACCATTGTGTCTGATTGATGTTCCCATGCCTCATGCGACTACATAGACATAATCTACACATGTATTGTCTGAGGTTGATAAAGTGACCAGATTTATTGAGCGCATCTAACACATCCGCTAGTACGTTCATGACATCTTGGAGAATTCAAATGCCAAGTACAAGCAGTGACATGATCAACATCGAGTGCCACAAAAGCGTTAGGTGGGTGATAAAGTTTGGTTCCATTTGTAGAAATAATTCCTTACCGGAGATCATCAGAAGCTCAGACCACTCTGATATGGTCCTTACACCATTACCAAGGTTGCGGGAGACAATTCTTTTGAGCTCAACATTCCCCCATTCCTTGACCTGCACCTAGAGTTCAATGTGGATCGCCTTTGACCATACTTCCCACCATTACTGGACACATCAAAAATTGCAGAAAAATCACACCAAAAAATTTAAACCCAGACTAATGGAGCAGGCCACAACTAATCGAATTATGGACACACAAATCAAGAACACTCGCCAATAGAAGATCCAAGTATATCGGGTTGTCAAAGCTGGCCAACTCTTGCACCAAAGTAAGTGGCTCACTCGGGACCAAGTTCAACAGAAGTTTTCCCATCTCATGGAAGCACTCAAAATGATGGGGACCATTGCTTCCTAAGGGGGGAGGACTGATCCAGGTGGATGTTGGTGGCCACCCGCCTGTTCCACTTGGACCCCCATCACTGTCTCTTTCATTTTTTCAGTTTCCTTAATTGTAGCACAATTTACTATTTTTAGCAGTTTTTCGGGCCTTGAATTACTAGAGCCGTTTTGAGGCCCTAAACGGTGTTTTTTGGGGAAAATCAGAGCAAAAATGAGTCTTCAATTTATGTTTACCATTCAAAAGTTTTATTCCTCAGATATATATTTCTAACGAGGTATTGTGCATGTCAAATAGATATCGTATGCCAAAGTTATGACCCCAGGAAGTTGAAATACCAATTTACCCAAACAGGGCCCATAGTTTTGGCACTTCATCTCCTAGGGTTAGGCTTTTGGATGTTTAGTGTTTTCCATTGTTTTTCAATAATAAATAGGCCTTCGAGCCTCATTGTAACACAAGTCAGAGGCATGTAGCCTCCACATCTCTTCTTAGAGATAAGCTAGCGTTGATCAAGCTATTTTATTTCCATTATGTTTGTAAGCATATTTCAGTATTTGATATTTAATGAAATGAAGTGTTATTTCTGCTACATCTATGTATTTATGGTTATATCTATAGCTTCTTGTTTTCTTTTTTAAATTCGGATGACCAGCCCTCTTGGAAACAAATGAAAATTATTATCCCAATTTATACAAGGCATCTCTTGGTCCTTCAAGTGGCCCCTTGCTCCTCTAAGGGTTCCCTATATTATACTAGTGCCAAGGGTCCAAATATCCTGGTGGTTCCACACCCATTAGATTTGGTGCAAAGCCCACATGCTTGGGTTCTTAACCCACAAAGCCATTTGTGGTGCCAATTCCTCCAAAACCTCGAACCCTAGGGCTTGGAGTACCTTCCAAGTCACTGATCTCAACATGGCCCTCTCTATTTTAATTGCTAGTATGTATTTAATTGTATGGCTCCTATATCGATCGTATTCTCCTGTATTATCTTGGAAAGGGGTTTTGAGTGGTGTTTTTTGTCTATTTTTATTGCTTGTCTAGTGGTGTTTATGTGGTTGCATTTATTTGGATATTCCCTCCTTAGATCGTGGGGGTTTAGTGCTCCTTTTACCAACTCTATTTAGCCTTTTCCCCTCTAGTATTGACTTGGCCCTAATGATCCTGATAGTCCTTCTTCTATGATGGCTTGTGGGAGAAAATGAGATTTCAGGTTGACTTGTCATAGTCAAGTTTCTTTTCAGGGTTCTTTGTTGCTTGTTCAGTTTAGCATATGGTCTCATCTCTATTTGGAATATACATCGAGACAACATATGTAGAGCTATAGAGGGAAATGTGGAGACAACCAATAAAGAAAGTTGTCCAAAGGTCAAGAAGAAACATCAATCTATCATTCTATGACCCCCACTAACATCTGGGAGGAAATCTATCAACTGGAATCCAATATTGCTGGTGAGCATGAGGATTTCTTAGATGTAGAAATTATGGTAGAGGTTTCAAATTGGATTCCTAACCCTGGAAACACCAGTGGAAGAAGGAACCAATACATGCACTCTGTTATGTTGTATTGGTAGCTTAAGACCTTATTAGGGAACATCCTCAAGGAAAAAATGGAAGAGAGAAATGAAATTGTCTCCTTTATGAACGATAGTTGTAGAGTGCAGTAGAACCAAAGATATAACATTGAGAAGATGGACACCCTCTTGAAATATTTGGAGATTCATCTCCAATGTGAATCCAAACCCTCTATGCCAATTGCAGTGATTTCTCAATGCTCTGCTCGGTGACATCGTCAAACTCTGATTCATGTAAGTAAATGGTTCATTTTTTTTTAAGAGTTTGTTCATGCTATGGCACTGTTGTGCTTGGTTGTAGATGTTTTCTTGATGATACTGTGTGAATTTTTCTATTAGCCAATAAAATTGGTTTCCCTAGTAGTGGATTGAGGTTTGATGATTTTTTATACTAGACTTATCAATGATGTAATTTTATTTTAGAAGGAAATGAAAATTTCAACTTGAAATTAAAATAAGAATTATTATGTACATCAATGATTATATCACATTGTCACATTGTAAGGTACATCTCGATGGAGTTGTGTCAAATTGCTATGTTTTTGGGCAAGAAATATCACAATGCAACATTCATAAAAGGATATGTTAATTTTGATATTCCTCAAGGGTTATGTAGCATTACGACGTTTGATTTGGTTGACTTATGTCAAATCTCTATGTTCCTGATTGCTTATGTCACAATGAAATGTTACTTAAGGGATATGTTAGATTGTAACTTTCCTCCATTGTTACTTTATAATGCGATGTTTATCTTTAACCATGGTTTACTATGGTGATGTTGCATTGTGACGTTCATCTTGGTTGACTTATGTCGAATTAAGGGTTATGTAATATTTGATGTTCCTCATGGGTTATGATTTATTGAGATGTTCCTCAATGATTATTTCCCACTTTGGTGTTCATGAATGTTGACTCATGTCGAATTACTATGTTCCTAAACAATTATGTCACATGCGACAACATTCATTAAGGATTTTGTCACATGCAACGTTCCTTCATGGTAATGTTTTAGTGTAATGTTCTTGAATGGTCATGATGCATTGTGATATTCCTTTCGGTTGTCATATATGAAATTATTGTGTTCCTAAATTGTTATGTTGCATTATGAGGTACATCTTGGTGTCTTGTTGTCAAATTGCAGTGTTTTTGAAGGGATGTGTTGCATTGTGACATTTAAGAAAGGATATGTTGGATTGTGATGTTTCTTAATGATTATGTAACATTGTGACATTCATCATAGTTATTTCATATTAAATTGCAATGTTCGAGAATGTTTATGTCAAGTGCTATGAGGCATGATGATATCCATCAAGGGCTATGTCACATTATGAGGTACATATTAGTGAATTTTGTTAAAATTTATAGTGATTTTGAAGGGATATATCACATATTGATGTTCATGAAAAGAAACGTTGGATTTCAATGTTCCTTAATCGTTATGTAGCATTTTGATAATCATCTTGGTTGAATTATGTCAAATTGCAATGTTTGTGAATGGTTAACCATAATCATTAAGGTTAGAAATGGTTGATTATGGTTGGCCATGTTGATTATGTTAAACCATTGTTTATTATGGTAATGTTGCATTGTTGTGTTCATCTTGGTTGATTGATGCCGACTTGCAATGTCTGTTAAGGGTTATGTCACATGTGGCATTCCTCAAGGTTTATGTTAGCAATAAAATGGTTGACTTCAATGTTGTGTCACATTGTGACATTCCAAGAGTCACAATAGAAGATGTTATGTCAAAGGTTGACATAGTATTGCCTTTAATATTATCACATATTTTGACACTTGAGTAGTAATATTTTGACAAATTTTTTGATAGAATGTTATAAACATGATCACATTTTAAGAGCAATAAAATAGGAGGTTCACTTTCACAATATGGTAGGTTGTGAAATTTCAAACCAATAATGTGGTTGACTTGAATGTTATTACACAATGTGACATTCTAAGAGAAACAATATAATATGTTGTGTTTAAGGTTGACATAAAGTTTCCTTTTTGTCATCACATATTATAATAATTCAATGGTAATAAGTTAAGAGGTTTAGTTTAAATTTTATATCATATTTAGCCATTTAGAAAGTTATAAATGTGGTTGAATTGAATAAAATATGATATTGTCACAGTTGAAGAGTAACTCAATACGTATACTTAAAGTACCATTATAATAATTTGGTTTTATACCCCTCCCCCACTTGAGGGGATCTCACTTGGAAATCCAGTGAAAATGTAAAGTAAATGTGAGTAAAAGTCCCATGTTCAATTCCTTGGTTACTTACATGTAGCCGCATGCTAGGGGCCAACATGGTTCATTTAGGAGTTGTAGTGGTATCAGTCAGAATCAACCCCACATCATGCAAGTATGAGTCTCACCTAGTGGTTGATTCCTCTAAACATGTGTGTGTGTGTGATTTAAATATTAGGAAGGGGATATCCTTATCTCTTGCAGCCACTCTAACTTGTGTTCCACCATCTTCGCTCTATCGTCTTATTCCTTCTCCATGAATTTCAGTCATCAATTCACCGTCTCATAAATTCCCATCAATATTTTGAAGAGTCACTTTGCCAACTTCTTCCAAAGAGCCAAGTCATTCATCGAGTCTGGGCCCTCCATGCAAGCGAATTTCCAAAATCTATGTTGATGACTCAAGCTCAATGAAGCTATAGCAAGACCAAAGTCGATACCGCTAAGCTTATATAGCAGGGACATATCCCATTGGTGTAATCTCTCCCTAAAAATGAGCACTAACTCTGGACTCCAGAGTTTCCTTGAGATAAATTCTCCTGTCATCCTGTTAGTCCTCGCGTAGTCAGTTCACATGATGAATTGAATGCATTAAGACAAAACATTCTTTAGTGAGTCCCTCAACCTTGTGTTAAGGTTCTACACCATATTTAAAACATGTTACCTTCCAAGAGGAGGCGTCCAGATGTATATTATCTCCTGCATGTGGTGCCAAACGTTTGTTGTACCCCTGAGAGATAAGTATCCTCTTTCTTCCTTCGGCCACACTAGATGGACTTCCACTTTGCCATTCTAATTAAATTCTGTTGGTATTAGAACACTCTGGTTCAATCAAATCTGACTTGTGAATCTTGTTATTTACTAATCTTGTGATCACCGGATTGGGGCCTGGATCCTCCCTCCGTCTTCAAATTTGATTATGCCTTGCTCTAGTTGGGAATTCACGTTAGCAACTTTGTTGCATCATAGTTTAAATGACAAAGAATATGAAAATAGGATATATATCATCAAATTGTGAGGATAAGAGGGTTATCTGTGACGCAATTGGAGGAAGTTTTGTATAATCTCCGACTAGTGCCAACAAAATTTTCCTTATCACCACCATTGGATATCCCAGAACAATTAAATTTTCTATTTTGTTTCCCCTAGCTACATCCAAACCTTTCCATAAGGCCCAATATTTTGCTTGACCATTTGTTGTGATTCCTAGTCCTCAAGCATAACTATATTCCTTTTGTTCATCGAGGTTATAAATCACCCCTCCCGCTCCATCCACCCCTAAATAAGAAAAATATTTTAACCATAAGAAATAAAAATAAAAAAGCATATTTTTCACAAATTATGAGCCAAAATATCAAATGAAATCGAGTATGAATATAAGATTTTAACATCATCCTTTTTTTGGGTGTGGAGCCTGATTATCTTCTATATTCAAAGGTTTCAGTCGGATGTATACCCCAGGAAGACTGTACCTGTTAGGCCCCTACACTATTAGTGTAACCCCTT
>Ga0068628_1000173_pt1 | contig 17920 bp, 20 predicted proteins | sample InSIn2gowninarea_FD_77431 | JGI IMG/M metagenome (GOLD analysis project Ga0068628, IMG submission 77431) | Clean room microbial communities from NASA Spacecraft Assembly Facility at Jet Propulsion Laboratory, Pasadena, California, USA -... ... | reverse complement strand
TCTTCAAGACCTTCTAAATTTCTTTTTTTCAAATCAGGCACCGTAACTGCTTCGCCATGATTCGTAGTAAAGGGTAAATAAATAAAGAAAAAACCCAGAAAAAATACCAATAACAGGGAAACGACGATACCAATGTGTATGAAAAGGTCGCTCCGGGATTGCGTACTAATTTTAGTCATGAAGGTATTTGAAACAATTATTATTTATGATAGGTAAAAATAGATGTAATATTTCAGGATGCCAATATTCTACCGCTGATACCCTCCAAGAATACGTTTTATATAGGGTGGAGCCAAATTAATGAAGAACCGATATCTTTTGGCTTTGATAGAAATTCTCTACTAGGTCAGAATAATATTTTTTATAATTTGGGAACGTCATGGATTCCGGAAACCAGTATCGCTGGCAGTGTTATGATTCGACCTTACGTTGGTAGTACGGGCCAGGGAATAATAACCGGTGTTGAGCCTACAAATGAAAATTACTTTTTCCCAAATCCAAGTAGAGGAACAATTAGTTGGAAGAGTGATTTGCTCAAAAAAATAAATATTTATTCTGTTCAAGGCAACTTGTTGCAGACTATTCTTCCCGACAGGTCGGCGAATTCTGCTGATGTTAATGTTTCAGCCGATGGGATTTACCTTATAAAGGCCTGGGATGGGAAACGATCTGTTAGTCAGAAAATGTTAATCTTAAAATAACTTAATATAAAACGAAAATAGTTGTCATGGATATTACAGTTGCAGAATTAAAAGAACGCTTGGAAGCTGGTGAGGACTTACATTTTTTTGATGTCAGAGAAGAGCATGAATACGAGGAAGATAATTTGGGAGCGATTTTGATACCTCTCGGCGAGTTACCTGATCGTATGGACGAATTGGAGGACCATAAGGATTGAGAGATAATCATCCATTGCCGTTCAGGAGCAAGAAGTGGAAAGGCAGTGAAATTTTTGGAATCTCAGGGATTTTCTAACGTAAGAAATGTTGCCGGAGGTATTTTAGCCTATCGTGATTTGGAATGATCAAAGTCCATATAAATACAAAAGAGGTTGCAGGGATACTGCAACCTCTTTTGTATTTATCAACCTTCCATTGTTATGGCTGCTCTGGTGCAAACGCCACCAACCGGAGGGTTGAACTTTGAAACTTTTACCGTCACATTTGCAACATCAGGATAATGATCCCGAATTCTTGAAATGACTTTGAAACCAATGTGTTCAAGCAATTTTGCAGGCTCCTGCATTACTTTCGCGGCAATCTGGTACAATGTTTCGTAATTGACCGTCTCGCTCAATTTGTCATATTGTGCGGCTTCAATAAAATTGGTGTGAATAGTAATATCCAACGCATATTTATTACCTATTCTCTGCTCTTCCGGATAAAAACCATGATATGCAAAAAATTCAAGTCCTTCAAGAGTGATTGTTCCCAATATGGCTATTAAATTAAATTTGGTCAAAGAAGGACCCGCCACCGCCTTTCTTAGGCTGATTGGTTTCAGGGAATCTTGGTTTATTAACGGGAGCCGATTGTTGCTCACGTGCTCTTTCTGCAACCTTATGCATTTCTGCAAGTGCTTCATTAGCGGCGTCGGCAGCACTTTTGACTGGCTCCGGAGTTGCAAGCGTTTCAACTGCCTCTATGGTTTCAAAAGGTTCCTCAACCGAGGCCTCTACTAATTCTTCTACAGGCTCAGGTTCGGCAATCTCTACAAACTCTTCCTCCTGATCTATTACTTCAAATTCAATTTCCGGTTTTTCGTCGTGAAAAATAGCCTGGACTTCCTCTTCAACGATTTTTTCTTCTTTAATCTCAGGATGGAATACTGGTTTGCGGGGAATTTCAATTTCAGAAATATGCTGTTTTATTTCTTCCATTTTATTTAGAACAGATTCCTTGTCATATTTCTGTTCAAAGCGTTCAACAGTGTCAATGGTATTATTGGCGAGAGACGCTAATTGCACCACCAGATTGTCCCTGAAATTTTCAATTGCCCTGAAATCTCTTTCCTGGATCTTAACTTCTGCTACAAATTCCTCCTTGAATTTTCTTAATTTTTCTTCAGTATCTCTTATTACCTGATTTGTTCTATTCTCGGCTTCGGAGACCATTTCTTCGGCTTGTAATCTTGACTCTTCAATTCTTTGAGCAGCATTTTCGTTTGCTTCTTTTTCAATTTGTCTACTCACATCTTCCGCACTTTTAAGTGTACGGAATAAAGTAGACTCAATGTCTTTCAGCTTGTTAAGTTCCTTTTCTGCGTATTCAAGCTGCATTTTCAGCAGACTGTTTTCACTGGAAAAACGCTCCCATTCCTGAGATAAAGAATTGAGAAAAGCATCTACCTCGTCGGGGTCATAACCTCTGAAAATCTTTTCAAACGTATGTTTACGTATGTCTATAGCGGAAATTTTCATGATGCGATCTTTACGTTGGAATTGTTTGAATAATGACTGCGTAAGTTAAAGATATATGACTCACATTTCAAAGTATTTGCCAATTTTACCATTTTAAAAGTATATTATTCTGTTACTTCCCAAACGGAAATCATCCGGTCGTCGCTGCAGGAAATCAATTGATTTTGATAATCCGTCCATAATAATTTGTTTACCGATGTTCCATGTCCGGCATGTCTGGAGCGATCAATAATTTTCTTTAAACGAAATGTTGAAGCATCCCATAATTTAACAGATTTGTCCATGCTGCAAGTCGCAAAGTACTTTCCATCCGGACTAAAACTGATATGATTTATGGCATACATGTGCGCCGCGATGTCAGTAATTGGTTCATAATTGTTGCCGGCATCCCATATTTTCAGGTGCGCATCTCTTCCCATCGTGAATAGGTAACGCCCATCCGGAGAATATTGTACAGAAAAAACGGAATTTGTATGAGACTGAATTGTTCTTTTTAACTGAAAACTTTCAAGACTGAAAATATGAACGTTGTTGCTGCTGTCGCCAACAGCGAATTCCTTGTATACTTCATTTATAGAAATGGAACGAATACTTTTTTCCGAGATCTTGATGTGTTTCTGAGCAGAAAAGGAGGGGATGTCCATAACCACAATTACACCGTCGCCTAAGGCTATAAGCGCTTTATCCTGGAAAATCTGGATATCGAAAATTGCGGCCGTGGTAATTTTAGCGGTATTAATTATCTTTCCATTAATTATATCCAGAATTTGTATTCCTTCGAAGTTCTGTCCAATCCATAGATTTTGAGTATGTTTATCAAAGCATAGAGCATAAACCGATACTCCGGCGCGAGCCACTAATTTTCCCAGATCAGGTTTTTCCTGGTTCCATTGAATAATAAAGCCATCGCCTCCTGCAGAATAAAATCCCTGGCCTGTATTGTCAGAAATAATTGTGTAAACGCTATCACGATGACCGGAAAAAGTATCTATTTTGCGAATGTTCATGAAAATAATTGATCTCCTAATAGAATTTTAAACAGAATTAATATGCCCCTCGTTCATTCCGAAAAGATTGAAGAGAATAGTACACTGCTTTTATGGAAACTAACCGAAAGCGAGACGGAGCTTAGGGAAAGTTTAGGTTCGGTTTACAATTTTAATGATTTGAGCTCCATATCACATCCTCAGAAAATAAGGGAATGGCTTGCCAGCCGTATGCTTTTGAGAATTTTGGCGGAGACTTTCGGGCTTTTTTACGAGGGTACTCACAAGGATGAGCACGGTAAAGTGTTTCTTGTAAATAACAGTACTCATATTTCTCTCACCCATACGTTTGATTATGTAGCCGCCGTCATTAATTCCACTTCACCGGTAGGAATTGATATGGAAAAGAAAAGCGAGAAACTACAAAGAACATCCAGAAAATATCTTTCTGATAGCGAGCTAAGTCACTCCGAAAATGAGATATCAAGGTTGTGTATTTACTGGTGTTCGAAAGAAGCACTTTATAAATTGTATGGTAAGAGCAAGGTGAGTTTTAAGGACTCAATTTATATTCAACCGTTTGATTTGAATAAATCGCAGATAAACGGAGTCTTAAAAGACGAGGATACAGTTGTTAATTCCAGGATCTATCTGCGATGGATAGAGGATCATTGCCTGGCAATTGCCACATTATAAGTCGCACCTCCTTGGGATTTGCTATGTTTTATTTGCTTCTGCTTACAAACACCGGACTTTTCCCGTTCCAAAAGTATTAATTTTCAGTTCCTTCGTCGAGGTTATCGTCCAGTGTGGCTTTGAGTATTTTTTCAATCTCAATACTTTTCTCCTGCTCACTCGTCTTTTCGTATGACAAAATAAGGTTTCTCAGCAATCTCTGAACAATTTCCAGATTGGAACAAGGTTGATAGAAAATGTCTTTTGATTTAATGTTTAACTGCGCTATATAGTGATCTATATCCGTTTTTGAAAAGATGATTCCTCTGTTGAAAACATTGATATAAAACTGCGTATTCTCACTTTTATAAGTAAGAACGAATAGATTGGGCAGATTTACACCATAAATAGGCATGCCTAACTTTCGGGCGATCAAAAGATATATGACGCATAATGTCGGCGGATTTCCCCTTTTCGTCTCCAGAACTACATTTATCATAGAGTTGGAAGGAGAATGGAAATTTTTCGTATTGGCAGCAAAATTCATCGACCCAAAAAATATGCTGTTTATTCTCTTAATCTGGTCCACAGCATTCATTTCTTCCTGGAACTGTATCCAGATATCATAATATAACTGGTCAATTGTGGTTTTTAATTTTTCTATAGACAAATCAGGGTAATGATAGGTTGCCAAAATCCACATTCCTTCTAATAAGTCCAGAGCGCCGCCGTTTTTCCAGTCCTGCAATCTCCCAATCATTATGCTTAATTGAAGCTCGTGAATGAGTTCTTCAATTTTCCTTTGAATAATAGGATTGAAACTTTCTTCCCATTCGGTTTCCAAAAAGGGAATGACATTTCCACCCAAAGACAGGATTTTGCCTTCAACATGCATGCTTACCTCATGATCGTCGTCATCAAGTAATGATATTAGTGCTTTAATTTCTCTTTGGTTCATTTTCCTCAAATCTGCTTTTGCTAACCAATCGATAAATAAAAACATTTTTTTTTTATGGACGTCAAATTTTCTACTTTTGCCCGGAAAAAAATCTTATTCCGGAGGTTGCAATAGAAGGAATTAGACCTCTTAAAGTCAGTTTTAAAGCCTTTTTTAAGTTAATTTATTGTAAAATCAACGTTATTCAATTAAGAATTTAAATTGTATTCTATGAAGATTCTCGTTACAGGAGGAGTAGGTTTTATTGGTTCTCATACGGTGGTAGAACTGGATGCTGCGGGGTTTCAACCGGTTATTTTAGATAATTTGTATAATTCAAGTCTTGATGTTTTGGATGGTATAAAAAGCATTACTGGCAAAGATTTTCCGTTTTATCAAATCGATTGCAACGATGCGGAAAAAGTCAGAAGCTTATTTGAAAAAGAAAAATTTGACGGCGTTATTCACTTTGCAGCTTATAAAGCGGTGGGTGAGTCAGTTGAAAAACCATTAAATTATTACGAAAATAATATTATTTCCCTTTTGGTTCTCCTGAGGGCTATGAAGGAATTCAATGTCAATAAATTTGTATTCTCCTCTTCCTGTACCGTTTACGGTCAACCGGACGAGTTGCCGGTTACCGAACTTACTCCACGTAAGCCAGCAGCCTCTCCATATGGAAATACGAAAGCTATCGCAGAAGATATTATTAGAGACCATGTGCATTCCAACCCAGGCCTAAAAGCAATTTGTCTACGCTATTTTAATCCGATTGGCGCACACGAATCGTCATTGATAGGCGAATTGCCAAATGGAGTGCCAAGTAATCTTGTTCCGTTTATTACGCAAACGGCAGCAGGGCTCCGTAAATCGTTAACTGTATTCGGGAGTGATTATGATACGGCTGATGGAACTTGCGTTCGTGATTTTATTCACGTTGTAGATCTGGCAAAAGCGCATGTGAAGGCATTTGAACTTCTGGATGGCGTAGAAGACAATGATTATTATGATGTTTTCAATGTAGGGACTGGTGAAGGATACACTGTCCTTGATCTTATAAATACTTTTGAAGAGGTTAGTGGTGTCAAATTAAATTACACTATTGGGCCAAGAAGACCAGGGGATGTTGAAAAAATATACGCACAATCAGACAAAGTTAATTCTGTGATGAAGTGGACAGCTGAAAAGACTATGGCTGATGCGCTTCTGGATGCATGGAATTGGCAATTAAAAATTACACCGTCAAAATGAAAAAAATCTTAATTACAGGAGGCGCTGGCTTCATCGGTTCACACGTTGTAAGACGTTTTGTAACGCATCATCCCGAATACCATATTTATAATCTCGATGCCCTGACTTACGCAGGAAACCTGGAAAACCTTCGTGATATTGAGAATGCACCTAACTATACATTTGTTAAAGGTGATATAGTCGATGCAGACTTTATTGATAAATTAATAGGTGACGAAGATTTTCATGGCATCATTCACCTCGCCGCAGAAAGTCATGTTGACCGATCTATTTCTGATCCATTGTCTTTTGTGATGACCAATGTTGTCGGAACGGTTAATCTTTTGAATTCAGCGAGGAAGGTTTGGAAGGATGATTTTGAAGGCAGACGTTTCTATCATGTATCTACGGATGAGGTTTATGGTGAGTTACATGACCCTGGAACATTCTTCGTAGAAACTACTAAATATGATCCAAGATCTCCATATTCGGCGTCGAAGGCATCTTCGGATCACTTTGTGAGAGCTTATGAAAATACATACAAGCTACCTGTCGTAATCTCGAATTGCTCAAATAATTACGGGCCAAATCATTTTCCGGAAAAATTGATTCCTTTGATGATTCACAACATTATAGAAGGAAAGCCGCTTCCTGTATATGGCAAAGGTGAAAATGTTCGTGACTGGTTGTTTGTGGAGGATCATGCAATTGCCATTGATGTGATTTTCCATAAAGGCCGTAATGGCGAAACTTACAATATTGGTGGACACAATGAGTGGAAAAATCTTGACCTTGTGTTGCTTCTTTGCAGAGTAATGGATAAAAAGCTAGGACGCGAAGACGGTGAGACAGAAAAATTGATTACATACGTAACAGACCGTGCGGGACACGATCTTCGTTATGCAATTGATGCCACAAAATTGTCGGAAGAATTAGGCTGGAAGCCATCACTTCAATTTGAAGAAGGTCTGGAAAGAACTGTGGATTGGTATCTCAGCAATCAGGATTGGCTTAAAAACGTCACATCTGGAGATTATAAGCATTATTACGACTCCATGTACATTAACAGATAACGATGAAAGGAATTATATTGGCCGGTGGATCTGGAACAAGATTACACCCGCTTACATTGGCAGTCAGTAAACAGCTTATGCCAGTTTATGATAAACCGATGATTTATTATCCCCTTTCAATCCTGATGTTGGCTGGAATCCGGGAAATATTAATTATTTCGACACCGCACGATTTACCTCATTTTGAAAAATTGCTGGGTGATGGCAGTCGTTTAGGATGTACCTTCACCTATGAAGTACAACCAAGTCCTGACGGGCTTGCTCAGGCATTTATTATTGGTGAAAAATTTATCGGTAATGATAAGGTTGCGTTGATTTTAGGCGATAATATTTTCTATGGCTCCGGTCTTTCTCAACTTCTTCAATCGAATAACGATCCGGAAGGAGGGGTGATTTTTGCATATCAGGTTCAGGATCCTGAGAGATATGGCGTGGTTGAATTTGATAAGGCAAACAATGTGATTTCCATTGAAGAGAAACCTTTGAAACCAAAGTCAAACTATGCAGTACCTGGCTTGTATTTCTATGATAATGATGTAGTTGAAATCGCAAAGACAATTCCACCTTCTCCAAGAGGGGAGCTTGAAATTACTGACGTGAACAGGGTTTATCTGGAACGTGGGAAGTTAAAAGTAGGCGTTTTAAATCGTGGAACTGCCTGGCTTGACACCGGTACATTTCAATCTCTCATGCAGGCAGGACAATATGTACAGGTAATCGAAGAACGGCAGGGACTCAAGATTGGGTGCATTGAGGAGATCGCTTACAGGATGGGCTTTATTGATGTGGAACAACTGCGGGAAATCGCAAAACCGCTGGTAAAAAGTGGCTATGGAACCTACCTGGAACAGCTGGTGGCACATTTGTAATTATTCATAAAAGTCGCATTGAGGTTAAAGAAAATGTGGATGGAGTGATATACCATTCCATCCTGATATCAAGAAATGAAATTTCTGACAGAAGAGATCGAAGCGTATTCGGAAAATCATACGGAACAGGAGAATGCGTTGCTGCAAAGTCTGAACAGGGAAACATACGCTAATGTACTTAACCCGCGAATGCTATCCGGACATTTGCAAGGGAGGTTTTTATCAATGATTTCCCGGATGATCCAGCCTGATCGGATTCTTGAGATAGGTACATATACGGGCTATTCTGCGTTATGCTTGTGTGAGGGATTAAGAGAGAACGGAAAGCTGATAACAATCGATATTAACGAGGAATTGGAGACGATGACACGATGTTATCTCGACAAGTCTGTTTTTTCAAAAAAAATAGAATACAGAATAGGGAATGCACTAGACATTGTTCCGTTATTACAAGAGACATTCGACATTGTCTTTATTGATGCGGACAAGATAAATTATATTTCATACTATAATCTTTGCCTCGACAAGGTGAGAAAGGGAGGCTTTATAATTGCTGACAATGTACTGTGGAGTGGCAAAGTTACTCAGACCGAGCCTAAAAAAGCGGACAAGGATACTCAACAGTTGATTGAATTCAACCGGTTGGTGCACGAGGATACTCGGGTTTCAAATATTTTACTTCCAATCCGGGATGGGTTAATGATTCTTCAAAAAATGTAGTCACACCAACAACCAGGTAAGCTAATACCATTTATGACCAGAAATTTCATGATGAAACATAAGATAACATCTCTTTTTTGGATGTTAATTTTGTGTTTTGGAAACAACTTACACGCACAAAACACTCCGGAAATTCCTACAAGCGTTTCCTTCGGAGGCATTACGGTAAAATTTGACAGGACCGCACAGAATCTTATCGAAGAGGATGTTAAAAATTTAATGTCGAATAAGAAATTTTGGGAGGAAAAAATGGAGCGCGCCATTCTTCATTTCCCGATTGTCGAAGGTATTTTAATGGATGAAGAGGTGCCAATCGACTTTAAATATCTGGCTGTTCAGGAAAGTTCTTTCAGGCCGGATGTAGTATCCAGCTCCAACGCAGTAGGATATTGGCAGTTTAAACCCGAAACTGCACGTGAACTAAATCTAAGAGTTGACGATGAAATTGATGAAAGAAAAAATATCAGTTCGTCGACTCATGCCGCAGCCTGGTACCTGAAAAAAAACAACCAGCAATTTAATAACTGGGTTTCCACCTTGTATTCATACTACCAGGGTGCAGGTGGTGTAAAGAAGATAGTTCCCGCCGACTGGTCTTATGCAAGAGAGGTAACGCTTACTGGAAAAACAGATCGTTATATGCTCAGATTTTTTGCCCATAAAATAGCACTGGAAGCGGGTCTCGAAAGATTTAAAAGCGCCAACAAAATTGTGTTATTCGAATCGGAATACGGCAAAGGTCAGTCTTTCGATGAAATAGCAAAGTCTTTAGGCGTCAACTCAAAAGAACTGGAGAGCTATAATCGCTGGATAACTAACGGCAGAATACCCACAGATAAAGAATATCTGATTACGGTTCCGGTCCTCTTGGATCAGGTTGCTTCAGTTCGTGAAAAGTTATCTCTTCCTGTACAGGCGAATGCCGTTGCGGCCAGTTATGAAGACACAGGCTATCCTGTACTTAAAAAATCAGATGTTCAGTCCAGGGATAAGGGAGCGGCGGTATTTTATGATATCAATGGCCTTCCGGGAATAGAAGCTCGTCCAGGCGATAAACCGAAGGAATTGGCAAAGGCCGGTAAAGTGAGAAGAAACAAGTTTATGAAGTACAATGACATGCTTCGTGATATGCCACTTATACCTGGCAATGTGTATTATCTGGCACGTAAATATAAAAAAGCATCTACCCCATATCATACCGCGCGGCCAGGCGACACCTGGCAAACGGTATCTCAACAGTATGCGATTCGTCTGGTCAGCTTATTGAAATACAACCGTACAATTAGCCGGAATTATCCTATTCAAACCGGGCAGGTTCTTTGGTTAACTAAAAAACGCCCGAAAAACCAGCCTATAGAAATAATTGAACCTAAGCCTGGTAATTCAATACCAAAAGCAACAACGCCTGTGGAAGTGATAGCAGTTGCACCATCGCTACCTTCGGCAGCAAGCAATTCTTCAACGATTCCGGATAAACCTTCGGGTAGAAAGAAATACACACCGGTTCTGGTTGAAAAAACCGAAGGCGGTCAGGTTAAAGAAAATCAAAGCCCTGAACCTGTGATAGTAAAAGCTCCGGTGGCAGAAACACCTATTACAAATAATCCTGCTACGTCGAATAAAGAAACAAACGACCGGGTCGTAATTATTACACAGGACAACGCTGGGGAATCATTTAAATCAGCCGAAGAAAAAGAGCCTTCCGTAAAAACCAATAGTACGGGTAGTAATACACCAGCAAAATCGGCGACGCCTTCTTCTGGCTCCGTTTATTCACGTCAGCAAAAAGAGGCTGCCGAAAGGGCTGCTGCCGAGAAATTGGCAAGAGTTGAAAAGGAAGCTGAAATCAAGGTACCTGTGACAAAATCGACGCCCGAACCCGTTACTAAAAATGAGATTGCGGAAACAAGTGCAGGGTTTCATACTGTACAAAATGGAGATACTTATTTCAGTATTTCGCGGAAGTACGGCATGCCGGTCGGTGAATTGTTAAAGTTGAATAACAAGGATGGCAGAAATAGTTTGTTAGTTGGTCAGAAGCTTCGCGTCAGGACGGGAGGTAATGCTGAGGTTACTTATGCGAACAAGCCAACAGGAGGCACGAATATCGAAAGAGAAGCGGAACAAATTGTAAAAGATAGGCAAGATAGGAACAAGACCGGTGCAGAAATACATACTGTTGAAGTCGGTCAAACTTATTATAGTATCGCAAAAATGTATGACATTTCAATTAATGAATTGCTTACCTTAAATAATCTGACAGGTTCTGACAGGCTCAAATCAGGTCAGCAGCTTAAAGTGAAAAAAGGTTCTGATGTCAGAAGTTCAGTTACGAAAGAAACTCGGGCTTCTTCCGGAGTATCTCAAACGCATACTGTTGCAAACGGTGAAACGCTTTTCAGGATTTCACAAACCTATGGAATAAGTGTGGACGAAATTAAAAGACTGAACAATTTGTCTGGTAATAGCGTTGTGGTTGGACAAAAACTTAAAGTTCCTCAAAAGTAGTTCCCATAACAAAATGATACTCATCGATAATACATGTATCAGTGATGATATAGAAGACCAATTATTCGTCTGTAATCTGGACAAATGTAAAGGTGCGTGCTGTGTGGAAGGCGATTCTGGGGCACCTCTGGAAGAAGATGAGCTTGCGATACTGGATCAGATTTATCCCTTGGTGGCTCCGTACTTATCTGAGGAGGGAAAGAGAGTAATTGAAACAGAAGGTACTTATACAAAGGACTTCGAAGGTGATTACGTGACGCCGGTTATCAATAACCGCGAATGCGCTTATGCAATCTACGATACAAGAGGCATCTTAAAATGTGGTATTGAGGAGGCCTATAACGATGGTAAAATTGGATTTAAAAAGCCGATTTCATGTCATTTATATCCAATCAGGGTAACGAAATACGAGCAATACCACGCCTTAAATTATGACAGATGGGATATTTGTAGTCCTGCTTGCAGTTTCGGCAAAGAATTGGGAGTGCCTGTCTATAAATTTTTAAAAGATCCATTGATACGCGCTTATGGGGAAAACTGGTACGGGCAGTTAACACAGGAAATTGATGAGCGCCGTGAAGCAAGAGGAGAAGAAAAAAAATAATAACTTTTTTCAGGATGTTTATGAGGTTGTCAGGCTTATTCCAAAAGGAAGAGCAACCTCGTATGGTGCGATAGCAGCTTATCTTGGATCTAAGCGCGGGGCGCGAATGGTGGGATGGGCAATGGGCAGCAGCTATACAGAACATCAGGTTCCGGCCCATAGGGTAGTAAACAAACAAGGGCTTCTGTCAGCCAAATTACTTTTTGGAACACCAACCAAAATGCAGGAATTACTGGAAGCAGAGGGAATTAAAGTTAAAGACGACCTGATTCAAAACTGGCATCAGGTATTTTGGGATCCGGAGAAAGAACTTAAATAAAAATAAAAAAGATGCTTCATGAGTTTTTCACGAAGCATCTTTTATTTATAAACATGTCACTTATTGGATTGAAATAACACGTTCTCTATTGGTTTGAATCTCGATTTCTTTAACAACCGTCTGGTCCCCATAAGCCAGTTCGAAGTAGTAAACGCCATCGTTCATGTCTTCAAGATCGAAAACCCTGCGATACATTGCATCGTTTTTGCCGTACATTTCGCTGTAAAGTGTACGTCCTCCTTTGTCTTTTAAAGTGACTCTCAGGCGAGCCGCGGTTCCTTTATCAACGGCTAATTTAACTTTGTTGGAACGAGACAGCTGGAAAATTGCAGCTTTTAAAGCAACCGGCTTCGTGGTGCTTGAATTGTCATTTGCTTCCTTTTTTTCTGACGCAAATGATGAAAGAGAAAACATTAACCCTAAGGCAAAAACTGTTTTTGAAATAATTGAAATTTTCATGGCTATATTATTTATGATTGAAATTTTCCATTCTTGATGGATATCTTCTATATAAAAATACCCGTGCCAAGTTTTAAATCGAATGGATTCAAAATCGGCACAGGTATTTTAACTGTTTGATTTTCAGATGTTAGTGATTCTTTTACTGACTGTTTCTCAAACTTTTAAGCTAATATTTGATGTTCGATAGCGAACGTATTTAATTAAAGTTGAGCGGTTTCATACGTTTATATCTTGTTCTTACCGCGACTTTCATTAGCAATTTTTTGAATCATCGGCAGTTTGCTGGCGGCTATTGGATGCTTGTAGTCCCAGAATGCCGAAACACATACAATTTTCCATTGACCATTTACTTTTTCCATAAGCCTGACTTCTTTGCTGTGATGGAAGTTTTTTTCGTCTCTGTCACTGTTAAATTGATCCCAGGTCAGGTATGCTACATCATCTCCGTAAAACTTGTATTTGATATTCTTGCGCTCGACTTTTGGATGGCTTTTTTCAGGATTATCAGTAATATATTTTCCAATCTGTTTATTAATATCATCCCATCCTACATTTGAATCGAAAGTTCCGTCCCTATTACTCCATGCTTGAAACGCATAATCTGTCTGAGCATAGTTGGACTTCCAGGCATCGTAATCTCTGTCAAAAAATGACTTTGTTTCATTCTCGATGATGGCATATATGGCTTTTTTCTCACTTTCCATATTAGCCTCAACAGGCGCTTCTTTTTCTGTGCCTTTATCTGCGCAAGACAAACAAAAAAATGTTGCGATCAGCACTAATGTTAATGTTTTCATATTTGTAAAAGGTTAGTTCGTTAAAAATTAACTCAACTTATTCTTTCAAATTAAACATCCATTATTCAGGTATTGAGATAAATTCTCAACGCCTTTACTTATCATAAAGTTAATATTTTTTAGCATTGAATCAAGAAAACGACACTAAAAATTTCAAATTTATATACCAAAAAATACATTTTGGGTACAAAAGTTTCAATGACATTATCTGGGGTTTGAAAGTCGTGTTTTTGAACGATATGAAGTCAAAAAGTGGCACGACAATTAATAAGGAGATTGTGATTTTATGCTCCTCGCTTTTCTAGTTTCGTTGTGTTATAAGCGCGTCTTTTGTGCTGGGGCAGAACAACAAAATTTGAAATGAGTTAAAACATCTGGTTTTCCATTCAGTAAGTTTTTCAAACCGACTAAATGAAAAGGAAATTCCGACAGATCTGAAAATGATGGTTATACCGAATATTTGGATTGTTGTACTGGTTTTCCTTTCAGGATAAGAAGTCCGACAAACGTGATTAGACCATTGATAATCAATCTCTCGAATCCAAATTTATAACCGTTAAACCAGGCTTCGGAATTTTCATTGAGAATGTAGGTCAAGATAGGTGCAGCTATGCAAACAAGCGGAACCCATTTATCATTAACCGGACGCTTCAAAAATGCACCGAAAGAGAAAAGTCCCAGGAGTGGTCCGTAAGTGTATCCTGCTAAATCAAAAACTGCTGTAATTACTTCCTTGCTGTTTAGCCGGTTGAAAACGAGTATCACAAGGTAAAATACAACTGAAAAACCGACGTGTACCCAGAACTTTATTGATGATCTCTGTTCCTCTGGTCTTTTTTCAATATTCATAAAGTCGATACAGAACGCAGTTGTTAACGCAGTAAGTGCCGAATCCGAACTTGCGTATGTTGCCGCAGTGATTCCAAGCAGAAAAGTGATTCCGACCACAACTCCTAAATGATTCAAAGCAAGCATTGGGTAAAATTCGTCTGTCTTAGGTGTGGTAGGAATGCCTTGCGCGTTGGCATATACGTAAAGCAGAGCGCCCAAAGACAGGAACAGGAAGTTGACGATAACTAAAACAACTGTAAACCAGAACATATTCTTTTGAGCCTCACCGATATTCTTACAGGTGAGATTCTTTTGCATGAGGTCCTGGTCAAGTCCAGTCATGACAATAGCAATGAAAGCGCCTGCAAAGAATTGCTTAAAGAAATACTTTGGATCTTTCGTGTCCCAGTAAAAGATTTGGGAGTATTTGCTTTCCTGCACCGTTTTCCATATTCCTGAAATACCGTCAAGTTCGAGTTCCTTCGAAACCAATATAATGGTAAGGACAACGGCCGTAATCAGAAAGAAGGTTTGCAAGGTATCGGTTACGATAATTGTTTTAACGCCACCTTTAAAAGTATAAATCCAGATTAGAAAAATAGTAATTGCAACGGCCACTTCAAACGGAATTCCCAAAGGCTTGAACAAGGCGATCTGGAGAACCTGGGCGGCAACGTAAAGGCGTACTGCTGAACCAATTGTACGGGATAAGAGAAAGAATCCTGAGCCCGTTTTATACGACCAAAATCCAAAGCGCTGCTCCAGGTAGGAATAGATGGAAATCAGGTTGAGGCGGTAATATAAAGGCATAAGTACTGTCCCAATCACAAAATACCCTACGATATAACCAATCACCACCTGGAAATACGAGAACTGAATATTGGCAACTGCTCCGGGTACCGAAACAAATGTGACTCCGGAAAGTGAAGTGCCGATCATACCAAATGCCACAAGGTACCAGGGTGATTGGCGGTTTGCAGTAAAGAAGGTATTGGTATCGGCGCCTCTGGAAGTATATATGGAAACCGTAATAAGCATTCCAAAATAAAGTATCAGAATGATTAGCGATATGTAAGGATTCATTAAGATTAGTATTATTTGAAACTGGACCAGGCAACAAAAGACGCGAAAATCTTCTGATAATGTACCTTTTTAATTAGATTTGCTAATCAAACAGAAATTTGGTTGTTATGCAAGCGCTTACAGAGACCGAGGTTGAAATTCTGGAAAAAACAGTAGAAACCGAGATAAAAAAACTGATTATTTACAACGACGACGTTAATACATTTGACTGGGTCATAGACACGTTAATGGAAGTATGTCGTCATACAAGTGAACAGGCAGAACAATGCACCCTCATTATCCATTATAAGGGAAAGTGCTCAGTAAAAGAAGGTGAGTTTGATGAGTTGGTGGCAATGCGCAATGAAATTTGCCGCAGAGGTATATCGGCAGAGATTCATTAGGCGATCTAATATTGAACATTCCATAATTTATTCGGAGCCGTTGTAACATTGACAGACAACGCATTGTTCCTGTATCACTGCCTACTAATATTTATTCCATTCACATGAATTACCCCTCACGTCTTATTGAGGATGCCGTTGGTGAAATTTCCCGTCTTCCCGGGATTGGAAAAAAAACAGCTTTACGCTTGGCATTACATTTGCTGAAGAGAGAAGAGGAGCAATCCAGGTCTCTTGCGGAGGCAATTGTGAACATGCGAACCAAGACGACCTACTGTATAAAATGTCATAATATCGCTGATCATACGCTTTGTAACATCTGTAATAATCCTAAACGGGACGCTTCGATTATATGTGTGGTGGTGGATACAAGGGATGTCCTTGCCATCGAAGCTACCAGTCAGTATAAAGGTTTGTACCATGTTCTGGGTGGGATAATTTCGCCGTTGGAAGGAATCGGCCCTTCAGATTTGCAAATCGATTCGCTCGTGACAAGAGTTGAAGGTACAAATCAGGATGAACCGGTTAATGAGGTAATTTTGGCATTAAGTCCAACAATGGAAGGAGATACCACGGCATTTTATCTACAAAAAAAATTAAAGGCAACTGCTGTAAAAGTGAGCACAATTGCCCGGGGAGTTCCTATCGGAGGCGACCTTGAATATGCCGACGAAATCACATTGGGACGAAGTATCGTAAGCCGGGTGGCGTACGATTGATTGTATACATTTTAATGCATGAATTATGAATAGAACAGATTTTTTGCGCACTTTGGCTGGCAGTACATTTGCCGTTACAGCTTTGGGAAATCAGGCATTTGCGGAATCTTCTAACGAGATATTAGCCGAAACGGCACCATTTAAGCAAGCGGCTCTTCCATACGATTTTGGTGCTTTGGAACCAAGTATTGATAAACTGACCATGGAAATCCATTACGGCAAACATCACGCTGCTTATGTGAAAAACCTTAATGATGCGGTAAAGGGAACTGAATTCGAAAAAAAGTCACTGGAAGAAATTATCAAGTCGGCTGGCAAAGCGCCTGCGGCAATCAGAAATAACGGTGGGGGACATTGGAATCATACTTTTTTTTGGGAAGTGATGGGTCCAAAGAACAGCGGAGCGCCAACCGGTGCGGTTGGAGACGCCATTAATGCTCAGTTCGGCACTCTCGATAAGTTTAAAGAAGAATTTGCAAAAGCGGCCACGACACGTTTCGGGTCGGGATGGGCCTGGTTAGTTGCGAAGGACGGAAAGCTTGCAGTAAGTTCTACACCAAATCAGGACAACCCTTTAATGGATGTAGCAGAAGTAAAAGGAACACCAATTCTTGGACTCGATGTTTGGGAACATGCCTATTACCTTCACTATCAAAACAAACGCCCGGACTATATCAAGGCGTTCTGGGATGTTGTAAACTGGAATAAAGTAGCTGAAAAACTGAAAAAGGCTTAGTCGAAAGCCGATTGATATGGATAAGGGAAGGTACATTATCGTCCTTCCCTTATTCTTTTAATGCGGTGGTATTAGCAGTGCAATAGCTGCTGATCACTTTGTAAGCCTGCAAATATCCAAGTTCTCCCGCTTTACTCAGATCCAGGCAACCGTCGTTTATCTCGCCTAAACTATTTTTAAGAATACCTCTTAAATAATAGGCTTCCGGAAAATCTGAACGCAATTTAATGGAGCTGGTAAAATCCAGTACAGCACCCATTTGGTCTCCACTTGCTGAACGAACCAGTGCTCTTGAAAAATAAGCGTTTGTATAAGTTGGATTTAACTCGACCGCAGTAGTGAAATCTTGTACAGCAGCCTTAGTTTCTCCAACAGCTGCTCTGCTGATTCCTCTGATATAATAGGCTTCTGCGCGTTCACTGGTGAGATTGTCAATTTTGATACGTTCTTTTACCTGTGTTCTTAACCCGTCCAAAACCTCCCTGGTTATTTTACCAGAATAAGTAATCTTCTTCGGATCGCCTACATATGCGTTCTTGACTTCAATCGCCTGGTTCAAATCCGCAATT
>Ga0068628_1000171_pt1 | contig 17949 bp, 16 predicted proteins | sample InSIn2gowninarea_FD_77431 | JGI IMG/M metagenome (GOLD analysis project Ga0068628, IMG submission 77431) | Clean room microbial communities from NASA Spacecraft Assembly Facility at Jet Propulsion Laboratory, Pasadena, California, USA -... ... | reverse complement strand
TGGAGAAGGGCGACACAATACCACAGTACTTGAGAAAATTCACCCAATGTCAAGATGAGCTTGGGAGTGTTGGTATTATAGTTGTTGAAGATGATTTGGTCAGCCTAGCACTTCTAGGCCTTCCCAAGAGGTGGCACAACTATTAGGATTTGGTAAATGGGAGGGATAAGCTATCAGAGTTGGAGTGTTTGTGGTCTGACTTGGTGCAAGAAGAGATGAGGTGAAGCACCAGAGATTGAACCTCATCCAAGCATGATGATGAGAAGAATTGTGCCTTAGCTAGAAAGGCAAAGAAAGGGAAAGGATTTAAATTCCAATCCAAAGGAGAATCCAGTCAGGGAGATAATAAGAAGGACTTGTTGAAGATTAAATGTTTTCACTGTCATGAGCTGGAATACTACGCCACAAAGTTTCCGCACAATAAGTCAAGCAAGAAGTCCTCAAGAGGATCGGCAGGTGAATATCTTACTGCACACCCTCATTTCTTGCATTGTGACATTAGTGATGGGTAGTGTGTGGTATTTGGAAAGTGGAGCCTCATTACATATGATAGGAAACAAATAATTTTTCAGTTACTTGGAGGAGAAGGACCTCCATATGCACATCGAAATGGGAGATGATGGAAGGTATAGTGCAACCAGCATCGGTACTGTTACTTTTTAGAGGGAGTCAGGTTCTCCTCTCACATCAAAATATGACATGTATGTTCCAGGTCTGAAGAAGAATTTGGTGCTAGTTTCTATGTTGGAGGAATGTGGCTATGATGTGATATTTAGACAAGGAAAGGCTTTCCTTCATTACATAGCCTCAGGATAAGTGAAGCGAATCGGGTAAAGAAACTCTAAAAATTGGATGTAGACAACTATGTTGCTTTGAGCACGAAAGAAGGGAAGGTGCAGAGCCGAGACAATGGTGAATTATGGCATAGAATATTGGGCCATCTTCACCTTGGAGCTTTGAATATCATGCAGCGGATTCTACAAGACTTCCCAAGGGTACACTAGAGCAAAGAGATACATGCAAAGGGTGTACATTGGGGAAGTACATAAAAGCCACCTTTCATGAGAAGGATAGTCAAGTGAAAGATCTCCTTGAAAGAGTTCACTCAGATGTGTGTGAACCATTCTCGACGGCTTCCATGGATAATCACATGTATTATGTAATATTTATAGATGATTTATCACGTAAGTGATGGATTTTCTTCATGCAGAAGAAAGATCAAACGTTCTCTAAATTTTGTGAATTTAAATCACTTGTTGAGAAATATGTTGGAAATAAAGTGAAGGCTCCCGAGAGAAATAATGGTGGAGATATGTGTCGAATGAATTTAAGAACTTCTATGCATCAGAAGGAATTCTACGAGAGTTAATAACACCCCATAACCCACAACGTAATGTGGTGGTTGAAAGGAAGAACAAAATTATTGTGGGAGCTACACGGGAAATGTTACATGATCAGGACCTATTGTTGCACTTGTGGGCGGAAGCATGCAACATAGTTGTATATGTGTAGAACAAGATTCCTCATCTGATTCCCAAGATGAGTACACCAGAAGAATCTTTTTCGAGTAAGAAACCTGATGTGGCACACTTCAGGATATTTTCTTCATCAGTTTACTGTCATGTTACAGAGTATGCAAGGAAAAAGATAGAACTAACAACTGAGTTGGGCATATTTATGGGGTACACTGATACACCTAACAACTATTGGGTGTACCTTCCATTTCACAGGTGACAGTGGTTTGCAGAGATGTGAAGTTCAATGAAGAGAAGGCCATGAGATGTTCCCTTGAGAGATATTTTCAATTACATCCATATGAGGATATTTTAGCTCCAAAGGAAGAACCTCACGATGATGTGGAGCAGCTACATGTAGAGGAGCAGAGAGTGGAAGCACCCACTCATGCAAAGACTTCTAGAGATGGAAGTGTGTGTTGAAGAAAGTGTAACTAGGCTTGGTCTTCATAAATGTACTTTTTATATTTGTATTTATTCAAGAAAAGAAACATTAATTTTTATATTTATCAATGAGTTTCTTGCTCATTGAAATAGGTCTAGCACATGTTAAAGTGCTATAAGTGAGTCAAAGAGTCAAAAGAAAAAATTTGAAGAGCTTAAGGGAATATCTGTATAAGAGTCAAATAATATCTCTCCAAGGAAAGTCGAATTCCTCTCCATGCAACGACATCATCAAAGAAGCAATTCTGATGCAAAGGAAGTGAAGTCAGGCTAAAGGAGAGATAGTCCTCTATATATAGAGGTTGTCCACTCCTCCAATGACAAGCCTACAATACCTATGCAATTAGCGAGAAGGAAAACAAGTTAAGGGTGAAGGTAAAGTGAGTTTAAGGAGCCTCTCGTGTAGCAAAGAAGGATAAATCTAACTGAAATTAATGGGATTGTTTTTAGGGTGAAAAATAGTCACACATGCGAGAAAAGAAGGGAAGTATGTGGTCATAATAGCAACAAGATCACAGTCATACATATATTATCATTTGGGCTAGTAATTTAGGCCTATAAGGCCTCCTACTCAAGCGAAGAAGAGGGTATCTCAAGTGAAGGAGAAAGGAGCCAAAATTATAAGGGAAACCTCCCACACATGCGAGAAACTAGGGTTGTAGTGTTGTCACATCAAGTCTCCAACTACATATCAAGAAGAAGTTGGTTGGGCAAGAGAAGGAAAGTATCTCAATAGGTAAAGGATATCACTAAGGATCAAAGATAAATCTCTCTTCTATAGCTCACATAACAAGGTCTATCACCAGTTGTTGAAAGAAGAAGTAGGACGAAGTATAGGAGAATGAAGTGTCAGAAGGAGGAGGACCAAGTGTCGGGAGAAAAAGTGCAGTAAGAAGGAAGGACTTGACTTGTTCTTGGAGGATATTCTTGTGAAGGGTCCAGGGTTTGGAATTGATCAATAAGAAGCTTCAATAAGAGAAATTTACAAAAGGCTTTTCCTCTCTAAGAGAGAGAGATTTTTCCCTAGCAGAGAGTCAACATCTTGTGTTCTTGTTGTTATGTTTTTGGTAGCAGTTTGATGAAGTAAACACACATGAATTAATAATAAGAAGAAGAAGATTAATCAAACAAGATAAATTGTAAAAGATCTTCACAAATTGTTATCAAGCAAGAAGAATCCTACTATACCTAATTGCCCTAGATTCTTCAACATTTTATCGGAGCTAAGATGACACATCAAGGAAAGGGCATCTCAAGAACACTCATAAGGTGACTCATGAAGGAAGAATATCTACAAGGTTGAAGCATCAAGCCAATACGTCTCAATCACATTAAGGACAAGAAGGTCTACCATCTATCATCCATCAAGGAAGACTATAAAACAAGAAGAAAAGCCTTATATAAAGGCACCTACAAGAAGATAAAATCAAAGAGGGACCTACATAAAGCTACAAGTCATCAAGAAAATCTCAACATCAAATCAAGTCCACTTTTAAAAAGCAACTTGAAGAACATCAAGATCTAAGGAAGCCAAGCCATCAATTCTTCAATAAGAGAGCAAGTCCACTACATCTCAAAGTTTATCAAGTAAGTATATTGATGAGCCTCGTCATTGGGTAATTATATGGGCCTTAATTCACCTCCTAACTTAGTCAAACCAACTATTCTCACAACTTATTGCATACTTTTGATTATATTTTGCTTATGAGATGAGTTAGAGTTGGATATTTTGCTTTGTGGTCTAGTGTGCATGTAATGCAAGATTAAAGGATAAAATCAAGGAGTTTTAGCAAATACCTTGGTCAAAACTCAAATGGGGCAAGGGAGAGGTATTATAGGAGGTAAATCCTCCTCATTTACTACCCCTCCATTTGAAAATTCCTTCATCAGCTCGGAGTGCAACTAGCCAAATCATGAGGACTAGAAGGCAGTCGAGCAAGTGAAAGTCAAAGCACCAGTTATCTCGAGTTTGGGAGCCGATACTCCCTAATTTTAAGGAAGTCATTGGAGACTTTAGTCATATAAGTAGAGAGGCCTAGGATCTTAGTAGGATTTGGATTTTATTCGGACTTTTGATTGTAAAACTATACTTTATTTTCAAGCTGCAAGACTTGTGACAATTTTTTATGTAATCCATTGTTTCAACAATAAGAATGAGTTTTTTTTTGAGCCAGCACTGAGTTAACTCAGAGGGTTGAAGCTCTTGGGTTAGGGCCCAACCCTAGCAGTTAAGGCTCCTCTTTATTTTACATGTATGCTAGCATAGATTCATGGTTTAATCGTTCATTTGCTTAAGTAGCTATATTTCCATTACAACAGTGTAGCATAGATTGGTTGTGTTTTAGTTTGCTTCCATTTGTGCCTTTTTGTTTAGTTAGTCGGTTAGAAAGGATTATAACCATAGATATCCTTACCATCTGATCCACAATAAACCTGGCCAATCACCATTAACCCTATTCGATTCATTTCAACGCTTGAATTTATGCACTCCAAATCTCCACCGTTGATTTGTCTAGCTTGATCTAACAGTGATCGCATCGTCTCAATACTTTATGCGCTCCAAAACTCCATTGTCGATCTGTCTAGCTTGATCTGATGGCTATCGCACAATCTCTCGTGGATTCTTGCATGGTTGATATCCACCTGAGAGCACACGAGAAAAGTGGTTTTCTCATGCTACATGTCACCCAGTTAGGCTAATTGCGTAAAATTTAGACATATAGCTTACAGCCCTTAGGGAACGTGAGAAACTTCTTACCACCTTTATTCATTTCCACATTTGACTTTAGGTGCTCCACATCTCTACCATCGATCTGCCTCACTTGATCCAATGGATATTGTGTCACCTGATCGCCAACTAGCTTGGCTGATCTCCACCATTAATTAACCCCACCCAATCCAACGGCTATCGTGCAATCTCATTCGAATTATTGCAGGACCGATATCTGCTCGAGAGCATAAAAGAAAAGTGGTTTTATAGTGCTACATATCACACAGTTAGGCTAATCGCGTAAAATTTTGGAATTCCGCTTATAGCCTTAAGGGCATGCAAGAGACTGCTTACCGCCTATGGAAACCCGCTCCATCATTCTGCATGTTTTTCCCATGGTAAGATCTCTGCCATTCATCCTCCATTAATCATGTTCATCCATCTATTACTTAATCTCTCGTGATAAGATCTGTTCCACTCATCTTCCGTTAACCCTGTCCATCCATCTATTCACTCAATCTCACATGATAGGATCTCTGCCATTCATCTTCTGAATAGTCTTGTTCGTCCATCTATTAAATTATCCTCCTGTAATAAGATCTCCGCCATTCATCTTCTGTTATTCCTATTCATCCATCTATTCACGTAATAGCCTGTGATAAGATCTTCACCGATCATTTTCCATTTTTATTGTTCGCTAATCGATCCAATGGTTCTTATGCACTACTGCTTCATTACGTTCTCCCTTCACTGATTTCGATCTTCGCTTGCTCTTCCACTTGACTCCTTGCATGCTTAATTTTACCAAAACACCAAAAACACGAAAACAAACTTAGTTTAGTTTCCTTGCTTACACATTAGTTTGGTTTGATGCTCTTTACTTCTGTAATTTAGATAGCAACATTAGGTTAGTGTTGATTTAACAGTTCTTCTTAGTTTAGATGTTTAAATGGTTAATTAAGATATGGTTTGATTTAGCATTACATGTTTTCTTCATTACTGCAGTAGATTAGTTCTCTTAGAATAGATTTTCTCTTCTTCCATTAAAGAATCAAGCTTCTTCTGACTCTATAGAAGTTTGGCTTGGAACCCCTAGGGTCTCTTGCTAGATGAACAAGTGACAATAGGCAGGACCTCCACTTCTACTTGTGCATATAGCACTATCACCTCCAAGTTTGTACGAACCTCGGGTTGATAAGTAAAGCTGGTAGCCCAGAAGTTGCAGCATCCTTGCTGCAATACTGGTGCTCATCACTTTTTGGCACCATTGCCGGGGAGGCGTTAGAGTAGAATGTGATTACTGCTTTCTTTTCTTCTATTTCTAGTCTGCTTTCTTTTCTTATATTTCTAGTCTTCAATTTTCTTCCATTAGTTTATTTCTGCAAAAGTAATCTAGTAGCTTCCTTTCTTTTAGTTGTCATTATCTTCTTTCCTTTCCATTCTGCAAGTAGAATGTCAATTCAGCAAGTAGTTTCTTTATGTCAGTGGTTTTCATTCAATCAACAATTTCATTTCTGCAAAGTATTTTCTTACTAAAAAAAACTTTCAAAAACCAACCCAAAAACATTTCCTTTCATGCCTCGTAGGAATATAGACAATTTAGGAAAATTCTTGCCAAATACCCCCACTTCATCCAACAGCCAAACTTCTCTCTTCTTCGGTGGCTGCGAACTTGAGGAACCCTTAGGTGAGAAACCTAACATATTTGAAGAACCTACAAGGGAAGAAGAAGAAGAAGAACCCATTCCTACTGAACCAATAGTTGAAAACCAAAATGATAGAGGAAATAGAGAGAGAATTGAGGGTGCCTTCCCCATTATGGAAACTAATGGGGACACTAAGATGAAGAATATAAGCCCCTCTACTATACCTAATTTCCATGTCCTGACCACAAAGGACCCTGTCACTTTCCCATTTGAGTTTGTTGTTATATTCCGAACCTATGACTAAACAGATGATGAGAAAAGGTTAAAGCTATTTCCATCTACCCTCAAGGATGCAACATTGTGCTGGTTCATGGGTTTACCTGGAGATAACATCACAACTTGGGCTTAGATGCAACAATAGATACTAAATAAGAGATTTTCAGGATGACCATGCGCCAGGATGAATCCTTAGAAGACTATGAAGAAATATTCTAGCTCAGTTACACAAGGGCCAGGTTCACACTTGACCCTGAGTCACTAAAGTTGGTCCTGCTTAGATGAGTAAGGGAAGAACTTCTGGATACCTTACATTTGTTAACAGGAGGAGATATCTACCAATTACCCTATGAGGATATCATGACTATCTTTAGAAACCATTCTAGGGCAGCTAGGAAAAAGGGTAGGAGTAGTCAACCTATGGCCAGTACATCATCTTCCAACCCATCCATCAAGGGTGAAATTGGGAATATGTTGGAAGATTTCAAAAGTGAGTTGTTGGAAACCCTTGCCTTTCAATTGGACTCCATGAATATCAAAAGGAAGCTAGAGGAAGTAGAGAGAGCCTTGGCCATCTTTTGTCCTAGATGCACAAGGAGGCATACTAGGAACGAATGTCCATTGAATTGCATTGAGATTTGCTCGGTCTGTGAAGAAAACCACTCCATAGATAAGTTCCCTTCTTTACCCAGACTCAAAGCTATATATCAAGGAGCTAAAGGGGTCACTGAGCATATTTGTTACATCAACCAAAGGAGACCTCATGTGCCTAGACCATACCAGTAGGGCATGCAAAGGTCATCCCATGCATATTACAACCCCAACCAAACCATAGCCATACCTTCTTGGGGACCCCGTGCTCATCCTTCCTGGTCTACACCCACTCCTTGGTCCTATGCATCTTAGTATCATTCCCATCCAGTCATTTCAACCTTATGTTCAGCCACAACCTTAGTGGAATACCCCACACCAGGGGTGGAGACCCCAATACAACAATGCCCTAGCTCTATTGCCTCCACTACATACCTAACCACAACTCATACACTCTACTCCACCCAAGCAACCTCAGATGCATGCCCAGCCAAATCCAAACTGGAATAATTGGTAGGCTCAACAAGTATACAGTGGAGAGACATCATACCAAGCGTATGTTGTAGAAATCGAGGAGATCAACCTAATATATGGGAGAATTCTCCTAGATAACCAACCTCCCTCTCCACCTAAGGAGGTTTAGGAAGAAAGAGAGGAAAGAAACCTTAAAGTAAATTCACCCTTTCCTGAGAGATTAGCCCAACCACTCCAGCCTACCCCAGAAGAAATTGAACTTCTGGGAGAATTGAAAAATCTGTGTAAAGATTCCCCTTCTCCAGGAAATAAAAGATGTTCCCATTTACAATAAATTGATTAAGGAGAAGTGCTTCAAGCATCCAAGAAGAAGAAGAAGGGATGCCCCCACCATTAATGTCATTGGGCAGTTGTCTGACTTAATGCTGGGGCAGGTAATATGTCCAAAATATTTGGACCTTGGAAGCCTTGTAGTAGATGTGCACATCAATGGCACCATTGTCCCACACACTCTAATTGATCTCAGGGTTGCCATTAATGTGATGACCAAGGACACCATGCTCAAGCTCAACCTCCAGGGGTCATTAAGGAAGACCACAATAGTTCTACAACTTGCAGACCGTTCCACAGTCACCCCTAAGGGAATTGTGGAGGATGTGATGGTCTCCATTGACTCCTAGGAGTACCCTACAGATTTTCTAGTTACCCAGCCTAAAGCTAAGCTTACTGGTTACCCTCTCATCCTTGGAGGGCCATGGTTGGCCACAACTGATGCTTATCTTAGTTGCAGAGCTAGGAATATGACCATCAAGAATGGGCATATGTCCAAATAGTTAGTCCTATACCCTCCTTCTCAACCTTCTCTAGAGCATGATTTACCTTTATGGTTGGAGGAGGAAGAAGATGAGGCTTATTCAGTCCAACTTTATGCTTTGGAAGTAACCATAGGAGGAGGACAACAAGATGAGGATGACTTAATTGAACACATGCTCCAAAGTCCAACTCCTATTTCATTACCATTAGAAGAAGAAGTAACGGAAACCTAGAAAAATCGTCCAATTGACTTATGCTTTGCCAATTCCAACCCACTCCGTGTCAAAACCATAGAATTTGGCCCAGAGAACACTTTGAAATGAATCCATCTCTTTCTACTCTCGAAGAGGAAAAGCTATGCAACATGTTGAGAGAAAACCTAGAAGCCTTCCCTTGGAGCTATAAGGAAATGAAGGGAGTACACCCCTTAGTGTGCACTCACCACATATACATCAAAGAAGGTTGCAAACTAGTCCAACAACCACAAAGGAGGATGAATCCAGTGCATAAAGATATAGTCAAAGAAGAACTGCAAAAACTGCTAGATGCAGGATTCATTTACCCTATCTCTAACAGTGAGTGGGTCTCTCCTTTAGTGTTAGTTCCCAAGAAAAATGGTAAGTGGAGGATTTGTGTCGATTACAGGGAGTTGAACAAAGCCACAAAGAAGGATCACTTTCCCCTACCCTTCTAAGTGCTAGATGGCCTGGCAAGGAAGAAGTTTTTCTCCTTCCTAGATGGATTCAATGGATACAACCAAATCCAAATCTGCCCAGAAGACCAGGATAAGACCACATTCACCTATCCTTGGGGTACTTTTTCCTATAGGGTCCTTCCTTTTGGCCTATGCAATGCTCCTACCACTTTCCAGAGAGCAGTCTTGAGTATTTTTGCTAAATTAGTACATGATGTGGTGGAAATTTTATATGGATGATTTTACACCTTATGGCTATGATATTTAAGAAGCCCTGTCTAACCTAGGCAAAGTATTGCACAAATGCATTGAAATGAACCTGTCTCTCAGTCCAGAAAAATGTGAATTCTTAATGACTGAAGGGACCGTGGTAGATCATTCAATATCTCAAAAAGGACTACAGGTGGACCCAAACAAAATAGCAATCATCTAAAGGGTTCCACCTACTCAAAAGCAGAGGGATGTAAGGAGTTTCTTGTGGTTAGCTGGATACTAGCTAAGGTTCATAAAGGACTTCAGCAAATTGGCCTCTCCTTTATTTGGGTTGTTGGCCAAAGATTTAGAGTTTATATGGTCAAAAATTTGTTAAGAGGCCTTAGACATTTTAAAGGATAAGTTGACCACCACACCAATTCTTCGAGGCCCAAACTGGGCCCTCCCTTTTCATAGTCATGTTGATGCCTCACACAAAGCCATAGGAGAAGCCTTAGGTCAGGTAGAGGAAAAATTTCCCTATGCCATCTATTTTATCAGTAAGAACCTGTCAAAGGTTGAGCTAAATTATATTGTGACCAAAAAGGAACTCCTGGCTGTTGTGCATTCATTAAACAAATTTAGGCATTACATTATAGGCTATCAAATATTTGTGCATACTAACCATGCTACAATCAAATATTTAATGAACAAACCAAATGTGAATGCTAGGATTATAAGATGGTTGCTTTTATTACAACAGTTTGATCTAACTATTATTGATAAGCCTGGTAAGGAAAATGTTGTTGCAGAATTTCTATCTAGGATGAATCTGCCTGCAGGTGAAGAAGGAATGGTGGATGACTATTTACCAGAAGAGCATTTGTTTTCTATTTCAGTTCTCCCCCCATGGTTTGCTGATATAGAAAACTATTTGGTATGAACATAATTCCCACCAAACTTGCCCTCCAAAGAAAAGAGAAAGATAGTCAGGAAAAGCGGCCCCTTCACCTGGATTGGGGCAATCTTTTCAATCTTTTCCCAGATGAAATATTGAGGTGGTGTGTAAGGGAAGAGAAAGTTTTTGACATCCTTCTAACTTGTCATGATGGGCCTTGTGGAGGTCACTTTGCAGCAAAGAGGACAACATTCAAAGTGTTACAAGCAGGCTATTATTGGCTCACTCTTCATCAGGATGTGAAGAAGTATATTAGTTAGTGTGATCAGTTCCAGAGGATTGGAAAGCCTACTCCAAGAGATGAAATTCCCCTACAACCTCAAGTGACTTTTGAGCCATTTGACAAGTGGGGCATGGACTTCATTGGACCCATCAACCCTCCTTCAAAGAAAAAATAGTACATTTTTGTGTGCACTGATTATTTGACTAAGTGGGATGAAACCAAGGTGATTAAGGGAGTAACAAAAGAGAAGGTGGCTGAGCTCCTCAAGGAGAATGTATTCTATAAATTTGGGTACCCTAGAGAGCTAGTCACAAACCAAGGCAACCAGTTTACCTCCAACATGATTGAATAACTACTTAGCCATCACAAAATCAATCACAGGACCTCCACTTGTTATCATCCATAAGCTAATGGGCAAGTGGAGGTGACCAACAGGACATTGGAGAACATCTTAACCAAGGTATTAAGCAGTAGCAAGAAGGATTTCGTAGAGAGACTAGTTTAGGCCACCTGGGCCTATAATACAACATGGAAGACCACCATTGGATTTACACCCTATGAGTTGGTCTATGGGAAAAAGGCTTTTCTATCCATTTAGTTTGAATATAACACATTGAGGATGGCAACTCAACTAGATTTGGATCTCAATCATGCACGGAAAGAAATGTTGTTCCATTTGAATGGCTTGGATGAATTCAAAATGCAAGCCCTCCTACATTAAGGAGAATCAATTTCAAGAGGGCGATTGGGCATTGTTATATGATTCCAAGTATAAATAATTCAAGGGCAAGCTAAGGACAAGATGGCTTGGACCTTATGTGGTGGAAAGATACCCTGATAATGGTTCAATGCAAATCAGAACTATAGATGAAGAAGTCATTCCGTTTCTTGTTAATGGACACCGATTGAAAATGTACAAGGGGCCTTTGTCAAAACAAGAGTTCATTGACAATATCCATAAGATAGTGATGATGGTGGAGCAAGTTCTAGCTCCTCCCTCATCAGGTCACTCAAAAAAGAAAAAAAATAAAAAAGAATAAGGACTCAAGTGAAAACCTCCATGAGGCGCTCGAGTCCCGTATTTGGGTTGAAAACCTCGTTAGGTGGCCCAATGATGAAAAAAAATGAAAAGAGAATAAGAAGATCCCTGGGTGAAAACCTTCTTTCAGGCGCCCAAGGAAAACATCTAGGATGAAAACCTCTCTGAGGCAGCCTAGGTGTTTTTCAAAAAAAAAGAAAAAAGAGATAAAAAGGTGTAATTTTTATTTAATGTGGATGAGAAAGACAGTCAAGGAGAAAAAATAGGATCTAAAGGGCACCCTATCTCACACATATCCATCTCCTCCACTCCTTACCATGCATCACTCCATCATTTCTATCATTTTCCACTCTGTTGCTTCTATTTAGGCACAAACTATGCTTTCTACAGGATCCCCTGTATTCCTGTAGCAGCCTATCCCACAGAATATCAATCATCAGCTACAGGTCTTCACTAATATGATCTAGATAACAGACAACAGATAGCAGAGGAGGAAGAAGAATGACCATGCAGCAAATAAACAACATAGCACATCTGATCTTCGACAACTACAACATGGCATCGAGACCACAGGTAAGTATCCCGCTTACTCTCTCATATGCATAATTTGATCAAAAGTTGTAAGGTTATGAGGTAGTTGGTTTATAAGTGAAAAGGTGGCCAGTTAACTTGGCCACCTTCTTTCAGTCATCACATACAAAATCAGGTGTCCTCTCACACGTGGCCACAGTAAACTCAAAGACAGAGGAGGAGTAGGAAAAAAATTGGTTAACTACAGATCTACGAGGTGGGAGCTGATTACGAGGAGTGGGAAACAAAACATTGTTTGCATGCATTCATGCATTCCATTTCCTTGAAACTTCCTCACTCAAGTCACTCTTATAACTGTGGCCACCCACCAGAAGCAAGGATCCATCGTTCTGCAAGAGAATTTGTATAGGATCATGCAAAGGAGCAGTCTATAGGATGCATAGAGGTAGTCTATAGGATAGGCAGAGAAGGGTTCAAGAGGGAATATCACGAGAACTGTCCATTGCCACCATTCTAAAGAAGTAGGATCTAAAAATCCATCCCCATTTACAAGCAAATGAACTAGAAATGCTATAAAAGCTAGTGGATATAACAACTGTGGGAGGTGAATTACATACATAGGAAACTCTATTTTCTCCTGAATTTAAAATTCTTGTGTCAAACCTCTCGTTTCCTCCTCAAGCCTCACCAGCAAGATGATAGGAGGGTTTAATAGGAGAGAACCCACAAACACTGTGAGGATACAACAACACCCCCAAGTGCTTGAAATCTTTATAAGACACCAATGGATGGGGTTTTTCAAAAAATTCACAGGGTATGATGATGAGGTGGCTCAAGAATTTGCTCATTCCCTCACTCCACACAACAGAATCCATGCCATTGTTACATTCAAAGGGCTCACTATAGATCTCAACCCAGATCTCATCAGTAGGGTCACCAAACTTCCCCTAGGAATTCCATGGAGAAAAGAAGACAAAGCAGACAGTCAGGTGGCAAAAAGGAAATTCTTTGTAGAAGGTGAAGAACCCATAGAGGATAAAAATAGAGTAAGAAGGGACAGTCTTCCATACTCATGGAGTGAGGTAGGTTACTAAGTCATCAAATATATCTCATGTGAGGGTAGATACAGTGTTATTTATGGATACCATTTTAGGATGCTTGAAGAATTAAGATTTGGGGTAGAAACACCAGTTCACCAAAGACTCAGCATACCCTATTTCTTGATGCAATCAATCATAGACTCCAGCAAAAAATTAAAGGAAGGGAATTCCCAATAGTTGGCTCACCATGGGTTGATTAGGATCCTCATTATGTATGCCCTCCAAACCTCAAGATCCCTATAAAATGGTCTGTCTTTAGAGACTTACCAGTAGAGGGTGACATCAAAACCCTCACCTATGGTGCTAGTCCTTCTGTCAGCAAGGAGGAGGCAAAACAAGAAGAAGAAGATACAGAGCTAGATGGGGATGAGATGAATAAAGGAGAAATTAATACAGAGGAACATGATGAAGCAGAAGAAGAAGGAAGAGAAGAGAAGGAGGATGATGCTGAAACAGAGGAGGAAACGAAGGAAGAAATGGATGGAGATGAGAAGGAGCAGCAAGAGGAAGAAGATAAGAAAAACAGAGAGGAAGAAGGCATTGAAGCAAAAGGGGAAGAAAACAAGGAGGAAAAAAGGAAAAGAAGGAGGAAAACCCCTCTATATTTTAGAACAAGAAAGAGCACAAGAATCAAATAAGAAAAGCCACAAATATTAAAAAAAATCCCTATTGAGATTGAATATTCCCCTACACCAAGGGACAAAGAAGCAAGAATGAGAGATCAACTTGAGAAGGAAAATGCATGGCTGAGAGGATAGCTGTAGGATAGGGAAAATCAATTAGCATGTATGTCCAGCCTCTCCTTGGATTCCATCCAGTGTAGGATGCTAGCCAAATCCTATGCTCTTTACCTCAGAGAACAATGGTTGCAATTTTAGATTAAAACACTAGCACAAAGGGGCACCATGCCATTTCAGGACTATAGGTAGTTTATTTCTCTTTGTGATCAAATTACACTAGAGGATAGGGCTAAAATGGCTAAATTTTACATGCACAACAAGGCCCTCACATAAAAGAATGTTTGGGATCCTAATGCCGAGCTAGGAAATCTGCAATTAATGGCTTTCGCGTCATGGATGAACCATGAGGAGTCAAGGGCTGCACAGATGAAAATAATATTGTCCAAAGAGTAGAATGAACCTCTTTTCATCAGAGTTGAACAATCAAATCCCAAGGCTCTAATCAGCACCCATAATCTAATTGCAAACAATCCTCAATTGGCACCTAGATATCTTGTTGCCCAAGAGCAAGAAATTTCACATTTTGAGGATATGTTTAGGCTGCTAGGATATGATAGTATACATGCCTTCTCAAGGAGATGGAACACACAATCACATAGCTTGAAGATCAAAGAATATCACTCCCCTCAAAGGTTGAGAGAGGCACTCAACAAGACACCTATGTATAAGTAGTCAATGCAAAGGTTGAAGGTCAATTGGATAGGCCTAAAACTCAGTCCACCACTACTACTACGAATGCTAGAAGGGAGAGAAGAAGAAGAGGAAAAGAGGTAGTGGGAAGAAGTAGAAAGGAAAGTAGGCTTCTATGCACAAGAAGAAGAGACCACAACAGAGGCATGGGATGTCAGAGAGGCTACCAGAGCCATGAAAGACATGGACATTGACTAAGTTGCTCAGAGGATGAGCAACACTTTCAGTAGGGAGGTGATGATGAGCCTCATCATTGGTTAATTATATGGGCCTTAATTCACCTCCTAGCTTAGTCAAAACAACTATTCTCACAACTTATTGCATACTTTTGATTATATTTTTCTTATGAGATGAGTTAGAGTTGGATATTTTGCTTTGTGGTCTAATGTGCATGTAATGTAGGATTAAAGGATAAAAGCAAAAAGTTTTAGCAAATACCTTGGTCAAAACTCGAATGGGACAAGGAAGAGGTATTATAGGAGGTAAATCCTCGTCATTTACTACCTCTCCATTTGAATATTCCTTCATCAGCTTGGAGTACAACCAACCAAATCATGAGGACTAGAAGGCAACCGAGCAAGTGAAAGTCAAAGCACCAGTTATCTCAAGTTTGGGAGCCAAGCCTCCCTAATTTTAAGGAAGTTGTTCAAGAATTTAGTCGTATAAGTAGAGAGGCCTTTGACCTCAGTAGGATTGGGATTTTATTAGGAATTTTGATTATAAAACTCTACTTTATTTTCGAGCTATAAGACTTGTGACAGTTTTTGATGTAATCCATTGTTTCGATAATAAGAATGATTTTTGTTTCGAGCTAGCACTGAGTTAACTTAGAAGGCTGAAGCTCTTGGGTTAGGACCCAACCCTAGCAGATAAGGCTCCTCTTTATTGTACATGTATGCTAGCATAGATTCATGGTTTAATCTTTAAGTTGCTTAAGTAGTTGCATTTCCATTACAGCAGGGTAGTGCATAGATTCATGGTTTAATCGTTCATTTGCTTAAGTAGCTGTGTTTTCATTACAACAAGGTAGTGCATAGATTCATGGTTTAATCATTCATTTGCTTAAGTAGCTACATTTACATTACAACATTGTAGCACATAGATTCATGGTTTAATCGTTCATTTACTTAAGTAGTTGCATTTCCATTACAGCAGTGTAGTGTAGATTGGTTGTGTTTTATTTTGCTTTTGTTTGTGCCTTTTTCTTTAGTTAGTAGGTTAGCAAGGATTATAACCATAGATCTCCTTACCATATGATCCACAATAAACCTGGCCAATCATTGTTAACCCTGTCTGATTCATTTCAACACTTGACTTTATGCGCTCCAAATCTCCACCGTCGATCTATCTAGCTTGATCTAACAGCTATCGCGACGTCTCAATACTTTATGTGCTCCAAATCTCCACCATCGATATGTATAGCTTGATCTAGCAACTATTGCATAATCTCATGTGGATTCTTGCACGGACAATATCTGCCTGAGAGCATGCGAGAAAAGTGGTTTTCTCGTGCTACGTGTCACCCAGTTAGGCTAATCGTGTAAAATTTAGAAATAAATCTTACAGCCCTTAGGGTGCACGAGAAACTGCTTACCACCTTTATTCATTTCCACGTTTGACTTTAGGTGCTCCACATCTGCACTTTTGATTTTCCTCACTTGATCCAACAGCTATCGTGTCACCCAATTGCCAACTAGCTTGGCTGATTTCCACTGTTGATCAACCCCGCCTGATCCAATGACTATCATGCAATCTCGCGCGAGTTCTTGCATGACCAATATCCACCCGAGAGCATGCAAGAAAAGTGGTTTTCTCGTGCTACGTGTCACCCAGTTATGCTAATCATGTAAAATTTTGGAATTCTGCTTACAATCTTGAGGGCGTGCGAGAGACTGCTTACTGCCCACAGAAACCCGCTCTATCATTCCACACGTTTTTACAACGATAAGTTCTCCGCCGCTCATCCTCCGTTAATCATGTTCGCCCATTTATTACATAATCTCTCGCAATAAGATCTCAGTTGCTCATCTTTCGTTAACCCTATCCATCCATCTATTCACTCAATCTCATGCGATAGGATCTCTGCCATTCATCTTTTGATTATTCCTGTTCATCCATCTATTGACTTAACCTCCCATGATCAGATCTCCACCATTCATCTTCCGTTAGTCCTATTCATCCATCTATTCATGTAATCACCTGCGATAAGATCTCCGCCACTCATTTTTTGTTTTTATTGTTCGTTGATCGATCCAATGGTTCCTATGCACTGTTGCTTCATTATGTCCTCCTTTCACTAATTTCGATCTTTGCTTGCTCTTCTGCTTGACTCCTTGCATGCTTGATTTTACCAAAACACCAAAAACGTGAAACAAACTTAGTTTAGTTTCCTTGCTTACACATTAGTTTGGTTTGATGCTCTTTACTTCTGTAATTTAGATAGCAACATTAGGTTAGTTTTTTTTAGCAGTTTTGCTTAGTTTAGCTGTTTAAATGGTTAATTAAGATATGGTGTGATTTACTATTACATGTTGTTTTCTTCATTACTGCAGTGGAGTATTTCTATTAGAATAGATTTTCTCTTTTTCCATCAAAGTATCAAGCTTCTTTTGACTCTATAGAAGTCTAGCTTGGAACCCCTAGGGTCTTGCCAGATGAACAAGTGACAACAGGTAGGACCTTCACTTCTACTTGTGCATATAGCATTGTCACCTCCAAGTTTGTACGAACCCCGGGTTGATAAGTAAAGCTGGTAGCCCAGGAGTTGCAACATCCTTGCTTCAATACTAACGCTCATCATATATGTCCCCTTCTAAATATACCTCAATGTCTTTTTGCAAGGAAAGCAACAAATTGGTTGGTACCAATAACTTCCTTGCATGGAAGAAGATGATTGATTTACTTCTCAAATATAACGAGCTTCTAGATCACATCAAAGGTAATATCACTATCCTTGCTAAGGAACAAACTCAAGCCTTAGCCAAGTACAATAAGTATGAGACAAGAGCTCAAAGGATTCTAATAGAATCTATCAAGGACTCTCTCATTCCTTATGTCTCTAAACTTGAAACATCAAAATAAATCTATGATAAACTAATAGAACTATTCTTGGTAAGCACAATTGGAGAAGTGATATCTCTACGAAATGATTTGTACAAGATGAAGATATCAAAAGAAGGAATAGCTCCATAATTCATGAGAATCTCTAAGATGAGGGATCAACTTCAAGAGCTAGGTGAAGTCATGTCTAACAAAGAATAGTTCTATTAGTTTATCATAGATTTATTTTGATGTTTCAAGTTTAGAGACATAAG
>Ga0068628_1000168_pt1 | contig 18053 bp, 15 predicted proteins | sample InSIn2gowninarea_FD_77431 | JGI IMG/M metagenome (GOLD analysis project Ga0068628, IMG submission 77431) | Clean room microbial communities from NASA Spacecraft Assembly Facility at Jet Propulsion Laboratory, Pasadena, California, USA -... ... | reverse complement strand
GGAGCAGCGCAGGTCATTTGCTTGGAGATCAAGGGGCCACGGAGCAGCGCAGGTCATTTGCTTGGAGATCAAGGGGCCACCCCCTTTATCACTATATTTGGAGCCCTTCCGCTCATCTTGGCACATATTGGACTCCACTAGGCCTTCCAATGGCCCTCCTAGCTATTTATTTATCATTTTGGCCCTCTTGAGAAGCTTTTTTTTTATGTTATGGAGCTATTCAGTGAGCTTGTCATCAATTAGGGTGTTATTTTGCACATTAGAGACACTTTTAGGGGTTTGTTAGGCTTATTAGCCCCCTTTTAACTATTAGAGGCTCATATAAATACATTTGACTTCATTTGTAATTCTCATCATCACATGGATTTGGATTGGTATCTCTAAAAGACTTTTGCACTTGCTCTTCTTGGATGAAATTGGAGTATCTTGATGCACTTTGATGTTTGGATTTTCGCTATTGTCTTTGGAGCTTCAATTTTTGGCAAGCATGATGAATGGATATACTATTTTCTCTCTTGTAAGTACATTTTAATGCTATATTTTATCTTGTTACTTGTCTAATGCATGGAATATTTATCATTGCTCTTGCACATGCCGTAAAATGATGCGAAATTCTTTTACAAGCCTTGAATAATTGATATATTGCATGTGTTACTCATTGGGAGGGAGAGAGAATGTTCCTAGAGATGGCCTAAGAGCTTAACAAACCTTGAAACTTCATCCATCTTACAAAACGAAGTATAAAACCCTATGATCAAGCTACTACAATTGGGAAAGCTAGCAAAAGTCATTTAGGGCTCCTTAGCATAGCAAAATTTCATAATCTTGGTGTACCTTGACTCCATTAAGCCCAAGGGGCAAGGCAATAGTCCTCAAAACCTTTTGGTGATCACCTTAAGTTTATTTTTTCATCTTTTCCTTCAAAACAGCCCTAACCCTAGTAGGCTACCTAGGGCATCAAGCGAATTTTACTGTAGCCATCCAAACTTACAAAATTTGATATAGTGTTGCGTTGGTGTGTCCTTGAGAGGTCCTCCAATTTTGAAGTCAATCCAATGATTGAGTCTCAAGTTTTGCCAAGTCGTAGCTCAAAAACCATTCTCCCTAGTTTTCCTTTCGTTAGTGGCTTTGTCAAGGATCATTGCATTACAACTCAAGCAAAATCCAACTTCTTTGATCCTCTTCTTCTCCCTCACTTGGTCAAGGCCTTTTGTTTGAAGTTTCACCCTAAACCCTTGACCTTGTCTAGGTTCACTAGGGTTTCTTTGTGGTCCCACAACCGTGTCACTCTAACTTCACAAGAATCATTTATAGGACCCTATTCTCCTAGGATTCTTAGGTCTAGGGCACACTATATCAAGAAATACTCCCCATCCCTAGGTCTAGGTTTCCCTTTAGCCCTTCTTGGAGAGCCATTCATCTTGCTTCTTGAGCAAGTAAACCCTAATACTACGGTCTCTCCTTTGAATAGGCTATTGAAATCACTATGTCCTAATCATTGAATACCACTCTTAGTGATTTCCCCTATACCGGGACTCCTCCCATTGGTGAAATTTCGTAAAGAGCAGGGAGCTTTAGCTAAGGTCACAGTGGGATATTGCTCCATTGTTGCCACTTAACCAAGTTGTTGCTCTATAGGAACCCCTCCTAGGACCAATGTTAGATTGAGCAGTAACAAGTTGAAGAAACAAGTTGAAGAACCAAATGAGATTGAGAATGTTGGACAGCTTGCATCAAAGGTTAAGTATGGGTAAGGGCCATTGTATAGATGATGAACTGCAGTGCTTTAATATTGACACTGTGTTATTATCAGCATCTAACCATGTTTTCCAACTTGCATCTATGTTGGCTGCCTAGATGGTACTTGTCTTTATACTAAATTCATATCACCCTATGGTATGGGTTGAATTTGCCCCTGATGCCCTACTTGCATCAGCTAAGAAGGCTAACTTAGAGACTGGTGGATGTTAGGCATCATTTGTGGAGATTGCAGATACCAAGTATTATCTAAGCTTCTAAATATTTTCTGGAACCTAATACCGGAGAGGTAGCTTGCTCCATTTCTTTTCCTTTCATCTTCTCGCTTATCTTTATGCCAGTTAATTCATTTGCAGCATGACCTTAATTCTCAATTGTGAGATCCTCAGTGTGGTCTAGCATGTTTTCCTTTTGTTCCTCCCTTGCTTGCTTTTTGCGGGCACTTGTTTGATTCTAATGGGAGGGTATAGCCATGTAAACTGACCTAGGTGTGCCTTTTCCCATGCTTCAACTTGTTCTATCTTTTTCACTAGGTTCTTGTGATGTTCTTCACACTTCCGCCAAAACTCTGCGTACTCCTTCCCTTACAGAAAAATTGATTCCAGTAGCTCCATTTTTCAAATAAAGCCTCCAAGCTAGCAAGAGAGCCAACTATGATACCATTGTGATATCCCTAGGGAATTTTTGCCCTTAGGGTCATATGATCACAAGATAAATTCTATTGATTTTCACCGTATTCTTTTCAATTTCAGGCAAAGATGATAGAGAATACACAACAGTGTAGTCAAACATCAATAGTTCTCATCGGTTTCAATTTAACAATTATTTCCAAGGCTATTACACTAGTAGGCCGGGTTGTATGGCATCCATAGTAGTGACAGCCCCTCCAATATAACCCTAGCAATTAATATATGATTGCAGCAATAATTAATACACTAATCAACAAATCTGACCCAACAACCAACTTACAGGACTTACTAGCGCAGGAGACAATTGAAAATAACCTTTACAATTATGCTAGTAATGTCGTAATAGTCCCTTTATCTTGTTGTTGTCGTCAACTATATGTCTTGTTGCTACAAACCCTTATTGCTGCCCAAAATTTTCCTATTGGTGTAGATCAGTAATAGGGAGACCTTAGGATACACTCAGGACTTGATCCGCAGCCCTAGAATGGCCTCCATTGGTCTATAGAAGGGGATCCACTGGCCCTATTTACCTTCAACCTTATGTTGCCTTAGATCACTACTTGGAAGAGCCATTGCGAGTTTGGAGGAGGTCGTTGCCTCTTGAGGTTGATATGCATCCCTAAAAGGGGCCTCAGGAACCTCAGTACTATTTGGCAACCACAAGATCTTGTGTCGATACAAATAAACCGTAGAGGGGGTCCTCACTGCTCCAAAGTTACCCTAGACTAGGCCTCAGTGCCACAGAATGGAAGTTTGTTGAGTGGACTAGAGTTTCATTGGCCTGGATTAACCTCAACTAGGCTCTTGAAGGTTTCATTGGCCCAAATAGAGGTATGGTGTTAGTATTTTCTCCACTTAAACTCTAGGCTACCTCATTGTCCTTGATGTTAGCCTTAGAGAATTCGGAATAGAAGAAAGATGCCACAACATGTTCCTTTTAAACCAACATATCCACAAAAAAATCTCCCCTTGAGGAAGGTCTGGTGTTAGTTTTTGCTCCACAAAAACCCTAGGTTGCCTCATTGTCCTTGATGTTAGCCTCAGAGAATTCGAAATAGAAGAAAGATGCCACAACATGTTCCTTTTAAGCCAACTTATCCACAGAAAAATCTCCCCTTGCTTTCCAAAAACCAAATGAAAGTGCCTCAAAGAATTATACCAAACAAATGAGAGAAAAGAGGGGGATTAGCTAGGGTCAGATCATCACCACCGAAACCAATCAAGGAAAAAGGGGTCTTAAAACCCTCAAAGCCTCAGCTCACAATAACAAAATATCCAATCAATCAATGATGAGAAAATGATTTCTCCTCTCTTATTTATAGATTCCCTTTTGGGGTCTCTTCTCCAAATTCAGGCTTCCTTCAAAAAAATTCCCCAATTACCCCAATTTACCCAATGTTGCCCCAAAAGCATTGGATAATGGGTTTGCCCTTTATCATTGACTATAGCATATGAAGTTGGATAGGCTCTTCCCTTCGGCAATTAATTAGTAGGGAACATTATGGAAAGTACCAAAATAGATGAAATACTATATGATGATCCATTTTGAATATATCCCCATACAGGGAGTCTTTTGGTCCTCAAAAGCTTTTACTAACGGAGACGAGGAAATTTTTCCTCTACCTTCTCTTTGAAGTAACATTTGGCCTTGCCTAAAAGTTGTCCTTTTGAATATATTTATGCTCATATTGTATGAGGTCTTACACTCATGAATCCCATCACAACAATTGTGATTTAAATCACACCTATTGAAAATAGTAGTGAGAAATGTCCTTCTTTGTGCCTTAGTCAAAGAGACCAAAAACAGTGTTCCTTAGCGTGCACAAGTTCCTAAGGTAGGATGAGTTCCTAAAATTTAGGACAAATTCCTATAAATTAGGACAGTTCATGAAGCAGTTTGACTTATGTATGGAAATAGAAGGCTCAATTTGGTGTCTTCTAGTACAAGTTATTTTTGGGAAAAGACAAACGAGTGAGTCCCAACTTCTAATATGAGGTAGGACGAGTTGCATGAGTTAGTTAACTCATCAATCACTAATTTGAGTTCCAAAAATAGAACTTGCCAGAATTAGCTAATTCGACTTGCTTATAAGGACATCAAAAGGCACAATTGTATTCATTGTTTTGTGAGCACGAGTTAGTGAGACAAGGCAATAGAGAGCACAGGTTTGCGTGTATGTGAGCTTGTGAGAGGAAGAGTGTGTAAGCGAAGCTTGTGCATAGATTGGTAGAGGTTATTTTCCCTTGAGAATTGCGTTGGGAATTAGGAGGTAATTCCTAGTAAGTAGGAGCAACCTATGTGCATAGATTGAGTAGGAATGCGCTAGGAAATAGGGCTCCAAGGGTGAGCAAAGAATAAGGGAAACAAATCAAAGGTCTTGCAAGGAGTGTTTCAGCTTAGTACAAGCAAAGAAAACCAAATTGGTTTCTATCGAAACAAGTTGTATTGTAAGAGATAGGTTGCTCATTTTTCTATCAATAAAATTCTCATACAATCAGAGGGTTTTCCCAGTTGGGTTTTGTTATCATGTTACTATGATTTATTTTTGTTCTATTCCACTGCAAAATTAGTAGATAAATTATGTGTCTTGTGAATAGAAACTAGTTTTTCAGAATTGTTCATTAAGCATTTGCAGAAATTCAAGAAAATTCTACATGGTATCAAAGCAGTGAATAGAATCAAGACCAACACAATTTGTGGCAAGCATCATAGGAGAAGAACCTTTGAAGCAGTCACAACCTCTAAGAGCCTTAAGGAGTCGAGTTTTGTTGTGCCTTTTTGTGATTTGGAGAGGTCGAGTTTGAGGGTAGTTTGTGGCTTCGCTTGAGGGCAGTTATGTGCATTTTGTGTGTGTAATTTTCTATGTAACAAGGAAAAATTTTACTATGTGCTTTAGAAGGAAAGTTGAGCCCCTGCAATCTCAGTATTAGAGAGTTGGAAGACCTAACAGGTGGTTGGGACATTCCTTTAGGTCAGCATATGAAGGAGGCCTATAAAGGGAGGGTTACACAGGAATTTGTGGAGGTTTAAAGGCCAAGTTGTGCAGGACTAGTGCACTATGTTCAAGGGCACTAATCAAAGGCCGAGGTATCTTAGAGGAATGCCCTAAGCCATGACCTAAGAAGAGCAAAAGAAGTTTCCTAATTGAGGTATGTTTTGTGTTCTTCAACGATTAATGCATTGCTAGGTTGTGTAGGGTTGTTCTACAGTTTGTTTAAGCAGTTGATTGGCAACTTAAGAGCAGAATGGAGGGTTGCTAGAAGGTGTCTATTTAGCCCTAAGTTCAGTGCTTGTGAAGGACTACAACACTGATAGAAGAGGTAGAATTATTTGAGCCCTAAGTACAGCTTCTTGTGAAGGATTACAAAGATGTTAGTGGGCAGGTGTTGGAGAGCTCTCCCTCGGGAAGTAGGATGGCATACCAAGGACTGAGAGCGAATCACTGTTTAGAGGGAGCATCGAACTTCGTTCCATGGAAAGGGAGGATCACGATAGTGCTAGAAGATAATGGGGTGGGAGAGTTCATCAAGCAGGCAATAGCACTACCTCAAGATCCCCAGCAATAGGCCCGACATAATAAGAATGATATCAAGGCAAGGAGGATTATTCTAGAAGGGGTAATAGATCATATAGTACCTCATATCCATGAGAAGAAGACATCATATGAGATGTTCAATGCCATCTTAAAACTATACCAGAGTACAAGTGATACCAGGAAGCTTGCTCTTAAGGAGAAGCTGAGGAGTGTCCAAATGAGCAAGGATGAGCCATTGTCACATATTTGTCAAGGTTCACTCATGTACAAGATGAAGTGGGTGGTGTGGGCGTGATTGTATCTGATCATGACCTTTTGATTTTTGCCTTACTTGGACTTCACAGGTCTTGGAAAGGGTTCCCAGATGTTGTTAGTGGGAGAGAGAACGTTCCTAATTGGGAAAGGTTTTGGACTGACTACATACAAGAAGAGATCCCAAGAGGAACCATAGAAGAGAGATCAGTTACGTTGTGGATGAGGAGAACCTTACCTGACCTTGCCCAGGCATGCATGGCCAAGGGCAAGAAGAGCCAAGGAGAGGTCGAGTCCAGTCAGAAGGGCAAGAAGAAGGATTTAAGCAAGATCAAGTTCTTCCATTACCATGAGTTTGGACACTATGACACTAATTGTCCTAAGCGAAAGAAGTGTCCAATAAGGATCATGTATCTGCATCAGTGTAGGTAGATGCATTTTCTGCCCAGTTAGAGAAAGATTTCTCATTTATTGCTTGCATGGCAAACGTAGCAAATGGCAGTATATGGTATATTGATTCAAGAAAATCCTTCCACGTAACTGCGAACAAGAAGAGTTTCAGCCACCTAACGGAGAATGACATGCAGTTTCAGATTGAGCTAGGAGATGATGTTCAGTATGCAACGAGAGGAGTTGGTACTGTCGGCTTTCAGAGGGAGTTAGATTATCCTCTATTCTCTATGTTCCAGGATTGAGGCAGAATCTTGTTTCAGTAGCTACACTTGAGGACAAGGGATATGACATCATCTACAGCAAAGGTAAGGTGTACCTCCAGCACTTAGATTCTGGATGTAAGAAGCAAATAGGTGTGAGGGTGACGAATCTCTACAAGTTGTAGGTAGAGACAAGTGCATCCTTGAGCAGCAAGGCAAGGAGAGCTCAAAGTAAAGAAGTAGTGGTTGAGCGAGAGCGGGAATCAGGATAGAGCTCTCAAGATGAAGCCTCAGCCAGTATCTCAGTTTGAGTTTAAGTTAGTTGGCAGTTGGTTTAACCAGCAAGATGATGAGGAGCATAGCCCAGGGCGAGTGGAGGCAGCCGCTCAATCAGAGACTCCTAGTATAGGGAGAGTTTGAGGCAAGTGGGTAGAGGTTTTATTTAAGAGAGATCAAGAAAGAATTGGATCTTCCAATATCATCTTCAACCAAAGGAAGTAACCACAGAGGTACACAAAGTACATGGCACCTATGACTGAAGTGACAGACTCGCAGAGCATGATGGGAAAGAATAGGTCTTCAGATCAGATTTTGCATAATAAAGCAGGGAAGTCTTCTAGTATAGAGGGAGCAACTACAACAACAGAGAATGTGGTAGTGTTGAAGACAAATTCAGGTGGACGTGGTTCTTCCAAAAGCACCTTCCTCGCTAAGAGGGAGTGTTGAAAATAGTAGCGAGAAAGGTCCTTCTTTGACTTGTGCCTTAGTCAAAGAGACCAGAAGCAGTTTAACGTGATAGTGTTGGAGATAGATCCAGGTGGACAAGGTTCTTCCAGAAGCACCTTCCTCACTAAAAGGGAGTGTTGAAAATAGTAGTGAAAAAAGTCCTTCTTGGACTTGTGCCTTAGTCAAAGAGACCAGAAGCAATTTTCCTTAGCATGCACGAGTTCGTAAAATTTAGGACAAATTCCTATAAATTAAGATAGTTCATGAAGCATTTTGACTTATGCGTCAAAATAGAAGGCTCGGTTTGTTGTCTTCTAGTATAAGTTATTTTTGGGAAAAGACAAACAAGTGAGTCTCAACTTCTAGTTTGAGGCAGGACGAGTTGTGTGAGTTAGTTAACTCATCAATCACTAGTTTGAGTTCCAAAAATAGAACTCGCCGAATTAGCTAATTCGACTTATTTATAAGGAGATCGAAAGGCACAATTGTATTCATTGTTTTGTGAGCACAAGTTGGTGAGATAAGGCAATAGAGAGCACAGGTTTGTGTGTGTGAGCTTGTGAGAGGAAGAATGTGCAAGAGAAGCTTGTGCACAGATTGGTAGAGGCTGCGTTCCCTTGAGAATTGCATTGGGAATTAAGAGGTAATTCCTAGTTAGTAGGAGTAGCCTATGCGCATAGATTGAGGAATGCACTAGGAAATAGGGCTCGAGGAATGCGCAAAGAATAAGGGAAACATATCACAGGTCTTGCAAGGAGTGTTTCAGCCTAGTACAAGTAGAGAAAACCAGATTGGTTTCTATTGAAACAAGTTGTATTATAAGAGATATGTTGCTCATTTTCTATCAATAAAATTATCATACAAGCAGAGGGTTTTCCCATTTGTGTTCCCTAGAAAAAACAATGTGTTTTACTATCGTGTTACTGTGATTTATTTCTATTCTATTCCGCTGCAAAATTAGTAGAGAAATTTTGTCTTGTGAATAGAAACTAGTTTTCAGAATTGTTCATTAAGCAGTTGTAGAATTTCAAGGAAATTCTACAATACCCTTGTACTAAATTGTACTTGTTATTTTCATCACAAATATCAGAGTTTTGCAAGATGCTAGGAGGGGAATTGCTATTAGTCCATAATGTGACATTATTGACCACTGCCACCACTAGGTACTTAGGTGTCTAGAGTAGAGTTGCTTTTTGCACACTCATTTGTTTGTTGGCCCTGCTACCCACCATTTTGTGGGTAATATCCCTAGGAGAAAAAAATTCCCCGAGATGGTCCTCAGCCGGTAGCCAGCGACCCCTTGCAACCATCAGCTAGCTCATTGTGCCATTTCTCTACCACCTGAGCCAGCCATGCAGTCCCTCGCCCATCTGCGATGATCGTATGTTTGAAGGTTGGCCTCCCAAATCTAAAGGTATGCCTTGTCATTTTGAAATTGAGTATTGTAGTTTGCTTGTCATGGACACTTCTGGGCATGGATTAATGGGGGGATTCGGCAAAAGGATGGGCTAGGTCTATGCTTTTCTAAAGCCTGGATTTTACAAATTAACTAGAGATCGAACATCTATACTCTAAACTTTATAATTAAATCATAAATTGAACTGAGATCAAAATTTACATATAAATACTTAGTTGAGTATTCTGTTTGGATAATTCTGGTTGTTGTTGCTCCTATTTCAATCTTGTTAGCAAACTGACCGAATCCACCCTGCCAATCTGGGTTCAACCTCTTTGGTAACCAAATCCAAAGGACTTTAAAATTAAGGTCCTCTGCCCCCATGCCCAAAACTCCAAGAATAGAGGCTCAATTCAAATCTCCAGCTTATTTCTCGGTTTCATAGTGTTCTCTCCAACTCCCACAGTCCAAAGAAATCTCTCCCCCTTCAGTATTCCCCCCAACTCCCTTATATAAATAAAATCCACCAACTCTCCATCCTTCGAGTGTTAGTTTCTTACCTTCTAGTATCCTCCTCCTTTCTTTTTTAGAGTCGGTTACCTTCATAATCTTTTTTCTAAGTTGGTCACCTTCATAATTTTATAATGCGTAGGTTGACTCTATTCATTTGAATTAGTTAGAAGTAACTTATTTTGTTTAATTAAAAAATTTAATTAAATTAATTTACTTTATTTGTAATTTTTATTAAATTGCCTTATTTAGAATTTAAATAATTTATTTTATTTTATTTTTTATTAAATTAAATTGTAGAATTAAAAGAATTTACTTCATAATTCATATATTTCATATTTTCTTTTGATTAAGGATTATCATACATAGTAACATATGTCAAGGATCCCATTCAATATATTCATTATAATTCTGGTGAGTTAGGAATTTACTTCGATAAACGATTTATTAACCTAAACTTAAACATTTTCCAATATTAGCTAGTACGTATACTAGTGTAATACATGTGGTTCATGCATATGTAGGTATCATATGGATGTCACGTATGCATGCTAATATTCGCATTTTATTTGTAATTATAGGCGGGTCATTACAGTTTTTGTCCCCTAGACCCCTTTTAGATATTAACCTTGGATTCTAGTCCTATGGGATCTCTTTTATTGACCATTTGGTTCCAGAGACGGTATTTCACAAGAAACCCCAATTTTGGTTGTGTGGTCCCACTCCCTTATCCGCTCCCATTACCCCCTTTCCATTCATTATTACCCCATCCATCATTTCTCCCACCTGGGTCCACATTCCTCTGTCAGGTCCACATAGGTCAACTCACCCCTTCCCCTTACCCACACCTTGGGTCATGGCTTGGAATGAAGCCCGGAGGTTGATGCAGCTAAAAAGAAAGTTAGAAGCATATATGGGCACATACAACAGGAAAAGTACCACAAAATGCAAAAGATGGTCGGGACAAAAACATTTAACACGTGGGCAAAAGAAAATACATGAGTTTTACCCCATCATCATGGTCATCACCCTGGATTCCATCGAGTTCTATGAGCCTCTTCATCATATAAGAACCCATGATTGTCCCAACCCCTGGTGGGCGATGAACCGCCCCCACCTTAAAGGGGGGAATTCACTGATATATCTTGTACATCATGCTCTAACCCTTTGAGCCCCGAGAAATTAATCAAAGAAAATCATATAAAGGCAAAAGGCATAAAAGAAGGGTGGAAAAATCAAGGCCCGGGCACCTCCTGTACCACGATTGCTCCCTCCTACACCTTATAAACCCAAGTGTGGGCTTCTCTCTTATTAGCTACCTTGTGCCCCAGCATGTGACCCAGGGCTACCCTTTCTCATTCCCTAACTCATTCACCTATCTACCATATGCCACCACCTTTTGACGGATGTACCTTGACTATATTATCCCCTTTAGAAGCAGAAACCACCTAATAGGGTCCTTGGTTAACCCCATTGGGAGTTTAGGAGACAATGGCACATCCCGAAGCCCATTATAGAAGGGCAGCCATTATGAAGTCCCCACTTGTGGTCCATGATTAGGTAAGCTCATTTGCTCGATTTCTCTAATGACTTGTTGTACTAGAAGCCTAGGGTATGCATTAGATCTTATGCAGGATTGCAAATGGTTTCCATTTGGGGTTTGGTCTCCCCATACGAGGTCCTAACTCTCCAAAGGGTTACATTGGAACATGTAGGGTGAGCGTTGAGAGCCATGGGCCCCCACAGCAGCAAAGTACACTCCATGGATCCCCACAACCATTCAGAGATTGCTCATGGTTCACCTGTTGGATGAGGAGGATGCACTTGATCCATCATGCCCAGCCGGCCCCATATCTACACCATACACTTCGAAAATGATCCAGGACTTCCACAATGATGTGGCATCACCTACACCATCATCCTAGCCCTTAAATGCGACCTACAAGCATCTTCGATTTGTTTGGAGACCCATGAGGACACTTGTGTGCCCCTAGATGTCATTTGGAGCACCACAGGTTATTACAAGGGGCCACCCCCTTGTCCACTGCTTTGAGGGTCCTTCTCTTCATTTTAGCACCCATGGACCTCATTAGGCCCCTTAAAGGGCCCTACAACATACATCAATTATTATTTGACCTCTTGAGAGACTTACTTTTTCATTTGTGAGCTATTTTGGTGGGCTTGTCACCAAAAGGTTGTATTATTAGCACATTATTTTATTTTGGGGCTTATGTAGGCCAAGGAGGCTAATTCGAACTCCTTTGATGTGTATAAATACAAGTGAGGCGAGATCGTTTCTCATCATGACTTGACTTGGGATCTCTCTAATCATAGAGAACTTCACATTTTTTTTTGGAGGATATTTTTACAGATGAATGAATTTTGATGTATGGATTTGGGCTATTTTTCTTGTCTTGGAGCTTTGTCTTGCAAACGAAATGTTGGTTGGATATACTCTATAATGTTGTAAGTAAATTTTAACGTTGTTATTCTTCTTGTTGCATACTATTAAAATTAGGGCTAGTTGTTGCATTATGGGCCAATGTTAATGAAATGTCCTAGAGAATATTTGTCTCAATAAGCTTGCATCATTTGCTTTGAAGTATAAATGTTTGAAGGTCACTTTTCTTTTCTTTCTCTCAACATTGGATGAAGTTGACTTTCCGGGCCTCCTTGATCAAGAAACCAAGTTATTACTCATCATCATCCTTGACTCCATATCCCCAAGTGAATTAGGCGCTAATCCCTAAAAGGGGTGGTCATCTCCTTCACCTTTTTCACCTTTTACCACTTTTTCCCAAGGCTAGCCCTCAAAGGTCGCCTAGGGCATCAATTTCCCGGGAATTGACCCAAGGAAAAACTTTGATCTCCTACAGGCCACTGCTCTAGTGGGTCCCCTCCTTCTCCTCCAAATTTGAGGCAATTCTAATGGTGGAATCTCCGGGAATCCCAAGCCCTAGCTCTAGGATCGAATTTTGCCTAAACATCACCAAGGCTAGACATCAACAGGATCAATTCAACCTTTTGAAGTAAATATTCCTGTTTGGTCCTTTCCCTTCACCTTGTCCAGGATAGGAACATCATTGGTTGTTGTATTCCATTCTCGAGCCTGCGTTGGGTCCACCTAGCCCCATGTGGTCCTACTTCTACATAAAGATTATTTGTCAAGGACCATTTGGGAATCCAAGTTTCCCAAGGATTATAGGGATTGAGAACCTCGTCTATAAGCTTGTTCCTTCTCCCTCAACCCTCCAATCCTCGCCCCTTACCCCTAGAGGACCAAGTCCCTTGCTTAAATAGCAAGCAAGTTCCATTCTTCACTCCATCCTTGGGAAAGGGGTTTCTAGGGTCACTTTCCACCTATCCATTGACATATGCTTTACAAGTGATCCCTACATTACCGAGACTCTTCCCATCAATGAAAGTCCGTAAAGAGCAAGGAGACTTAGCTGTGGTGATAGCGGACTAAGCCTCCACCATTGCCCTTAACCTAGCAGTTGCCCTCTTAGGAACACCTTTTAGGTCCCCTGCTGGTTTGAGTGCTAGCAAGCCCTAGAGCACATTAGGAGAGGGTTGTTTTGGTGGTTTATTATGGATGCACCTAGGCTTGAACATGGAGCACCCCACATATCTCATGTTCTCTCAACATCATGGTGTCACTCTTACCATATTGGAATATCATTGGGAAAGAGCATTTCACCTTTTTGCACTCAGTTATATGTTGATCTAGCCTTCACATTGGTTAGATGATGATGTGCCATGTCTTTTGACTTCACTAGATGAGTGCCCTAGCACTTTTGCGCCTATTAACATTAACTTAGCATCTTGGAATCATTTGATCATGATTGTGCACACATTTCTAGGTGATTCTAGCCCTCTCAAAGATAACATTTTGCATTAATTGAGATCCCTTTCTCGTTTGGTGATTTTGGGCATGTGAATAGATGTGTGATTGGGTTTACTACCATTCTTAGTGGATCAAAGTCCTTCTTCACCAATCATTGAGATCACTCTATCTCATTATGTCTTGTGCTCAAAGATGTGTCTTCTGTTAAAAAATCGAAAAGGCAGAAAGATTTTCTTATGTTGATAATTACTTGTGATATGTTTGTGTTCTTATTAACTTTCTTATGTTCTTTTATCTTTGTTTCATCAAGCAATCATCAAAACAAAACACGAAGATCAATAACACCAGATGTAGTCACTCGGCCAGGGCTAAAACCCCTCAATTGGGGAAAACCCAGTCAAACTCTTCCACTAGCAAATTCAAGTTGAGATAGACCAAGACCCTAGACCAAAAGACCTTCCTCCTCCACCAAATCAGCTCTTCCTTCCAATAGATGATCTCTCCCAAAGTCACCAAATGTCAACTTCTCAAATGCAGCTTCAAGCCAGAATTTCGACCCCCAGCTTCAGAATTTCGGCCCTACGTCAAGACTGCAATTTTGGCCCTTCCAGCAGCTTCAAACCTGTGAGAGAAAGAGAGAAAATTTCGACTTCTTGTGCTTGACAAAATCCTCCTTTTTTGCTAGCCCCTTCCTTCTTGCTCCTTGAATTTCGCACTTTTTCTTGTCCCAAAAACTGCAGATCGAACTTGTTGAGTGAGTGTCGCAAATGAGGTCGAGTTGCTGCCTTTATATAGGAGATTTTGCCCTCAATTAGGCCGACTTGTCCAGTTTGAGGCCAACTTGGTGGAGGAGGCCTATAAGACCTAATTTACATCAAAATAAATTTGTTTCTTGATTGAAAATGTCCAAGAAGGGTCTATTACATTATGACATAGACAAAGACACTTGATATAAACCCTAGAAGCCTACAACGAAGGCTTTGACCTATAAACCATGACCCAAGCATGAAACTCATGCTTTAATAAGCCACTTTCTTTAATAATAAAATTCTTTTTCTTTCTTTTGACAAATACATTACATCATGACTCAAATACAATTATGAAGATCGGCACTAGTTACATTCTTCAACACTCCTGAACTACGAAGGTATTCATAATTACATAGATCTCAAAATGATATGAACTATGAATAGTTCTAGCATGTGCAATGCTATAGATTAGATACCTGACCAGGGTATTCTCATCAGGTGGGACTAAGGTGAACTCAAGCTTTAGCCACTCTAGGTACCATTAGGCTTTACGCTCTATCACCAACCCACGGCAGGTGCATCTCCAAGGTCAGAGCCCCATGACCAATGTCACCCTCCCTAATTCGGGATCTAGACATCAACACATAGGTCGGCCAGATGTCCCCCCAAGCATCTTGTTGCCACAAGATGCTTCACCTCTCCTTGTCGAATATATATCCATCAATCCAAGCATGCTGCAAATGTTCAATTTATTTACAGAGAGATCCTGCACAACCCCAATCAGTAAGGATCTTTTACATATATACAAGTAAACACAAACCTTCGGGGTCCTCAATCATCCTGATGCTACTTATATCATCATCAAGTTATCCAAATACAACTTGTCGGAAGTTTCTTCTTCTTTCATTTCTTCGACAACACCAAATAGTTTGAGTACTCTTTAAGTCTTTTGCAAATCCATCTATAGTACTTTCATTCAATCTTTGGTTTCATTCTTTCTTCAATGTATTCACTATGACTGTCATAATATGTCCTCCCTCTCAATTGGGGAGATATACCTTTTTCTTCTGTCTAAGCTCCCTCTCAACTTAGGGAGATCAACAGCTTCATAACATCAAAGCAACTTCATCTTTTCAAGGCTTCATTTGTTTCTTATGGCATCAACGTCATCTTGATCATCATCATTCTTATAGCTTCCTTCACCATGCTCATCATTATGAACATCTTCAAAATCTGCAAGATTATGTACTTGTAGATATTCAACAGCGAGTACAAATATAAAGAAGCATGAAGTCAATTATATCAACAATATGCATATCACACCATTACAACAGAAGCATCAAATCATTCATGCTTTAGACATCAAATACCTAAACCTAGTTAGATTCATATTCAGCAAGGGTCACATCTTTTTACATACTAGACTTTAACTCACTGCTAGGGTTTTGTTATAAACCCCTGACTCCATCTACAAGACACAAAGCGTTAGATATCAACAATTCAATCAAATAGCAATTATACATTTAAGGTTTCAACAATATGCTTTTAGAATTACACGTCAAATTCTAATAGGGTTTGTTGCAAACCCTAGATTTTATCATCAAAGCTCAATCATATCAACAATATCATCATGTCCTAGAATATCGATCTCTACTAGAGTTTTGTTACAAACCTTAGAATACTAAAACATGAGTATCAACAATTCGCATATCCATATCTAGGATTTCATGCACTAGCATTTCTCATCAATACATCGAAGTTAGATATACAACAATTTTCACTAGGCTAGGGTTTCAATCATACGGGCGAATATACACCTAGGATTTCATTCCTAGGATCTTACTTTAGCTATTACAAGGGTTTCTATTTATAAACCCTAATTCACCAAACCCTAAAGATCTAGGGTTTCATTATATAACCTAGGCATTAACAACAAATTCTAAAGAACTAGGGTTTTATCACGACATTATGAAAACCCTAAACTTCAAAAGAATATGATTTCTAGACTTTATCAACAAACCCTAAGAAGACTAGGGTTTCATAATCAACATTGACATACCCTTATCATTAAGAGGCTAGGGTTTTACAGTGAACCCTAAGGGTTAGGGTTTCACGAGAATGATTAAATGATAGTATAACGAGGGTAGATTCAATCTAATGATTAATCACCCTAACAAGAATCTTTCAAATTCAAAACCCTAGACATAACAATGTCAGTAATGTGAAGCAAATTTCAAAAGAGAATGAACATACCTTTTCTATGAAGAGAACCTTGTAACAAAACTTGTAGTTTAAGATATACCTTGAATTGTTCTTTAACAAACCTTTTAGGACATCAATTCTTGAAGGGCTTCCTTTGCAACAGAACTTCTTCCATGCTTCAAATCTATCCTTTGAAGTCTCCTCCATAACCTTTGTATATTTTGCATCTCTCCTACCAAGGAATATATAAAGAAAAGGTTATTAGCACATAATACAAGCAAATTTCGATATGAGGAGGAAACCAAACATAAAAGAGGAAACAAAGAACAAAATACTTATCTTTTGGTAACATGGTGGAAGCTCCCTCTTAATTCAATCTTTATGAGGGAAACCTACAACTTATTCAAAAATGTTCAAACACAACATGTTAGACCTACAAACTCTAGAAATCAAAACATAAAGGAAAACAATACAAAACTTAGAATAGAAGACTAAGAAGGATATGTAACAGAGATCTTAGTAGTATAAGTCTTTAACTTCCAATTCTTCAATCTTGTTCTTCTTAGGTGGAGCTTTATCGGTAATATTTGCTTGTTTCCTATCTCTCTTCTTATTCCTTGGATTCTCGGGACATTGATTTTTGTAATGACTCATCTTATGACAGTTGTAACATTCAATCTTGGATAGGTCAATTTTCTTCTTTGGAACCTTCTTCTTGTGATGAGCAGAATAGGCATTAGAGATGTTGTCTTCTTCATCCTCCTTCTTGTTGTTTACTAACAATATCTGAGCTTCTTCTTGACTGCATGTATTCCACATTTGTTCAAAGGTTGGAGTATCCTTCCAACTACTAATTCTTGATGCAAAAGCACTCCAAGATTTTGGTAGACCTAGAAGAGCAGCAATTACGAGTTTTTTCTGGTACAACATAATCTATTGCTTGGAGTTCATCTCTTATTCTAGATATCCTTACAAAATATAATGACACAGTATTGTCTCTTGTCATCTTTATTGTCCTTAGTTCATTCTTGAGGCTAGCTATCTGACCAATGTTCTTGATGGTGAATAACTTAGATAGAGCTTTATACCTTTCTTGAGCAAAGTCTATGTTTGATATGTATGGAATTAGGTTGTCCTTTACTCCATCTACTATAAGATTCATGGCCGAGATTTCAGTTTCTCTGAACTTCTCCTTCCCTGTATTATTTATAGGCTTCTTGATTTTTCCTTGAACAAGGTCCAAAACTTTGTGCTTAGCGAGGATAAGATCTATCCTCTATTTCTATGCCCTATATGGAAGCTCCTTCTCGTTTGTTTTCTCCCTTCATTGTAGTTGACATAGTTCCTATAGATAGTAGGCTTCTCTTATGATCCTTTTCCTTAATGACCTTCCTTTGATCCCCTTTTCTTCAATAGATCTTCAAGCTGCCTTTTTCTTCCTTCTTCACCTTAGCTCTAGTACCATGTTAAAAAATCGGAAAGGCAGAAAGATTTTCTTATGTTGATAATTACTTGTAATATGTTTGTGTTCATATTAAATTTCTTATGTTATTCTTTTGTCTTTGTTTCATCAAGCAATCATCAAAACAAAACACGAAGATCAATGACACCAGATGTGTAGGCACTCAACCAAGGCTAAAACCCCTCTATAGGGGAAAACCCAGCCAAACTCTTCCACTAACAAATTCAAGTTGAGATAGACCAAGAATGAACTAAGGACAATAAAGATGACAAG
>Ga0068628_1000167_pt1 | contig 18074 bp, 9 predicted proteins | sample InSIn2gowninarea_FD_77431 | JGI IMG/M metagenome (GOLD analysis project Ga0068628, IMG submission 77431) | Clean room microbial communities from NASA Spacecraft Assembly Facility at Jet Propulsion Laboratory, Pasadena, California, USA -... ... | reverse complement strand
TGTAGCCTATTTAAAGGCATAAAAGTCCATGTAGGTTAATTTTCTCTATCTAAGGTGAAGCATGAACTTTACTTCGATGTGTGTTCATTGGTATCTCCCGTATGATACTTATGAATATATTTTTGAAAAAAATTATGAAAAAATAAATATTTTTAGAGTTTCATATATATCATGCAAAATAAAATTTAAAAAATATAAGGATAGTGATGAATGTATATTCCAAAATCATCTCCAGTAACCTATTCATTTTCTTGCACTAAATTTATTTTTGATAAATTTTTCCATTGTTTAAATTTATTTGTAATATGGGATTTAGTTTCAATCAAATTAACTTAAATTTTTATAAAATTTTGAAATTAAAATTTTATGAAATTAAAATAGAAAATGAAAAAGTTAATTAAATTATTTTATTTTATTTTATATGTTTTCAAATGAACTTTTATTTAAATTTATAAGCATACTTTAATTTGAAATAATTTGATAAAAACAATTAAAATAAAAATTAAAGTTATATTAATAAATATTTTCATTTTAAAAATAAAACTAGCCTAGATCCATCTTAATTCTGGACCTACCAAGCTTTAAGAGGGGTTAAATCTCTTGAAGTGAAAACATTTTTTTAGAGTGAAAAGAGATGTCATCCCTCTCGGCACTTGGTAGATCTGGGTCGTGATGGATCTAAGTTCGTTTATTAAAATGCTTGCTCAACACTTTACAATACTTATTAACCAACTAGATTAGAGTAATCACACTTAAAAAATCAAAAAACAAAAAACAAAATATAATCTTATTATTTTCATATGTAACAAACATAAACAAGGGTTCTCCCTATAGCTTAGTTGGTTATCTAAGCATTCTTTGGTCGTGAAACTATTAGAAGTCATGAATCCAAACCCACTAATAGTTGCTGCTAGTACCTTGAGAGCCAAATTTATCACTACCCAACGGTCTACACCAAAGCAATCACGAAGATCTATCCCCTAATTTGAGAAATAAAAAACCAATGCATAATTTATATTCAATGTCAATATACACTCGCTAATAACATTGGCTAATGATTGTCTAACCAATCATAGGTTTCTTTACTTTTTTACTTACCACAATCATAGCAACCATAATGTTTAGTTGACTATAGTTAAATAAATTGTTTTTTTCCACATATTCTTGCATTTACTCATTTTCCCAACTTTATTTATGTTTGGCTCGAGCCTAGTTCCAAGGGTGTGTCCATGGGCTTAGATCTCCAACATACTTGTTCATGTATAAATAATAATACATGAATTCTAAGTTTGATATCTTTAAGATTTATTTTACACTTGTGTTCAGCTTTGTAATTACTTTTGGATTTCTACCTAATGTGATTAGAACATCTCTATAAAAACAAAACAAGTAACAACACACTTAACCTTATCTCTTGCATGGATCAAATTCTTCCACTTAAATTTGAGCTTTCCAAAGTGTTTGTATGTATGAGAATATCATACTCTTTCCGCTTCCTTTAGAAGATTCCATCAACCTAGATACAAATTCTCTCCAACCATATATGCTTAGGCTTATACCTTCCTAAAGTGATGATCCATGCATAGAAGACTTTGGTAGTTCCTCCAAAATGAGCACTCTCAAAAACAATCATCACTTCCAGGGATGGAAGTTGACAGGAAAATTTCTCGTCATGGGGTGATTTTCTCGTCAAATACTTTTAAAAAATTTGCAAAACCATCAAGATTTTTTTGTTGAAATTGTGAAGATGGGTGAGAAGGTGTGAAAACTGTCAAGTTTGACATGTGAGTCTATTTTGAAATTCCAACACTAATCACTTCTTTGTTTTAACCTATCATGACTACTCAAACTAGTAAAGTCATAACTAGTAAGTGTTAGTCTAACACCTCACCTCTTGAGCTTGTTGATGGCATTTTAATGGCCTGATTAACAATTAGTCATCCCACATTTAGGAAATCTTAGAGAAACACCAACTCTAACAGTATTGCAATGGTGTCCATTGTTCCCACTAATGTAAAGGTCTCCTCAATCTATTCTTCATTTCCATCTCTGTCCTTTACAAACTAGTATGCTTTTGTGCGTCTCTATAGTGCCATTAGATTTAAACTTGATTTTGAAATTACTTCCTTTTCTCTAAGAGTTTGTGACAGTTTCCATGTTTGATTCTAGTGAATGGGATCTATCTGTACTTTGATAGCTTTTTCAATTGGAACTTTATTATTTCCTTCTCATGTGTATGTGCCTCAATATAATTAGTGGCCATTAAAAGAAAGTTTAAAATTAGTTGCTTCTGGACTCAAACACTGCTCTTGAGTTGTTATTCTTCTGCATATTTCTGGATAGGATTTTTCTTATGATTTCGAGTTCTCCATCTTGGATTTTTTTTGGATCAAGCTATATCTTTTCTAGTAAATATTAAGCACCATGCACTAATTCAACCATTGGTTTGCTGCTTTTTCATCTTGTCCCTTGGATGAGAATAAGGTGACATTCAATGGACAGGATGAAAAAACAGTAAGCCAATGATTGGCTTAGTGCATGATGCATAATATTTGTCATGTCTCTTTTTTTGCATCATTTTTTATAGAATCTTACTTATGATTCCAAGTTCTCCATCTTGCATGCCTTTGTGGATCAAGCTATATAAATTTCTAGAGCCACTTATCCTCCTTTTTGTCTCATTATGTTTTCATTCTGCCATTTTCCAATTTAGAAATTAGAATTATAATTTTGCTATTGTCCAATTGAGAAATTACAATTATGAATTTGTGCTCCTCAACATCCAAAATTATGTAAGCTTTTGATTTTTAACAGTAAAAAGGAAACAATTGCATGACATACATGAAACCTTGTGCCACTTGTCCTCAAGCATGAGCATACTCAATGCTTCAAAACACACACAGATGCCCCATAAATGGTTTCCTACCACTCCATATCTAGTTTAGTTTCTTATATGAAACTGTGTTGGTAAGATTCTACAAACACACAGATGCCTCATAGATGGTTTCCTGCCATTACATAGCTAATTCCATATAATTATCTTACATTTTAGCATGTTACAAACTACCCTCTATGACTTAATTCAAGACTACCATCAAAATGCTTTGTCATAACTAGGGTGCACTCAACTTTAGAGGACACTTCCGAAGATTTAGGAAGAACTTCTTCAGAACCACCAAAACATATACTTTTTAAACCTAAATCATCACCACCATCAAAAAATAGTTGTCATACCTTCAGATACAGTCTACATTCTCTACAATTTCCAAAACCTCATCCTCCATGGAATTATTACCAAAACCTTCTAAAGTTGTTTCAGAATTCAAACCCCCAGTCTCCTAAGGCTCTTAAATAGATTCCAATCTCTAGAAGCCCTAATCATAGAATGTACCTTCCCTTGTTATTATGCAAGTATTACATCATGTGCCATTGCCCATCAATGTGTAAAAATTTTAGAATATGCAATATTCTTATAAGCATAGTTATGAGATTGTAAATCCACTCAAGCATCATCACTCTAATCAACTTCAAGTCTCCTAGACAAATGTTGAATCTCGTCAGCAACTAGTTTAAAAACCCTAACATCCTCATCAATGCTCTCGACTGCCTCCATTGAGGTCATTTCACCATCAGCCACAGATGAGGATGCACCCACATCTAATTCATCAAGGAAATCAACAAAAACCTCAGAGATCTTCCCTCGATTGCCTCCACAAACACACCCACATTTGCTTTTCGACTCATCTTCCTCCTCCAACACTCTTTCCACAAAATTTCCACCATAATCAGATGCATTCCATTGGGTTTTCACAATACCCTCTAGATTCCCATTAAACTATGTTGCACGGGTTCGCGAACCCAGGGTTTGGGTTCTCGAACTCGTCCCAAGTTCTCGTCCCCAAACCAGATTCTAGTACGGGTTCTTCTGAGAAGATCCCATAATAACCGAGTTCTTCTATGAATAATTGGGTTCTCCTTTAAAAAAATTAGGTTTTTTTGTCTTGACGGGTACGGAGAACCCTGATGATGGGTACTTGGAACCCCAAAATTGGGTTCTTTGGGGTTCATTTTAGTTTTTATTTTAAAATTTGTAATTAATTTAATGGGCTTCCCCTAATATTCTAGGTAGCTAGTTCTTCATCTTGCAAGAGGAATTGAAGTACTTATGCCTTTATCCATTTAGTAAAGATAAATAGGTTGGGCTCAAAGAAGGCAAAGAACTTAGTGTACATTCATAGCACACTTCGTCTCATATCTCGAAAAGACCCTAGGTACAATGAGGGTCCTTTCATGAAATGGGACCAATACACAGATGATTTTATGTGTGTGGACGAGGAGATACAACCAGATGGCCTTATTGAGCTACCTCCAATTTCTATGGATGAGAAGAAACCTCAAGATGAGAGTGATTACTACCTAGAGAGCATGCTAACTAAAAATCTGTGTGATGCTGATGACATGGATGTTGATGACTATTAGAGAATATAGTGCAAAGTAATGTTATGATGATTCTATGTGACTTGATAACAATTTGTGAAGTCTTTTTACTTTTCTTATCAGATTATACTTCTTCTTCTTCTTTTTAGTGCATATGTGTGTGCTTCATCAAACTGCTACCAAAAAAAATAACAAGAACACAGAATTTGGCTCTCTACCAGGGTCAAACCCCCTCCACTCTTGCGAGGAAACCCCTTTGTAAGATTTCTCTTATTGAAGCTTCTTATTTGAACAACTATGAAACCCTAGACCTTTGGCTAGGATATCCTCCAAGCATAGGTCAAATCCTTCCTCCTTTTGCACTATCATTTCCAGCACATCTTCTGGCACTTCTTCCAACACTTTTTCTTCCAACGCTTTGTCTTCTATGTTAGGAAACCCTAGAATATTAGGGATTCTTTACTTCATTATAGATAGAGGCTTCTTCACTTTTATTTGGATACCTTGTAGGCCTAGGTATACCTCTATTCATGCTACTTCCTTAAACTTTTGTAAAATTTGTAAGTGTTGTCTTGTTGCACGTGTGAAAAGGAGCCCAAAATAGTCCGTTTATTCTTCATTGACCCTTTCTTCCCTCCTTGTTGATGGGAGAGGCCTTGTAGGCCTAATTTGCATTAAAAAATATTGTGATATGATGACCTGCACTTTTCTTCTCCTATAGTCATGGACAGACCCTTTCCCTTTGCATGTGTAGTTGTAGGTTCACCCTATAAATAGTCTTCATTTCTCCTTTCCTTCGCTGCCCTCACAAGCCTTCTTTTCCTCCTTCGTTGATCTTCTTTTCTTACCCTCACATATTTCAGAGTGAGATGATGTCCTTTTGAGGAGTGAACAGCCTCTATCAATAGAGGTATGTCCCTCCTATTCAAGCCAACATGACTGTCCTTAAAGCCAACTTGAAAGTTTGCTCTTAAATTCATTTTTATTCATTATTTGTTGTGTGTAGACTTCGTCACTGCTAGGAGAGGATTTGACCATGCTTGTAGGTGTTCCCATGACCTTGTATGTTGACTTACATGATGTAACAAGCCCTCAAACAGTCTTATCATGATTACATTTTGACTTTGACTCTCTAGAAGCACTTCAAAATGTCCTTGACCTATTTTCAATGAGCAAGAAACTCATTGACAAATAATACAAAAATAAATTATCTTTTCTTAAATAAGTACAAATATCAAAATTACATTTATGAAGACCTAGCCTAGTTACATTTCCTTCAACACTCCCTCTTAACTAGGGAGGTGTTCATACAACATTACAAGGTGTTTGGAAATTTTCAATCTTGAATAATTCACATAATAAAAATTGGATTTGCAATTCATTTGTTATAGCATCATTTTCATCAACATTGGCATAGTGAAAGGCCTTGACTAACAACTCCATCTCTTTATGAGACCATGAGCTACAATGCTAGGGAGACCAATTATTTATAGACACCTTCATCATTGTCTCTCAAGGTACATACCCACCCGGGTGTTCACCGAGTATGACCTTCTAGGACTATTCTTATCTTGGGTTCCCAACCTCAAAGAATATTGATCCTCTTGCCTACTCTTGTCTTGGATTCCCTACACATCCTCAAAGAGTATCGAATGCCAGATGATTACCTAATCCTCCCATTCTTTCTTCCCAAGTGAAGACAAGAATGTTGTATCTATCTTGTGTCTGCATTTCCATTCATGGCCTTCATCTAGACTTACATTGTTAGTCCTGGTCTAGTGCATGACCCATGAAATGGAAAACACAATTGTCACTCCTTTGTAATCAGGGGTGATCCAAAAAATCCCTCTTGATAAGGGACTTGTCAGAGCTCCCTCTTAACTGGGGACTCTTTCCTTCATCAACAGCTTTTTCTTAGTGGGTCCTTCAGCTGCTTGATCTCCTTCCTTTCTTGATGTCATGAATTCTTTGTTCGAACTTCTTCTATGTAGGGCACCATCCATCGATCACTTTCCTTCCTAGTTTGTAATGTCTTGCTTCCTTTGTGGAAAGTGGATTTCACGTCATTCATTAGGTTTTCTTGTCATCCTATCTACTCTTTTGTCATCTTGTCCTTGCTTTAGAATATTCTTCTCATGGATGCTTCGATGTACTTGCTAGGTTACATGCTTTGACCTAGTAGCCCACCATGACTTCATCCTGATATTGCTTCAATATTTCTTTTTCTTTTGTTTGATAGCTTCTTCATCACAACATCCATATATAGTAGAATCATTTATCTGCTCCTTTTGTATCTTCAAGGCCTTCAAAGGTGTCAAGGGTCCTTTCTTATGTTGTTAGAGTTGTCCTGCCTTCTTTCGAGAGATGTCTTATCAAGGCATTTTGTCAAATAGTGATCCTTGGTATTCATGGTGTTCTTCACATGCTTGATCTATTTCTTTATTTTCTTCTCCTCATATAGATAGGTCAACAATCTAATGCTTCTTGTGATAGCATTCCTTCATCGCTTGCTTTCTGTACTTGTGAGCATTTCTTCTTGCTTCTTAGTCAGCAATCTTATTGATTCGGACTTAAACAGAAACGCAACAAATTATAGGGATAACCATAAACACATATATGTAGTGGAAATAATACTTCATTTCATTAATGTAAAAATACTGAAATATGCTTACAAACAGTAATGGAAATAAACCAGCTAGGGCGATGGTAGCTTATCTCTGAGAAGAGATGTGTGGTGGCTACATGCCTCTGAATTGTCTTACAATGAGGCTCGAAGGCCTATTTATTGTTGAGAAACAATGGAAAACCCTTAACATTCCAAAACCTAACCCTAGAAGATGAAATGCCAAACTATGGGCCCCATTTGGGTAAATTGGTACATCAACTTCCCGGGGTCGTAACTTTGGCATATGATCTCCATTTGACACATACAATAGCTTGTTAGAAAGATCTATCCTAGCACTACCACTTTGGGAAGGGCAACATGGGTCCATGGACCCATGTTTCCCCTAGATTTCCAAAAAAAACATTGTTTAGGGCCTCAAAACTGCTTCAGAAGTTCAGGACCTGAAAAACTGCTAAAAATAGTAAGTTGTGCTACAATTAAGGAAACTGAAAATGCTAAGAGAAATAATGGTGGGGGTCCAAGTGGACTTGGTAGGTGGCCACCAATATCCACCTGGATCACTTATGCTCTTTATGTGAGCATATTCTTTTGTTGACCTTCATCGCATTGTGGTACATGCCTTTAAGCATGTTCTTAGTGAAAGAGATTATTTCATGGTTGATCATGTTATAGAACTATACCCATGACTCAATAATATACAATGATAACATGACTTAAACTTTGATGCATACATACCTCATCTTGATTCTCCTTTGATCATCTTTTCGTGTGGCCTTTCTTGCTTCATCTTAGCTTGCCTACATATCATCATTTTCTTGAAACCCATGAATGGGATTCCCAATGAGACACTTGCCTTGGTTCATGAACCTTCTTTTGAAGATTCTATCATAAGATCTTAAAGATCCTAGCCTTGCACATGTTTCCTTTATTTTGATGATGTAGGTCTTCTCAGATTCTTATCATGATCAATTTTCTTTCATCATATATTTGGTCACATACTAGGTATGCTTCTTCTACACGAATATCTTGAGTTATATTTATCATGCTCCTATATTCTAGAAGATATTTTTACTTATGCATTTTGTTCTTATCATAAATGTTACATCTACATGAGTGTCTAGAACTCTATGTACATTATGCTGCTAGATTCTAGAGGGTGATTCTAGCCATGCAATTTAATTTACTCCTACATGCTTCTATTCTACTCAAAACTTTGAAAGAAGTCTAGAAGTAAAGAGTTTGACCTAGTCATAGTAGAGATCTGCAGGATCTTCCTTCTTTTGTTTATTTCCTTCTTCTTTCACCTCTTGAGTTATGTGAGCTTCTTCCCTCTTCCTTTCGTTATTGTTGTCATTCTTAAGCTTAGGACAATTCTTTTTGTAGTGTCCATATACTTGGCATCCAAAACATTAGATCTTTGGCATGTCTTTGTCGTTTGTTCTTCGTGGACGAAACTTGCCAAATTTACCCTTTCTTTTGGCCATGGTAGCAAATGCTTGCTCATTTGATCCCACATCTTCTTTTGCCTTAAGTCTAGTTTCCTTTGTTCTGCATAGAGACCACATTTCACTAAGAATGGTCGCTTCCTTCTTGGTATATATGCTAGATGTGAAGTTTTCCCAATCTTCAGGTAGAGCATTGAGTACAACAGTTGTCATCTCTCTGTGTGACATGACTTCCCCAAGCTCTTGAAGTTGATCTCTCATTTTAGAGATTTTCATGAAGTAGGCAGCTATTCCTTCATTTGTTATCTTCATCTTGTATAATTCATTCCTCATAGATATTACTTCTCTGGTTGTGGATATTGAGAATGGCTCTACTAGTTTATCATAAATTTATTTTGACGTGTCAAACTTGGAAACATTAGAAATGAGAGAGTCTTTGATTAATTCTATCATAATCCTTTGAGCTCTTGTCTCATCCTTATTGTGCTTGGCTAAGGCTTGAGTCTATTCCTTAGCAGGGATAGTGATATTCCCTTTGACATGCTTTAGGAGTTTATTCTCCTTGAGTAGTAGATCAGTCCTCTTCTTCCATGCAAGAAAGTTATTAGTTCTTACCAATTTATTGCTTTCCTTGCAAAAATACATTGATGTATATTCATAAGGGGACATGTACTTACTTGATAGATTTTGAGATGTAATGGAATTGCTTCCTCCTTAAAGGCTTGGTGGCTTTTCTTCCCTGGATGTTGATGCTCTTCAAGTTGCTTTTTTTCTTAATGATGAGAGTTGCTTGATGACTTGTAGCTTGCTCCAATCTGCTCTTCTTTGTAAGTTCCTTTATGTAAGGCTCTTCTTCTAAGTTTGTAGACCTCCTTGGTGAATGATGGATTATAGACCTTTTTTTTTCTTTTTTTTTCTTTTTTTTCTTTTTTACTTTGAAGTGATTGAGACTTCTAGGCTTGATGTTTCAACTTTGTATATGCTTCCCCTTGATGAGTGTTCTTGAGTTTCCCTTTACTTGATGTGTCACCTTATCTCTAATACCATGTTAGAGAATCTAGGGCAAAGTAGTGTTGTGATGATTCTCTATGACTTGATAACAATTTGTGAAGTCTTTTTACTTTTCTTAGTAGCGTATACTTCGTCTTCTTCTTATCAGTGCATATGTGTGTGCTTCATCAAATTGCTACCAAAACAAAATAACAAGAACACAGAATTTGTCTCTCTACGAGGGATGAACCCTCTATTGAGAGGAAAACCCTTTGTAAGATTTCTCTTATTGAAGATTCTTATTTGAACAACTTCCAAACCCTAGACCTTTGATTAGGATATCCTCCAAGCATAAGTCAAATCCTTCCTCCTTCTGCACTATCATTTCTAGCACATCTTTCAACACTTCTTTCAGCACTTTGTCTTCCAACACTTTGTCTTCTAGGTTAGGAAACCCTAGAATATTAGGGTTTCTTTACTTCATTATGGATAGAGGATTCTTCGCTTTTCTTTGGATACCTTGTAGGTCTAGGTATACCTCTGAATGAGGATATTTATGTCGTTGCCTTAAACTATTGTAAAATCTGTAAGTGTTGTCTTGTTGCACGTGTGAACAAGAGCCCGAAAACAATCATTTTATTCTTCATTGACCCTTTCTTCCTTCCTCTCTGATGGGAGAGGCCTTGTAGGCCTAATTTTCACCCAAAAATATTGTGATATGATGACTTGCACTTTTATGCTCATATAGCCACAGACAAACTCTTTCCCTTCGCATGTGTGGCTGTACGTTCACCCTATAGACACTCTTCGTTTCTCCTTTCCTTTGTTGCCTTTACAAGGCTTCTTTTCCTCCTTCGTTGGTCTTCTTTTCTTCCTTGTACCCTCACAGATTTCAAAGTGAGATGGTGTCCTTTTGAGGAGAGGACAACCTCTATAAATAGAAGTTTGTCCCTCCTATTCAAGCCGACATGATTGTCCTTAAAGCTGACTTGACGGTTTTCTCTTAGATTCATTTTTATTCATTATTTTGCTGCTTGTAGAATTTGTTGTTGCTAGGAGAGGATTTGAATGTGCTTGTAGGTGTTCCCATGACCTTTTATGTTGACTTACATGATGTAATATGCCCTCAAAGGGTTTTATCATAATTACATTTTGACTTTGACCCTCTAAAAGCACTTCAAAATGTGCTTGACCTATTTTCAATGAGCAAGAAACTCATTGACAAATAATACAAAAATAAATTATCTTTTCTTGAATAAGTACAAATATCAAAATTACATTTATGAAGACCTAACCTAGTTACAATTCCTTCAACAATGACATGGCTTGAGGAAGCCATTGTTCACTATTAGCTATGTTTATTTTAGTATTTTAAAATTTCCTAGTTCTCGTTTGGAGATGCCTTAAGGCAAATTTTGGTAGTATGACAATGGACATATATCATGGTTCGTATTAATATGTAAACTCCAAATTGTACTTGATATCAAATTAGAAATTTTGAAATTTCATTGTAAATATTAAATATTCAATGATGTGCATGTTTAACACTTAAAATTTAAATCATAAATATTTTAGTTTTCTTGTTTAAAGTTAAAAAAATACACCAATTCATATATATTATAATTTATAAAATATAATATTTATATTATATATATAAATTATAATATATACCAACAACCCACACACCTGTACCGTACCCGTCGCCGTCGCCGTCGCCGTCGCCGTCCCCGTCCCCGTCCCCGTTCCCGTTGCCAAACCCACGTTTCCTCGCAACATAGCCGTTAAAGAAAAAAGTCCTGAAAAAACTATGAGAATACAATTTATCATTCAAATGACCATTACTGCAAGAGCCCAAGTGCTTACTCACCCAACGATTGCCTGCTTTCTCCTCAAACCTTATTTCCTCTGTACTGAAATCATCCATGTGGCCATTCATCAGCAATCTCTTTGCATCTCCTTTCTCTGACAAATCTGCGGCCGTTGGCATGCATGTGAACCAGTTGGATTGGTTGCCATTGTCTTCTGCGGAGCTTGAAACATTAGGCGTTGACAATGCACAATCCTCCCACATTCCATGACTATCTACCAACTTCCTGTCTGTCAGGCAATAATCTATCAAAGATAATTTCTCTGGCATGGCGTTCACATATGAGTTTTCTGTAAAAACCAAGCTCCTTGGGCTCCCAGGATATGATCCACCCGAGAACACCATGATCAAGGTCGGTGTAAACCAAAAAATGTGTCAAACTTAGTGATGATATACTGGAAAAGGGCATTAATAAGCAACAGAAATATAAGAATCCATTCCAGGACTGCATATACCAACATTCTTGTCAGTATCCATGAGTTTCTCTGTAAGACCACGGCGAAACCATTGGAAGCCACGTGTTATGTATCCTATACCAAGAAGAGATGGATTTGACAGCTAATGGACACTATGTATCAGAAGCAGGAAGTCTACTCCCAACCCTATATTTTGACCAACTCTACACCAAGGTAGGACTAATGGGTACCAATCTAAGAGGTAAGCAGACTCAGCACCAGTTCAAGTCAGGGATAATAGCTATATAGAAATAATGGGCAGTGTAGAAACAACAAAAAAATGCAAAAATCCGATCATCACCAGCAAAATTCAGCGGAATAACAATCAATCAAGCCTTCATATATCTGCAAAATGCAGTGCCAGTGGCGAGCTTGGTCTGTGAAACTGTAAGGAAAACTGATGGGACAAAAAGATAAGGAGAATTTGAAGACCATCACAGGAACGAATAAAGTGTAAGTTTAATGGAACAGCAGCATCAGCGAAAGAAAGATATGAGGAGTCTGAGAAGAGTGTAGAAACTTTGGCAAAAGTAATGGCAATCCAGTGATCCACCACCACCTCCCCCACTTTTCTTTAACAATACACTATACAATTATGCAGTATACACATCATATATATAGCAGCATTTCTGGGATATAATAAAGAAGGGATTTGTGCCTTTTGTTTTTTCTTTGTTTTTGGGTCAGGCCTTAATAAACATTGGCACCACCATCATCATCCATGTGCAGACTGCATCTGTATATCTATATGTACATGTATGTCTTTTATAGGCATGAGAATCACCACCAATCACAGCAACAGCAACCATATCATGCATTATTTTTCCCCTCATCATCATTCATAATTTTTCCCCTCATCATCATTCATAATTATCCGTAACAATTTTAGATTAAAAATTCGGTTTCTTGGATCATTATGGTTAAGAGATTAGAATTTGGAGAATAAAGTTGGGACGTGGATGAAACCTGTGGGGTACCATGGGACAATCTCCTCTTCTTGTTATTGTACGCTGACGCTGGCCATTTGACATTAGACTAGCCCCCGACGCCCGCTGTGCTGAGCCCACTGAGAAACAGCATCATGGGAATTTAAAATGAGTTGCCATATTGGAAGAAATCATAGCATGCTTCCATTTTAGGTACGACCAACCCGTGGGCTCCTCCAGTGCCCAAGTAGCCAAAAAGGAATTCTCAAATTTTGATATAAAGGTTAGCTGACACTCATGGGGCCTCGGTCTGGGCCTGGCCGATAATGTCGGTGGCATTCACCGGAGCCCCCACAGCATTCTGGAGTCACATGCTTCTTAGTTAATCAGACACAAATTGTTAAGGGAACCCAGAAAACATCGTTACAATTCCTCAGTCAAATCCCTCTGGCTTGTTTGTTTTTTTAAAAAGTGTAAAAATTTATCATAATTTAGTTGTCAAATGATCAGTGGGAAAATAGCTGCTATTTGCAAATGCACGCTGACTCATCACCTTTTAAGGAAAATCATAGCACCTGAAATAACCCATTGGTGGTCGGTAAGGGGCAGGGTTTTACTCTAGCCAGGGCTGTTTCTTGGGCCGTTAATTTGTTGGTTGGGAAATTTTTTTGGACCCTATATTAAGTGAGTGGATCTACCTACGGTTTTGTCCATGGATTTTGCACATGGTGTTGGTAAAAGGCTGATTTCAAACTTGTAGACACCTTGACTTGCATTTCTTGATTCCTGGAACGTGTGACTAACATCAATTCTATATGTGTAAACAACAACCGCAAATCAACATGCTAAGCAGTGTTAGGGCATACTCCAGCCCAACAGTGTGTTGTTGTTATATATATACAGATAAATATAAGGTAATTTGGAAATAAAAATATGAAGAGTATATTGAGCCAGGTGCTCTAAAGGCCTATAGAAACGTTGTAACATTAATGTAAAAAAATTAAACTTAGTCAAAATAAAATAAAAATAAAAATAAAATAGATTTAAACTGTTATATATAAACAATATTCAATTGAGTTAAAATGGATTTAGATTGTTATATAAAAACAATATTCAATTGAGTTAAAATAGATTTAGATTATTATATAATTGGGTTAAAATAGATTTAGATTATTATATATAAACAATATTCAATGACACAAGTTTAATGTTTGGGATGACTTTTCCCATACAAATTTATGGTTATGGTTAAAAAAAACTTTTAAAATATTTAATAATTAATATTAAAGTAAAATGGCAATAAATTTAAAATTAATATTTTATTTATATTTAATGCGTCATTGTTACATATCAACATTTGATTTATATGTTGGTATATGATTTAACATGTCATTTTAATGATAGTGAAAAATATTTCACAGTTGAATATGTTAGTGTATCCAATAAGTTGGGTCATCTTTAATTCAACCATTAAAGATGAATGTTTTAAAATTATTAGATATTTTTACATATTGTATAACCATGTAATTATAAAAGAAAATGAAATTGTTGTCATGGAATAGAATCCCAACAATGAGATTCAAAAATCATTCATATAAGTTAGAACTAATTTATGAGATAACATATGTTTGGAGAGTTCTATTTATTCATGCTTATGTTATGTTCTTTTCTTCTTTAATTTAATTTAGATTGTAACTTTTGTTATGTTGAAATTACATAATCATTTTCTCATATGGCTAGAGTCACACCAAACTCATAACGCTTTGATAATTGCACATTTTGTAGCTCATTTATGTATCACTAATAATATATGCATTTGTGCAATTTTTAAGTTATGGTTTATGTTTCATTGCCTAAACCATATGGACATTATTCATATGTTCAGAGCATATCAATGGTCATACCTAAGTTTTCAAGTTATTGTGCATTTTGATATTTGTTTTCATCATTAGCTATTGTACTCTATAAAACATTGGTTATTTTATCTAATATTAGTGCATTTTTTTATATCATCACACATTTGCACTCCTCATATACACATCAATTTTTTATTTGTCACTTCCATACTTTGAGGGTCCTACTTTATCCTCTTTATTTTAAGGTACTTCTAAAATAGTAAGTTAATGTATGCAACCATATTTTTTTAATAACTTGGCCTCTTAGATAGTTAGATGATAGTTATTTCATGTAAAGGGGTCCTCTTTATTAAATAGGACCCCCTAGGTGGTTGGTATTCATTAGTGATGGAACTACAAGTAGTTAGAGTTTCATTGTTGAGAATATATTTAAAGAGATAAAAGGCTATGGAATGTCTTTATCAAGTATTGTTGTGATTGGAGCTCTACTCGATGAGAGGTCACCCTACCTTAAAAAGCGAGAGAACGTTCTTCTCTCTCTGATGATTAGAAATACAAGATTCACATATTTTATTATATCCATCTCTTGTATATATTTTTTTGTATTTATATTCTTTGAATTCCTTATCTGTGAATCAAGTATAAGGGTTAAGAATCACTACAAGTGGTATCAAAACTCTTTTTGAAGCCAACACATTCAAATTCTAGCAAAAAATATTTATGCAAGAGATGTGTTATGGTGTCTTAAAATAAGAGAGAGAGATCAAGTGTTGATCAGTAAACCTACTACTAGAGAAAATACGATTGGTGTCACCTTATTGGACACCATTGTAACCTTTGTTGGCAACCCTTTGTAATACCACATCAAACAACATGTGCATCTGGAATTGTCTCCCTTGTACCCTAAGGTATATCAAATGCCCCCTAGGCGCACTTGAAACCAACCTTATATGAAATTTTGGTCAAACCTGTTGTTGTTGTACACCAAAAACAACACTCAAGAATACCACTCTTGCATACTAAGAAAATAGCTAGTATAACTAAGAGTATGATGTACCCTCCTTAGTTGTAATTTTTCTAAATAAACAAGGAATCTTATAAACATAATTAGAAACAAAGTCAATGGACTCTTGTAAATGATATGATTTTATTACGATAAATTCAATTGGTACAATGAGTTTAATCCCCCATTATACCAATGATTAGGTAGTTGTGGTACCATTACAATATAACTACTTTGTTATTTAATATCATCATTACAATCCATGACTTTATTGCAATAGATAAGAATTATACTATAACAACCCTTATTAATACTTACAATACAATTGAAAACATCATCTAAATCATTTTTTAAATGCTACTCTTTGATAAACAATGTGTGGACTAAGTAGGAGTCCATCAAATTGCTTCCTGATTCTCATAAAGTTGTAGCTCCTTAATCGAATTCCCAAGTTCTCATATTCCACCTCCCTAAACACTTGAATTATGAATCTCCCAAATTAAATTACTAGACTACAATCTACATGTGTGTCTCATAACACCATTATAAAGGGATAATTCCTTAGATTCATAAACTCTTGAAATACTGAGTAATAATCCATGTTGAGGATCACCTACATTTAATCCCTAGCTTGTATACAAAATTTAGCCCTCTTAAATCATGAAAGTGTCATTTGTTTTTTATTGTTATTTGTTCTAATTAGGCATAGCGGTAAAGGTTTTTTAACATCAAACATCCCTATGGAAATATCTCCATCTATTGAATCTCCATATAGCCAAGGTTCTTATGTACTTCTCTGAGGTAATACTTTGGATGTAGTATTTATTCATGTTAATCCTACATCTACTCAAAATAAAATTGGAAACCCTAACTATTGAAAAGTAATCTTGTTGGAGTAACCTATGCCCAAAATTCGATCTCTTTTGATCATTTCTGGAGCTGAAAAATAATAAAGAACTTTCTGAAAATTCCTTGTATATTTTCCCCTTTCCTTTATAAGTTTAGATTTGAGATAATAAATTATTTTGCAAATTTATCTCTATTTTTTGGAAAAACATGACCATTCTTCAATGATCATGCAAAATAAAAATTATTCTACCTCTATTTCACTGAACATTGCCTAGACATTTTTGTCTTCATTGGAGTTGTTATTCAACAACATGTAGGGAAAGTCCCATCTTTGTATGATTGTTTTGCATGTTAATTCTTCACAATTTCATTTGTCTATCACATTGAGCTCATTTTCCTTTTTCCTCTTCATTTTCTTTTGTATGCATAGGTGTTCTTGAACTATACTTGGCTATGATCTCAAATAGGAAATGAATCGTGTTTCCTTCAGTAAATGTCAGTTATATAATGGAGGATAAAGAAAAAGAATATGAGTGTGTTGTAGCTACTACAACCACCCTCCAAAATTCTGCCCATGCTTTGATTTTAGAACCTCCCTTCTATCAAAATCGGCTAATATTTCAATGTCGTCAAGTATTCATGTTATGATCAAGACTTATCTTTCTATGTTGTACTTGTGTTTTCTTGTTTTGATCCCAATCTAAGCCTTCAAAGTCACAAGTAGCCTTCTGCCTTGACCTTGCAACAATGTTGGGCTTACTTCCAAAAATCGTGCAATCATGGAGGGAAATTCATCCTTGATGATGGAAATTTGTGCAATCTAGAGTGGCAACTCGACCTTGAGCTTGAGAACTGTGCAGTTCTAGATGGTAGTCCAACACTAAGCCTAGAAACTGCACAATCCCTTCACTGACCTCAGAAACTATGCAATGCACTGAGCTGAGAAGTTGCCCAGTCGTCAAAAACTACGCAATCCTCTTTGGTAGTGTGCATGCTCTATTTCCTCGAAAAATATAAAAAAAAGAATAAAAAATCATCCTTAGAAAATAGGGAATCATAATTAGTTTCCCGAAGGTGACATACTTACTATTTTTGGAACTTTCTGCCAAGTGTTGCTTTTTCCTTGATTTTTGGCATGTGCATCATAAACCCTAATCAGCCTAGATCTATATAATGGATGCCCCTAAAGATCGTTTTCACATTTTATATTGGATCTCTAGCATTCCCAAGGAGATCAAGGAGACTTCGGTTGAGTTTGTGGCACTTTTTTGGGTGAGTTTTGCTTTTGCGTATTTTACTACCTTTTCTATCGCTTTTTGTCGATTCGCTTCTATGTGTGTGTTTTTTCCTTGTTTCTCTTCATGGTTGTTGGTGTTTTATTGTATATTATCTTTTACAAGTGTTGGTTTGGTCCGTCATTTTCCTTTTACAAGTGTCACATCATTTTTCTTGTTTTTTCCCATTAGAAGTCATCATTGCGGCAACCCTCCATGCATGTTTGTTTTTCCTTTTCTGTGTTTGTTTTCTGCATTTGATTTGCATTGATTTATCCATACTTAGTTAAATATGCACTCAAATTTCACCATCACTCAGATCTTCTAGTTTCCCCCACCCTCACCG
>Ga0068628_1000165_pt1 | contig 18090 bp, 17 predicted proteins | sample InSIn2gowninarea_FD_77431 | JGI IMG/M metagenome (GOLD analysis project Ga0068628, IMG submission 77431) | Clean room microbial communities from NASA Spacecraft Assembly Facility at Jet Propulsion Laboratory, Pasadena, California, USA -... ... | reverse complement strand
TATCAATTTTGGAAAAAAAGGATTTATTAAGTGTCATACTCCTTTTTATCCTTTGTGTTGGGGAGTTTTATTCCTTAGATGACAAATTTAGACTGATATCCATCTAGATACGTGCAACAGAAGAATCATCATCCTTATCTAGGTTTTCACAAGAAGCAGATTCTTTAGGAAGTTCATTGAACTTGACATCCCTTGAGACAAAAATTGCTCTAGCGAAAGGTTGATATAGCCTATAGCCTCTATGTTGATTATCATAACCAACAAAGATACACTTTTCATATCTCTTATCCATATTCTTCCTTTTCTTAGGAACAACAAAGGCATAAGCATCACAACCAAAGACCCTAAAGTGAGAGATGTTAGGTTTATAAGGTCAAATATAATTCAGTTGGAGAAATTGAGAAATACAAAGCAAGGTTAGTAGCCAAAGGTTTTGCTCAAAAATATAGAGTTGATTATGGAAAACCTTTGCTCTAGTGGAAAAGATGCCTACTGTTAGGGTAATTCTTGCTCTTTCAATAGTTTAGGGATGGAAAGTTTTTCAACTTGATGTCAAGAGTGCTTTTCTCAATGGTGACTTAGATGTGGAAATCTACATGAATCAACCATAAGGGTTTGTTGTGGAAGGAGAAGAATAGTTTTTTTGCAAGTTAAAGAAGTCTTTGTATGGACTTAAGCAAGCACCTAGGGCCTGGTACCATAAGATTTCAGGATTCTTTGAGGACATTGGTTTTTCTAAATGCTTCTCTAATATAGATATTTATGTGCTCAACCAAGGTAAATAATTATTTTGATTCTTATTTATGTTGATGATTTGTTGATTACAGGGAATAATATAGTCCTCATCCAAGAGTGCATCTTCAAACTTAAGGCAACCTTCAAAATGACAGACCTTGGTCTATTGCACTACTACCTTGGTATGAAAGTGTACCAATATCAAGATTTTACTTACCTTAGTCAATCCAAGTATATCTAAAATATCTTGCAAAATTTTGGAATGAAAGAGTGCAAGCATGTTACAATCCCTGTCTCTCCTGGAATCACTATGTCTCTTAGTTCCAACTCTCAGTTGTAGTCTTCTTTATTTGACTATCTCCAGGCCAAATATTACCTTTTTCATGAATTTGATGGCTCGCTTTATGCAAAATCCATATGTTGAGCACTTTAATGTTGTTAAGCAAATTTTGAGGTATGTTGCGGGTACTAAGGATCTTGCTCTCAAATATGATAAGTTGCCTTCATTTGTTATCTCAAGATTTTCATATTTTGATTATGGGGGAGATAGAGATGATAGAAAATCAACCTCTACTTATGTTTTTAGTATTGGTTTTGGTGCTATCTCTTGGGCTTCTAAGAAGCAACTTACTACTGCACTCTCCACCATAGAGGATGAATACCATGCAATGTCACTTGTAGCCCAAGAAGCCATATGGTTGAGGCATATTATGAAAGAAGTTAGGTATGGGCAAGTTCTTCCATCTCAAATTTCTTCAGATAATCAGTCAGATATTGCTTTGGCAAAGAATCCTATTTTCCATTAGAGAACAAAGCACATAGAAATCCAAGATCACTTCATCAGAGAGAAGGTTCTAGATGGTCTTCTACACTTGCAGTATTTTCCATCAGTCCTAAACTCTGCTGATATGTTCACCAAGCCCCTTCCTAAAGCTCAATTTTGTAAGCTTAGGGAGTCTATTGGGTTCGGAATTTGCCCTTAAAAGGGAAGTAAATGTTGAATTATTGTTGCATCCATTATCATTTCTTCCTTATTAATAAAGTTATTCAACTTTTTTTTGGTTTGTATCTTTTGTTTATACATTCCTTTATTGGTAACTATAAGTATGAGCTTGGATGAATTATAGTGTATCACAAATCCAAGCAAATTGTATCAGTGAGAAAGTTCTTGATGCAACAACTACAACTCTGTTCATCTGAATTTGTCTCTCCTAATTTATTCACTAGCCACGTTAAGAAACTTTGTGTGCTCACTTTGACAATTTCTTATGGTAGTGAAGTTGTCCTCAAAGGGGAGTGAATTCTAAATTCCTATATGAATTCATGTCTATGATGACAACTTCATCCCTAGGAGGATTTTTTGTTGTATAGTGTTGATCTAAATATACACCTCTATGGTTAGTTTGCTTTTTGTGAGGAACTCATGGTACATTTTTTTTTGTTATCACTATGTGAGGAATCAGTATGTGTTTGTTAGCACTGTTTGGTTATCCATATGTGAATTTGTTATGTATGCATATGCTCTTGTTTGATCAATACATATTTCAAATATACAACAGATGAATATAAGTATTGGATTGGCATCTTTGTGATGACTTATAGTGCATCATTTATCAGTTTATGGATGGCATCACTTAGTTCATTTATCTAGTGATTGATATAAATGTTTATATAATGCATCTAACTAGTCTTATTTATAATCTTCTTATAGCTTGCAGGTTTCATATTGAGAATGCAGGTTACTTTATATAGATCATGAAGGCTCACATATCAACTCAGTGTTGATTGACTATACTTACAGTGAAACCAGTTGTGGTTAATGATTGTATTGTAAATCATTTTATCAAATGGTATTGTAATGAGTCTCAAAATAAGATCTTGCTTATTTCTCAATGATGTAAAAGTTCTCATCTATGATTGTATCCTTTTGGAGGAGAACTCTCTCTCTTCTTTCTCTAAGATCTATCCCAATATTATATTATAAATTCTAACAATTAATGGTCAAGAAATTTGCATAACATTAACCACTTGAGGGATATCCTATGCCTTCTTTACAAGAATTTATAAACTACTCAACTCCACATGAAACAATAGGTTGATCAACAATGAGTCTAATGAGAATTTCAAGAAGGGGACATGGTTTTCCTATGGATTCAACCATATCATCAAAAATATCTTAAGATAAAGGGACCCTAAAATTTAACTTTGAAGTTTTATGAACCTTATAAAATCCTCCATTATATTGGACCTATAGTTTAAAAGTTGGAGTTACATATATCCTTAAATGTTCATCCAACATTTCATGTCTTACCTCAAGAAGGTTTTGGGTTCATAAATAAAGGTTCAAATATAGTTATCTAAATTCATAGAATATGGCTCCATGATGATTGAACCTTAAGTAGTTTTAGAATGAAACACCCATCAACTTTGTAATTGCACCATTATTGAAGTTCTTATCTAGTGATGCGAATTGGAACCTAAGGATGCAAATTGGGAGGTACTTCATCAACTTCAAAAATAATTTACTTAAATTCATATAAGGAAAAATCTCTTTCCTAAGAGGGGTGGCATGTTGGGATCCCACATCCTAACCTTTACTTGTGTTAGTAGTTTATTTAATTATCAACTTATGCCGACTTGTAATGTGAATTGTCATACTTTTGCAAGGTGAATCACCATTTTATAATGAAACACCAATTAGGATTAGAATAACATGCCTATAAATATGTGTAAGAGGGGTAGATATATCATCTTGAAAAATATATTTATCTTTTGATTTGTAAGGAGGAACCCCCCTCAAAATGACCTTTTATTCATATTTTTATTTAGTAAATTCATCCTATTATACTATCTTACTGAAATTATGAATTGCATTGTTTAAATTATATGTTTTTATTGCATTACGAATCTCTTGATATTTCATATTTTATTTCTATTTGTGGTAAAATCCCTTTTTAGATCTTCTAGGTTCCTAACACAATAACACCAACATGAAAGAAATTTTGGTATTAATTATGTACAAAAAAGGGACATGTTGCTATTGGATGTCCAAAGTTGAAGAAACATGTACTTAAATATTATCAAATATGTTGAATGATGGGTAATCATACTATCTATAAATGTCTAGTAGAAGGTGTTAGATAAAGAGGCATGCCTATTATACCTAAACTAGACTACCATAAATATGAATCAACAAATCCTTAGATTGAACACTATAAAGGAAAAGGATTTTTGGATGACATTAGATCAGATAATCAAAATAATACTAGGTCCTATGTCATTCAATAATAACATCAACCCATTTATTGACCCATTGAGAGTCCCAAAATACTTCCTTTCATAAATGATGTAGTTATCACATATATTACTATAGTGGTGATAACCTAGGGTCTAACTGATAACAATTATTTCCATAACTATAATAACCCATCATAGAATCAATATCGAAATAATCAAGGTAACATGCAAGGTAGAGGAGGAGGATAAATAGGTGGATACAATAACCAATTATGAGCATAAGCACGATTAAGTGCATATTATAATTTTGATGATATGTCACATCGATAATATGATTTTCCACAACCAAGACCATATATCAAATGCCATTACTACAACCAACACAATGACTATAACTATCAAGATTATCCTAAACTACTAACTGATATGCTAGAGAAATAAAGACTAGCCTGTACATCACCTAAAATCCTTACAACCATAAAATGATTAGTAAAAAATGAATAATACATCCAAGAACCTTAGGGATGACAAGCAATTTATTATGATATGATAAAAGAATGATAAGAGATAATGATTTTATCATTTTCTTTGATCAATATTGGATGCTAGGATGTCTTGATATATATATTTTTACTTGCAAGATGTGTATTCAAACCATAATATAATCTAAAAATGGTAGGGGATACCTCAACCTTGGTCCCTTAAGACACGAAGGAAAATAATAAGGGTTTTACCTAAACTTAGTTATGAGTAGCCCCACTTACACCCCAATCAAAGGTTACAAATAATAAAAATGTATGCCTACAATGCCTATAATTCTTATGTGCTATGATAATTCTCATATATGATTTTTTATGCTAATATAGATTGATGAAAATGATAAAGATTATGCTAGATGATACAATGCTAGATTATGCTAAAATGCTTTACTAATTATTTAAGAAAATAATCTAAATGATTTACATGAGTAATCTAAGATATACACAATACTAAATGATATGATAATGATATTAAATTCTAATTGACATGATAAAGATTGAATAATGTAAAGCTGATAAGATTTTATCATGAAATTAGTTTACATACTAAATGCAAATAATTATCTAAAATAATAAAATGACACAAAAGGATACAAAGCTCCTCCAAATTGCTCCAGGGTATTTGCTAAAATGCTAAAGAAATGTACTTAAGCTTTCAATTCATCATGAAAACCAAATATATAACATAATATAAAAATAATTGATCATAAATATATCTCAAACCATGAGAATATAGAGTGAGATCATGAAGCTTAAAGAGATGGTATGTTGACTTATCCTTCAAACCCTAAGAAAATATTCAAGAATGTGCTTAGTTGTTAAGATAAAAAATTCTTAGAATGCTCATAATATCATTAGTTAGAAGATTTATTGATGTTATATATATCAAAATGATGCTTGAAATGCTCATAAGTTTTGAAAGACTGTAGGGTCTGATAGAACGATAGATCGATTGGGATATGATTGCTTTTTATAATTTTGTTCAATGAATATGATTAAATTATAAATGATCATGATAATAATTATGTTTTGATTTTGAAAATATACCACTCTACTAAGATAAACATGTAATTTTAAGGTGTCTACAATTGCCCCTTTTTAAGTTGAGTTTTTTCATAAGAAACATTTAGCACAAAAATATAATATGATATGATTATGATATGCTTTGTTTATAATTATGATAATATTTGTTTCAACAAATGATAAATGATATTTTGTTGATAAAAATTATTTATGATTGTAGGCATGCAAACCTGCCAAATGTTGAGGAACGAGCATTAAGTATCCCAAACCATGGATCAATGTAAGATATCCTAGTTTATGGCAAAATGAGAAATTTGATTATGCTTGCATTATGAAAATGTTAAAGCTCTTGATGTGATCATATGTGTAAGTGTAAAATAAATGTTATGCTAATTTTATCTCATTTTATGGAAAATAAATAATACCAACTTTACCCTAATTTATGGAAAGTAAAGGAAAATGATAATTTTACCCAAATTTATGGGAAACAAAGGGTGATATGCTGATCAAAATGCTATATTTTCCCTATTTAATAAAAATCAAAGAGATAAATGATATGATAATGATAAATTTTCCCCAATTTATGGAAAGTAAAGGAATAACATATTGATTACATAAAAATTTACCAGGTAGTTGATGAGAGACAATGCAAAAATGGTTGCTAACATGTGAAATACAATCCTTGCCCTAGTTTATGGAAAACAAGGAAGAAGATAGAATGATAAGTCTTAATCCAATGATGTTCGAAATGATATGTTTCCAATATGATGGGATGTGTTATATTGATCCAATTTGAGAATATTTTGATATTTTTCCCCTCAAAAAATGGTTTGATGGTGAACAAAGTGAAGTCAACAAAGCATTAATTGACCATGATATAGATATGGAGATAAATGCTCAAAACGTTTCATATCACAAATATTTTACTTGATTTATTTTGATATTTTATTATGATATATGATATTCAATTTGTCTTGTGATATTTAAGATGTTACGATGTTAGATGCAAAAAGATAAACAAAGAGATCCAACTATGTCAAAGTCATCAATATTTATGCCATGAATATGTTTCCCTCAAAAACCATGATAGTCAAAAATTAATAGCCAACCTTAAATAATTTATTATATGTCTATCAAATGAAATATTGTGACCCAAGTGGTTGCATTCTCATGGGGAAGAGGACCATGGGTAGTGATAATGATAATGGGTTAAATAAAGCTCAAAAGATATATTCTTGTACTATTTTGATCTTGATGTAAGGCACACTTGATAAAACAAGCTCCTAAGTGATGATGATGTATAAATGATAAATTATTTTGATGATTTGATATTTTTTTATGTAATGTGATAATGATAAGCAATGATATATGTCACATGTTGTGATGTAAATGTATGTTCAAAATGATGTATATATAATGATATGTTATATATGCATGATGATGATGTTAATACGTGATGAGAAAGTCACTCATGATAGGGTAGGAGGTGAGTGAATGGTACTACCTAATATTTCCACTACTAGATAATATTAAAAGGAGCAGTAGTATTAGTATTGACTCCTAAAATGTCAAAAGGATGCAACATGTGTTGGTTAATATGAACAAGTGATGAATGTATAAATATCAAAATATAAGATAGTGATCATGTATTTATGCTCAATGATTTGATTCAAACAAGATGTGATGGATGAAATAGGATGAATTTAATAAGTGAAGAAAATAAATGATATTTTGACTATAATGATGTTGATTTTGAAATGCTTAATGATGATGATCATGTTGAATAATAAGATAATGTTGATAATGAAATACTTGATGATGATATTGAATCATAAGATAATGATAATTTTGAATATTTAGATAATGTTTATGTTGGATGAGAAGATAATGTTGGTGTTATAGCACAAGATGGTGATGTAGATATTGAAATGATTGAAGCATCATTTTTGATGAAAGTGTCAAATGGTATTGCTTTTCTTTTTGAATCATATGATAAAGATGGTAGAATAGCCACTCTTATTCCTGCTTGTTGGAAGAGATCTCTTTGCTTTTTATTTTGAACATACTTCTTTATCTCATCAACATGGAGAAAGCCCATAAAAACTTGATATGAAGTTAATACAACCTCATGATCAACTTGACTTGATAATGTTGATGTGGTACCCACTTGATTTATGTTATGTATAAGAAAAGGGTTTTGAAAGATCCTAAAACACTAATTTTGTGGTACGATTAGAAATCCTAATGTGACTTGTTCATTGTCAATCATGTCTTGGACTATATTTCTTAATCACATACACACATTCATTTCATGACCTTTTTACCTATGATAATTACAAAAATCATGTTCTTTGTACATAGTCTTATTAATGTATACAAATTTTCCTTAATTTCAAGCAATGTTATCATGCTTGCTTGAAGAAATATTTGAAAATGATTCTGCCAAAAGTAAATTTTTGAGATTTTCTAGGTGGTAAAGAACTACTTGATTATTGTATTGTCCTTGAGGTTGGGATTGTGATGTGCCTTGTGGGTTATTTCTTGATTGAGATATTTATTATGTCACTTGTATAATAGGTTATGCTTGTTTAAATTCAAAAGATACTTGATTATCTTATGGCTTTTGATAAGATGCATTGTTGTTATTTCCATCATTGTTGTGATGCTTTTGATTATTATCTTTCTTCTCAACTTGATACCACCTTGTTAGATTTTAACTTCTTCAATAAGCTTAGCTTGTATCAAGGCATCCTCAAATATTTAATGTTTTTGTATTTGTAAGAATTATGAGATATGCTTGTTACAAATTTAACTAAACAAGTTGATAAGTTCTTATTGAGGTAAATAATAAGGTATGCATGTTATTAATATTGTACATCTAGATACATAATATGTAATTGATTCATATCATAATTTTATCAAATTTGTAATATATGATCTTTTTATTATATTGATGGAGAAATGATCCAAAAATTGATTTTCTAATTTCTCAAAAATAATATATGCTATGTTGTGGCAAATTATTATACCAATCCAATGCTTTGTCCACAAGAGTCATTGGAAATGTTCTTAGCATTAAGATATCATCATTGATTATAAGATAACATGAATATTTAAACTATATTAAATGTTCACTTGGAAATTCCTTGCCCTTATAATTTCCCATTGTTGGCACTACAAACTTGTAAGGATACATCTTGATAGGAACCATTAGGTTGATTGGTTCATTGCATATTGTGTTGTAGGGAAATTTGGATTTTCCTTCGTTGTTGAATTTGATTTGCATTTCTTATAACCTCATAATAATCTTATCATTTATGCTTGGAGGTTGTAGGCTTATCATGATTGGTTGATTCATACCTTAATTTATTTACTCTTGATAGCCTTATTGATTATTTTTCCCCATTTGTTGATTCAATATTTGATTGGGAATAAAATTGCTCTATAGTACATAAGGTTGATGAGGTTGTTGAGGTATTTGATTGTTCCATCCTTGAATTCAATTTTGAAATTTATTTTACCCTTATTTGTGATGAGGGAATTTTTTATATCATGTGTACCTTTGATTAAGGTTAGGTACTTGATTTCAATTTGATTGATATGCTTAATGAGATTATGAAGCTTGATGATTGTGTATATAAGTTGGGATTGTTTGATGTGAGATTCATTGAGAATTTTTTTGATGAAATTTGCTTTCAATGTTATGATAGGATATTTGATTGGAATAATTTGTTTGACCAACTATAGAAACTTGTTATTTTTGAGATTGATTTTAAGATGTAAAATTTGATATCCTCAAGGATTTGGTAGTTTGATCTACCCCTTAGGCTTGTGTAATATTTTTATTAGATATGATTCTTGGATCACTTTGCACAATATTTTAGTTTTTGATTATGTTGTACCACTCTTTAAATAATTATTATTTTTCTAAATCAACATAATTTGGAGTACTTGATGATCTGGATTGATTTTGTATATATGATTATATTCTAAGAGTGAAATTAGTTTATTTTGCATATGATAAATGTTGATGAGGATTCATTTGAGATGATAATTTAGCTTGGAAAACTTGTGAAGATAATTATTGCATTTGTTGAGGTTAATTATAAGTGGTAACAATTAGTTATGAAAACTTTGATTGTGAAACCATTGAAGGTAATAATAGTTTTTATTCAATTGGAAATGGAACATTGAATTACCAAGTTTGATTATAACTTGGTGATTCTTATGTTTAATATTGAGGATCATAATGAAAGATTCCCCTTTATTATTAAGGAATTGGTATGATTTATAGGTTTTGATTTTGATATTGGTTAAAAAGAAATACCATTTGATGTTGAACAACATGGTCATTGATGAATTATTATCTTGATATTTGAGGAATATTTTGAAAAATACGATGTATTTAAAGAGATTGAGTAAATTATGGATCAATTGATGAGATAGGTCAAGATGAATGATGAGAAGATGAAGATTGTGGTCTTTTTGGTCTAGAGAATGGTTTGGATTTTATTCTTATTGTTACCTACCTCTAGCTTGAGCTCTAGTGTCAACCATTCTTATGAAAGGATCCATATCAATTTGCAAAGTACCAATAAATAAGTTTAAGAAAATATACAAAGAGCCTATAGTTTTGATTAAGTATTGGATTTAGTGTATGCAAATTAAAATACCAAGCATAAAATGTTCTTTCAAGATAGCAATCATATATGATATACCAATGGTGATAGATAGAAATGGTGATTATATGGATTAATTACTTTCACATTACTTTAGAGTTCAATTGGGACTCTTATCTTATTAATATAGATATTTTTTTTAAATTTTTTTCCCTCTTTTGTATTTTCCCCTAAAATCATACCTAGTCAAGAATTATTTGAGAAGAGACTCAATCTCCAGGGGAAGAAAATTTTTGACACCTAAAAGTGGTCCCCTTAACATGGTCCCACTTAGGTGCAACTTTACACACACATTTAATCATACTTTAGTCATATTTTACCTTATTATCATATGTTTCTCAGGTTGTGTTCTTATGTTTTATGTTAGGTACATCAGGATGACTTCAACCAATATTTAAGGGATCAAATAGTGAATCATGCCTAATATAAATGTAAGTATCTCTAACCTAGGGAAAGCATATCAAGATTATATCTTGATACCCGGTACCCTACACTTGGGTGTTTCTAAACACCACCCATTAAGATTGGAATCTTGTTATCACTTGAGTGAATATCTATTATCCACTTCCATGATCATATGGTTGGTTCAACTTATCATCATATATGCTTTCATCAATTCTTATTGGTGAACCTAATTCTTCAGGAATGTTCATGCCCATGCTGAGCTCTCAATGATTAGCACCCACCTTAGTGTTTCTTCTATAGTTGACCTTGGGGTTTGCATAGTAAGATTACTATTCTTTGATAATTTCATCTGTAATATCCTTGACCTTGACACACATAAGGAAACAAAAGTATTTATCTTTCACTTGATTCCTTTCTCTATAGTGCATGTAACTCATTTTACATCTTGACATCATTGTAATTTCATTATTTTGTTATTATACTATTGTATTCCCTTATTTATGTATGTTTATTTGAGTTAATTAGCTTAGATAAATCATATAATAAATGTTTATATATATATTTAGTTCATTTAGATTAAAACCCTATGTAATACAAAAACACATATCAACATATTGGCATACACCATTTATAGCATTTTCTTTCTCTTAATTAAGGTTAAAATATAAGTGCTCTTGAACCTACACATATTTTTACATCAAGAACCCTGGGGTTCTTGGTTGCATTTGATCAAATATTTTGTGAGTGTGATAAAAATGGAAAACATAACTCTCAAATACTTGACCAAATTGATAGCAATGCTTGAGTTTCAAGCTCTCATTATGAAAGCATCTACATTGGCAGTCTAGATTGTTAATTGGCCAAGCATGGATGCGCACATTAGCACATATGTTATCATCAATGTCAACACTAATAGTAGCATGAACGCTAAAAATCATGCATCCAATTTATGTACCTTCACAAATGAAGAATTCATACATGTTGAATCTCATGTTGCATAGCTGGGGAGAAAATTTGGAGTTGATGCAAATTAGATAGAAAATAAGGGTAACCCATTGAGTATGGAGATTCAAAATACACTCCTTGTTGATACAAATAAGGATCCTGAATTCAAAATATTTAATGGTGAGATTGATCCTATCACTCATCTTCAAGGTTTTGAATACATTATGAAGCTTAAATATGGGGTTAATGATCATTTAAAAGCAAATTATTTCCCTATGAGTTTAACTAGTGAAGCTTGCAAGTGGGTTCATATTTTGGAAACGGGTTCTATAATGTCATATTAGTAATTGAAGGATCAATTTAAGGCTCACTTCATATGCAATGTGAAGAAACCAGTTGATTTGACATATTTGATCCATTGCAAGAAAGGCCAAACAAAGAGATTGGACAAGTTCGCTCCTAGATACATCAAGCTTTAGAGTTCCATTGAACAAAAGGTGGAAGAGAGTTTCATTGAAAAGGTATTCCTTGAAAACATTCATCTTGTTCTTGGTGAAAAGGGGCTTGAATATGTTAACGGTTCATTTATGCATATGGTTCATTTGCTTATTGGGAAAGAATAATCCTTAGTAAGGCCTAATTTGCTAAAGTATACATTATCCTCCTCCAACAAAGACAATGGTAGGAAGCCCTATAACAAAAAGGATGATAATTCAATTAATGCAATTGAACCATCTCACCAAGATAAACCTAAAGATGGAAAATCAACCAAAGAAATGTATCCAATACTGGTAAACCCTAACCAAATATTTAAAGAGTTTCTAGAGAAGGTTTTAATCAAATGAATTCAAGGAAAATAATATGGAGCCAATGATGAGAAGCCTAGTTGGTATAGGGAAACTCAATTATGCAAATATCATTAAATCAAAGGGAATAATACAATAGGTTGTTATGTTTTAAGAAATAAGTTAAAATAATTGTTGGATAGTGATACAATTTCATATGAAAATGAGATGCTCAAAGTAAAAAATTAGGATCTACAACTTTCATCAATATGATGAATATGATTGTATATGATGATAATGGTGAAGCTATTAAGTTTGATGATGAATTAAATCCAAAAGTAGATTTAGATGTAGGTTTATATTTGGAAAAAACATGCAATGGAGCCATGAGATCAAAGAAAGGTATTCCTAACCGAATTTCTACTACAAAAGAGGTACATTCTAAAACTTCTCTCAAGGAAAAGAGGAAAGATAAATGCAAAAAGAGTATTCTACAAAATCTTAAACATACAAATGCTAAAATCAATTTGCTTGAATTATTTGAATAATTTAAAGAGCATAGACAAGCATTGTTTCAACTTCTTACTGACATTGATATTGATACAAATATTTGTACTAGTTTATAAGTAGGAATGATTGGTTGTTTCAAGAATGCTATCATATTTAATAAGGATGAAATTCCTAGTGATGATATCATTGATAAGTGCTTGCCAATATATATATGGGTAAAGCTATTAGGAAAAATAGTCTAACATGGATTTGTAGATGGTAGTGCAAGTTCAAATATTTGCTCCATTGATTTCCTAAAGAAGTTTGGTGATAAGTTGATACCAAAATTTGTACAAAAGAAGTACAAGATCAAAAGTTATGATAGTGATAGCAAAGCATGTGCTGGACATATCAGGTTGCCTATTAAGTTGAGACCAAAGACAATGGAAGTTATGACTTATGTTCTAAATAAGAAGCTTCCTTATGATATCCTTCTTAAGAGACCATGGATACATCCAATGAGGTGTGTACCATATACATTATATAGATTGATTAAATTTAACCATGATGGATAGGAATATGTATTTGAAGTAGTGGAAGAAAATCCAAACATGATTGCACAAGTTGGAAATATTATAGTTCCATATAGAAATGTTGAAATACATGAGGAAAATGAGGAAGATAGCGAGGAAGATGAAGATGATAGTGACACTATGTAGCTTTATAAAGAGACAAGTGTTGGCACATATGTTGTTGGTCAGAAGGTTAAAGAAGACATAAGAAAATTAGCCAAACATTATAAACTAAGGATGACCAATGTCCATATCAACATCAACGTTCACACTCACCAAAGTGCTCTCACTACCCTCATTGCTGCAAATGCAATCAATATTAGAAGAGGATGATGTCAAGATGATATTGTACAATACCAACACTTTCGAATCAAAATCAAAACTAGATACAAATAGCAACAAGGTGGCAACCTATGTTGAGCTTAACAAAAAGATAAGATAGATGAGGTGTCATGCACCATTAATACCATAGTATATGAAATACAAAAGGTACAAAGGTAAAGGCCTTAATAGAAATGAACAGAGAATTGAAGAATTCTTATGAAGATATTTGAGTCAAATGAAGGGAAAAGTAGCATAGGGAAAAATAAGGAAAATTAGAGAAACCTAATCTCATACAATAGTGATGAAGAGTTTGGTACATAATCAGAATTGCGATGAATCAATATGGTTGAGTTGGCATCAAAAATCAAGGGAAAATCTCTAAACAAGGATAATACCAACATTAATCTTAGCATTTGCATTGAGGAAATAGATCATGATTCCTCTTACCCCATGCTTGATATGATAGTTTCTAGGTCTATTTATGTGTTTGAAATGGATGATGCACTTATACACATGCTGGGGGCATGATCAGAGTTCAAAGCATTCCATACCAAGAGATAAGGCATGGTTTATTACCATCCTAATGCTTATTTCAAAGAGGATATGGAGGATATAATAGGTTCTTCCCTGCTACACTAACCCACCTTGTTCTTTCATTGCATCAAGTAGGTTAGGTAGTTAGGGTATGTGTATGTGTGTGTGTGTGTGTCATATTCTTGCTATCTTGTGATAATAAGATTAGGGGCATTGCCTAACCTTCCTCAACCTAGTGATGAGATACCATGGTTGAATGAGCCTCCTATTGAGATCAACATTGGTACAAAGGAAGTGCCAAGATTATTTAGATTGTAATAAGAATCCTTGGGGAAGATAAGCAAATGTATCATCATTTCTTAACAAAGTTTAAGGACATGTTTACTTGGGAATACAACGACATGACAAGATTGGATCCAACCTTCATGACTCACAATTTGGTGGTACAAGAAGGTGCCAAGCCTGTACAACTTAAAAGAAGACCAAGACATCCAAAGAACTCTTTGATAGTCAAAATAGATATTGATAAATATCAGAAAGTAGGATTCATTGAGCCCATTGATTATTCACCTTGGTTAGCTAACATCATTCCATATTTGAAACCAAATGAAGAAATCAGATGTTGCACATATTTCAAAGATTTAAACAAGGTGTGTCCAAAGGACAACTTTTAATTATTGCACATTGACATAATTATGGATTCTACAATAGGACATGAGATATTATCATTCATGGATGGTTTCTCAGGATACAATAAAATTAGAATAAAAAAAAGAGGGCCAACATAAGATAACCTTCACCACACCTTGGGGAACATTTTATTTGGTAGTCATGCCCTTTGGCCTCAAAACTGTTAATTATTCATAAATCAATTGAAGTATATGTTGATTATATTATTGATTAATCAACTACAAAGGAAAATCATTAGAGGACTTAAGAGTCATTTTTGAAAGGATGAGACAATTTAATTTGAAGCTAAATCCTAAGGAATGTATTTTTGAGGTATCTAGTGGCAAGTTGCTTGGTTACATCATATCTAGGATAGGCATAGAGATAGATCCTAAAAGGTCAAAGCTATTATGGATATACCTCCATAAAGAAGAATTAGACAATTCAGAAGTCTTCAAGGAAACTTACAAGTGGTTAATAGGTTCATGGCTCAATTAGTAGATAGAATGACTCCATTCTCTTACTTTCTTAAGAAGGATAATTAATTTATATGGAAAAAAGAGTATCAAAAGGCATTTGAAGACACCAAGAGTTACTTGCTTAACCTTCCTATTTTGTAGCCAATTGATCATAACAAGCCTCTATACTTGTACATCTTAGCTACAACCAATACTATTGAGATAGTCCTTGTCCAACTTGATAATGAAAATAGGGAGAGGGTTGTGTACTATTTATCCAAGATAATATAGAATGCAAATCAAGTACACACCAATCAAGAAGTTGTGTTATGCCATAGTCTACAAAACTCAAAAATTGAGGCACTACATGATCACCAACACTACCTTCATTATGGCTCAAGCTGATCGACTAAGGTATTTATTGTCAAAACCATAATTTCAAGGAAGACTAGCCAAATGGATAATGAAACTCCAAGAGTTCGATCTCCTTTACACATGCCAAAATGTAGTCAAGGGATATATTATAGCCAATATATTTACAACAACACCACGTGATGAAAATAGTAACAAAAATGAGCTTGTGGAACTAGTTGAGCAATGTGAGGATAAGACATGAATGTTATTCTTTGATGGATCCAAATGTTTGCAAGGGTATGGGGTAGGAATTATGCTAGTATCTCCTGATAGTGATATGATTCCTATGGCCTACAATTTGAATTTTGAATGCATAAACAACATGGATGAGTATGAGGCTTTAGTATTAGAATTAAAGGAAGTAGTCGATCTTGGAGTAAATAAGCTCAAAGTTTATGGTGACTCCTATCTTATCATTAATCATATCAATGATGCTTACAACATAAAAGATGAGAAATTACAACCATATAGACACCTAATAGCTACAATGGTTCAAAGGTGCTTCACATAGATTCAATTTGAGAACATTTCAAGGAATAATAATAGATTTATAGATTCTATGGCCAATGTTGCTTCAGTAACACCTATCTCAGTTGAATATGAGGAAACCATTATCAAAATATATAACCTTAGATATTTTTCCTTTCTGGATGATGATGAATTTTAAGGGTTCTTCAATAACGCATCATTTATAGGTGTTATTCTCCCATTGTATGCATGGTATGCTTATATCTACAACTACCTCAAGTAAGGAAAGATTCTAGTTGCATATCATTCCAAGTTCCTCAAATGAAGGCTGAAACACATGGCTAAAAAGTATGTCATTATTGGTGATATTCTTTACAAAAGGTCATTTGATGGTACTTTTCTTAGATGTCTAAATGAAACTAAAGAAGATAAGTCTATGGAATAAGTACATGATAGAATACATGGAGGTCATTTCAATGGTAAATCCATTTATCATAAGCTCTTAAGACTAGGTTGTTATTGGCCAAATCTAGAAAAGGATTGCATTTTTCATGTTTAGAAATATGAAAAATATCAAAAGCATGCTAACTTGAAATAGGCTCCTTCAAGTGAATTAGCCACAATAATATCACCTTGGCCTTTTTCTACCTGGGCCTTGGATTTAATTGGAGTTATCAATCCTAAATATAGTGAGGGACACAAATTTATCTTAGTTTCTACAAAATACTTCAAAAAATGGGTAGAGGCTATACCTTTGAGATCCTCCAAAGGTCCTTAAACAAGTCAAGGAATTTTGTAAAAGTTTCAAGATCAAACAAAGGTTCTCATCAACTTGCTATCCATAAGTTAATGGACAAGCAAAAGCAACTAACAAGAATATTTTCAATATCTTATGTAATACAATCAAGAAAAATCACATAGATTGGCATTCACAACTTATATATGCATTATGGGCATACATAACAAGCTAATATTCTTGCTTCAAAATATATCATTTGTCACATGTACTTGTGCATATATCATTTTATAATCCCTTACCTTTACATTCATATTTGTAATTCAATCATATCATGCTTCGTTATTTGGTTAGCTTAACATATCCTTTTTGGGTGGACGTTAAATAACCATCATTATTTTTCATTATTTGGTTGGGACTAAACCAACCATTTTTCAGGTTATCCTGGTGATTGATACTAAACTAATCACCAATCTAATTTCCACATTATCATTGGTACTATAATAATGCATGATTAGGAAATATTCAAACCAATCATACCCTAAATCACATCTATGAATGGGGCATGTACGTCATGATGATGAGTAACATATCACATAACATGGTGGAGAAATATTCAAACCAACCATGTCTCTAAGTCACCTTTGTTGGTTGGGTCTCAACTAACCTTCATATTTGAGTCATCTTTTTTGGTTGGGTCTCAACTAACCATCACCATGTAATTCTTCTTGATTCATATGTTGCATATAGGAATGGGGAATGTACCTTATGATAATGTTAGAATATATAGTTCTGATTGTAAATGTTCCATCGAGGAATGAGACATGTACCTCATGACTGTGTTAGCATATATGTTCTGATTGCATGTGTTCCATATAAGAATGGGGCATGTACCCCATGAAGATGTGGATACACCTTTATCATAATTTCATATGTAGGCATCTAAGAATGAAACATTGAATATTTCCATATTTGATGTTTTCAAGATGATGTATGCATATTATATTTATTTAATCCTTGTTCCATTATTGCTTTATCAATTGTGATAAAATGCTATAATGTTCTCTCTTACTATCAC
>Ga0068628_1000162_pt1 | contig 18104 bp, 7 predicted proteins | sample InSIn2gowninarea_FD_77431 | JGI IMG/M metagenome (GOLD analysis project Ga0068628, IMG submission 77431) | Clean room microbial communities from NASA Spacecraft Assembly Facility at Jet Propulsion Laboratory, Pasadena, California, USA -... ... | reverse complement strand
AGTCAGTAAAAAAATTAATAAAAAATAAAATATTTATGAAAAATTATAAACAAATATCCTCCACAATCTTAAGTGTCTTAGGTATCTTTTCCCAAAAGAATTTTCAAATATATTTTAATTTGGATAATATATATAGAGGGAAACCAAAGAGAAAGCAAATTTTATCTAAATTTAGAATATCATTTATAATTTCTACAGATGGAGAGAACAAGAACAACAAAACATTCAACTTCCTTCATAATCAAATGAATATTCAAACAAATCTACCTAATATTTATCAAAGATAAAATTCATATTCTCAACATAATAAAATATTGTATCAATCCATATAAGAGGCATCAATCCTACAAAGAATAAATATTCAAGTGTACTATATTTGCAATCATATCTCTTTAAAACTTGGAATCAAATAAAATCTCAAGGCCTCAAACCCTATATCAAACATACAAAACCAAAATCAAAGAACAAAGGATGAGCATTATGAAATATATGAAAGAGAGGTCATAGGATGTATACCAATCCACTCCCAACCCCAACATGTAACAAATCCAATGGAAATCATATATCCATCTAAGGAGAATAATGAAGGACTTTAGCACATAGCCTATATCCAACACTCTTGAACTCTTTGAGGTGATGATCTTACTTCAAGAAATACTAGTTGAACATAATAAAGGGTTACATCACCTTAAATATTAGATTTAGTATGTGTAAAAGTCAACCACTAGTACTCTTTCATATACTCTTCGATATCATAAACTCTCCTATTAGGCACTCTATTGTTTAGATCATCTAATACCCTAGGGTCTAAGGATCTCTAGATTCTAAATATTTATCAATTTAATAAACATTAGGTATCTATCATATTAGACAATTTAGAAAATTATGCATTGAATTCTTACATTTAAAATTTTAAGCCAAACACTTTCTTATAGTCTTTTAAGTTAAATACACTTGGATAGTTATGAAAATTGCTAAGAAATTCCATTCATACTTTTGTTTCCTTTACTAACCTCTTTTTAAATCATTTTAAACATTTAATCATTGTCAAAAAAGTAGTCTATGCTTAATTACATATTATATATAAAAAATAAATTATGCATGTAGAGATTGATTCGAACCATATTTATTATGTGAGGGAAAAACATGGATTATGTGTATCCAAGGTCCCTTTAATAGATAGAGAGCATCCTTATTTGAAAATTAGCTCAAAAATAGTATTTGATAGGAATTTTGACTAAGCATTGATGCTTTTCAATACCAAAGGACATGCAACATGATGATAATTGTCAAGAAGGATTGTACAAGCTATATCATCTGAGAGGATCTAGATACATATTAATGTGAGTAATTCTATAATTCCACTTGGGCTAATAGTGTAAATAAGACCTACTAGTTGAATTAAATATTATTTTGGATAGTGTGATCATGAGAGATCTATGAAAATCATGACCAATAGAATATCTCATGCCTCAATATAAATTTAAAAGTTGAAAAGATTTATTTAGTGAATTATATTGTGATTATATGTTAAACAAACTTCAAATTTGTACTTGTTAATAACTATGGTATTAAGAGAATCTTGTAAAGCATGCATAACTCATATATTCTCTATGGAATATAAAAGTATGTAACTAAATAATCTTATAGTTACATAAACGTACCTAGGTATTAAGGTACACATAGGATAAGTCTTAACCTAGATAAGATCTGGACTATGTTAAATTCTATAATATTGGTACATGATTTGGATAAGTCTTAACCAAAATAAGATGTTAATAGTAATTATTCCCTAAAGTATAAAATCTTTAATAGAAAAAAAGAATAAAATCTTTAATAGAAAGAGAATTACTTGAAGTAAGTTTTGTAACGTTAAAACCATAGAAGATGAAATTCATTTTTTTGTTAATCATAAATTTATATTAATAGTAGTTTATATATAGGATCAGAAACTTATTTCTACAAAATTTGAAAGATTTCTGCATTGAGTTTGTATACATCGCTTATCCTATAGTTCTATTGCATAGTCAAAAGTAGTATTCATCTATCTATGGTAACAAAACTACTCATGGTAGTCTCCATAACTATTACTGTAGATGAGCAAAAAAAATAAAATATACAAAGAATATCTAATGTTTAAACATAGTATTACCTAAAAGTTATCCATTATCTAACAAAGACTCAAGATTTAAGAATCTATTTTTACATTTAGGGCTTCATACTCCAAATTAGTCTTTTTTATTTTACCTACTTCATGATTGATACTCACTCTCCAAATGGAGTAGTATGAAGAGATTTTTGGATACCTTCATTCAACACATTCTATGTTCATGCATTCCTTAAGAAACCTTGATTCCTACCCTTTGCAGAATATATGTTTAGTAGAGTTTTAACCTAATCAAAAGGAGCAAGCTGAGAAGAAGGCACTAAATCATCCTAAGGGATCTTGTTATCCTAATCACCTACATCACTTTCCATTAGGTAGTCGATTAAAGAGTCAATTGCATAACCTTGCTGATCATTGATCGCCTAGGAATAATCATTAATTAAATTTTTATTTCCTTCCACATCTTCCTTAGCTAAACATTATTGAGCTCTCAAGATGTGAGGATAAAAATAACCTTCCTATTGAAGAGTGTAGCACTGTAGATCAACATTTTATATTCAATTTTTTGGATCCAAGGTAAGTGCCAGAAGATGATTCCCACTTTGGAGGAAGTCTTATGAACTACTGGACGGACACGATGGGTATGGTTTTGAAATTGTATTTCTTAAATAATGGGTTTTGTATATGTTTAGTAACTTTTTTTTTATTTTTCTAGAATTGTGAAAAAAAAATATGTGCATGATATTCATATAATTATTCATAAGATAAAAAATAAAAATAAAGTTTAGGTCAAACTATGCTTATCGAACATGATCAATTCTTGAAACGGTAATAACAGTCAGTAAAAAAATTAATAAAAAATAAAATATTTATGAAAAATTATAAACAAATATCCTCCACAATCTTAAGTGTCTTAGGTATCTTTTCCCAAAAGAATTTTCAAATATATTTTAATTTATGTCCAATTATGCTTGTTGGAAATGCAATGGGGGTATGGTCCTGAAACTATATTTTTTAAACAATGGCTTTAAAACATGCCTACCAAATATTAATTTCTATCATTAGGGTATTAGAATAAATTACATATTTGAAAACTAGACTTCAAGAACTACATTTTTATCCATGTGACCTTTTTTAAGAATTGGACACTAAGTGCTTCAAATTTTGAGATCAATTATGAGAAAACCTACAAATTAGGAATAACACTTCTTTTTAGATAAAAGTGGGACTCATCTTCGTGCACATAACCTTCAATCACCTCTACTAGAGGATATATTTATAGATTTTTTCCATGGTTTATGTACATCCATTCAAACAATAAATCATGCTTTACTAATATTTTCTCTATTTGCAGCATTTGCTTTAGTATGCTTATCCATGTGTAGGAATCTTCCAATTTTATTTCTAACTTTGGAGAAGATCATTTATCCCTAAAATTGAATAACAATCCCATATAAGTTTATCCAAGCTATATAACCATCCATGTATGTAATAAGAAGATTAGCATCAAGGCTCCATTCTTTGATACAAATTCCTCTCTTCTTGTTGAACCATCTGTGTCAATTTTCGCAAAAAAAGTTTGTTGTAGATTCATTGAAAGAGACCAACAATGTAATCAAGGGGGTAAGTTTAGCTTGATAATTCAATAGAAAAAAATTGCCAAGAACAAAGAATTTTGCCAGTAATGCAATCTTCTACTATTTAGAATCTATGCTACCTCCTCCAAGAGGATTACAAGATCTTTATATCCAAATTCCACCTCAAATCCTACTTAACAGAATTTACTAAAAATAGTAAGTTTTTATTGCACTTAGAAAAATTCACTTATTATTTTTAGAAAGGCTACAAATAGCTCGGATGAGTTTTGAACTGGAATCATGCATCCATTATACAATACCTATACCTTTTCTAAAACAACATCACTAAACTAATACTCTTATTAGAAACTAAAAAAAAACTTATACTTTCAAAAATAGGGAAATAAATCTGCATGCTAAATTTGGGGTCTAATATGTAGGCTTCAGGTAGTGAAAAATGATCCAAAATTTGAATTCTAGGTGATTTGAAAATACAAATTGGCCCCAATAGGTGCCTAGATCAGAAGTTACAGCCTCGACAAGGTGACCCAAGATTTTAGTCCTAGTAAAGTGCATCAAAGTTTTACCTTTATTTATGTAGAAAATATATATAAAAAATAACCCATTGGGAAGTAAAGTGATGAAGAATGCTATGGGACAAGATTGAAGAACAAATTCCTTAAGTTTATCTAGATTTAATCTCCTTCCCAGATCTTACAAATAAGAATACCTCTAGTGTACCTATCAAAATTAAAATCAAAATCATGTTCATCAATGTGGATTGTAGGCATAGTAGGGCTCTTAGGAAAGTCCCTATTAACCCTCCAATTTATGATATCATGAGATATTTATGAACTACAGCCATCGACATGCTATGTAATCTCACCTTTGCATCTCCCATAAAGTTCATGCTCACTTTTAACTTGATAATCACAACGATCCTAATCAAACTTCAACCTATGCGTAGTAGATAAGGTTAAATGGTAGTTGTGTCTAGAACCACCTCACATTATCCCTTTTAGTCTTAGCTAAAGATCATCTTCTATCACCATATGTTGATCCATAATCACCCACTGCTTACACCACGGGATATTCCCCCTTTATTTAACAAATTCACAAATTTGTGCCTGCTCACTCTCCATCTGTAGAAATTATAAATGATATTCTAAATTTAGATAAAATTTGCTTTCTCTTTGGTTTCCCTCTATATATATTATCCAAATTAAAATATCCTTAGGTCTCTTGAGTATGGCATCTATAGTATTTCATATTTCATTCTTATTTCAACATATTAGCTCCTTCCACATCAATGGCTTTGAATTTCAATTAAATAATAAAATATTCCAAAATGTGAATAGTAATTAGGCCTTCATGGTCATTAAATCAAACATTCCTCCTCCAAGATTTTGCATTGAGCATTTGATTTCATATTAAATAGTATTTGATTTCATGTAATAATATAGTAAGTACTTTAAAAAATACAATAAATAAAAAGGATAAGTACGAGGCCTACCTTAATAGCAAGCCTCTAATATTACCCTTATTCACCTTAGTATGCCCATATGCTACCAATTAACTCATCAATAATCTTTTTACAACTCAAATTATAGAAGAGTGATATGTGAAATGATCTTGTAATTTTCTTTTTAACCAAAACTATAGAACAACAAACATCTAGATGATTCTCCAATAATTATTTAAGATCTTAAATATTTAAAGCTATGTACGTTAATTATATTAACCTTACATGGAATTGAGTTACCTTCTTAGTTTTATGGATATTTAACACTAATGCAATATTCTATTTCTATCCAATTTATTGAGTTTATTTTTATTTCCATGTAATTATTAATGTTTGTAGATGATCTTCTATGAACATGGATTATACATAGGACCTTCATGGTATAGGTGATTTATTGCATGATATTAACCATAATATCCCACATAATTCACCATATTCATCACCCACCTCTAGTTCCACCACCTCCCCCTCCATCCCCCCACCTCCTCCTCCACCCCCTCCACCTCCATCTCATCAAACCCTGCCCCAACCTCCACCCACTAATACATATGAGTATATCTTGTAAGATACTATTACTGAAAAATATCAATTTCTTATAGAAAAAATTAATTACATCTAAAATATCCATAATGCATATATTCATGCTCCATGATTTATGTATCTTTAATGAAAATCATAGTTGATACCATTGGACCCATCAACGTGGATATGTATGATTTTTACTTATAGAGAGAGTCGATGAGAGAGAATTATTAATATGGAATTTCCACTCAAAATATCAATAAGTTTTATATTACTAAAGCCACCATAGCTTCATATTCCATTGATCCTGGGATCTAGGAGAGCCTATTGCACTTATTAAAGAAATAATTTCATATTAGTGGTGCATCACCTTGTGTATAGTTGAGAAGTTTTGAGATCAATGGTATATAGTATTTGATAAACCACCATGCTCTAATTATAATATTTTGATGTATATTTTGGAAGAAATTATAGGTGGGAATTGAATAGGAAATAGACTTATTTTTATATGAAATATAATATGGGTATTCGACATAGCTCAGGATACTATAGAATAGGGGCACAATTTCATCCAAATAAACTCCTTTATTCTCCACCTCTAATCACTCATCCTGATTCTACACTTTTTTATCATCAGAAAGTGGTTTAAGTATTAGGAGCTCTGAGTAAGGTTTTATATAATCTCCTGAATAAGCTACCTATGTGGTAGCTAATTTTAATGAGCATAGATATGATAGAGGAGTTAATATAGTTGGTTCTCATGTCTATCATATTTGAGGTGTGATATTTCTTAGGACCACTTATGATGGAATATCCTATATGGAGATGCTATTAATTGATGGTGTCGATATTACAAGCATACAACATGTAGTTATAACTTAATAAGAATTATATACATCTCATATAAATTTTAAAAACCTTTTTATATATTTTTTAGGTTTGTGTAAGAAGTTAGGTCCACTTTATAGTAAAACAGTGGAAGTATTTTTTTAGAATTTAAGTTTAGGCATGATTGATCTTAAACTTTGAAGCACTTAGATGTGGAATCATGAAAAAGGTCTGTAAGGTGAAAATGTAGTGCTCAAAGTATAATTTTCAAATATATAATTTATTCTAATATATAGATGATAAAAATTACAATTTGATAGGGATGAACCAAAAATAAATTTCAGATTTTTTTATTATTATAGAGAATTCTCTTAAGCTTGTCCCTATCTATCTATATATATATATATAGAACTCCTAAAAAAGAAAAAGTTATTAAGAAAAAAAAACTAATGTATTTCAACTATATGGACCATGTTTAGTAAAAAATGATTGAAAAATATAAAATCTTATCCAATTATTAAAAATTACATATTTGAAATCTATGCTCTTTAATATATAATAGGTTTTAATTTCATGAAAAAATTCTACCAAAAACTCCATCAAACATATGTCCAAAATCAATATTTTCTAATATCATTGCTATGAACACATGCTTGCAAGTTCGAAATTGAGTGTTTGCTTAGTAAACCTTTCTCAAGCCTTAAATTAAGGTAAAATTAGAGATTAAAATATTGAGATCCTAATATATATCAAGATTTGAATATTTAACGCTAAGAAAATGCATAATTGGGAAACCTTTTTTTGATATTGAGTTTTAAATTCGACTGCTACCCATTCAACTAGATTTAACTTGTTAATTGTACCCTTTTATTGTAGGTTATGGGAGCCTTTACATAAAATACCATTCATATATATTATATGATTTTGACTTCTAAATCTCTTGGCATAACTTTTAAGGTAAATGTTCAAATATACAATGTTTATATTTTTCAAATTTATTTTATTAGATATACTTTAAAATAATTTAACTAAGAACTAAAATTTTCATTTGTATGTATATATGTATGCTTGAAATACTTTTAATATTCTAGAGAGGTCTTGGGTCAACCACATTCAACTGACTAAATGGTGTATCAATGACTTCTCGAGTATCTACCATTCCATAATTTGAAGCTCAAACTTCTACACCATTTGAGATCATTTTTAAAAATAACATTTCATGCTAATTTTATTAGATATACTGTAAAATAGTTTAGGTGAGAACTAAAATTCACATTTGTATGTATACATGTATGCTCAAAATATTTTTGCTATTCCAAGGAGGTACTATAATAGTCATATTTAACCAACTAAAGAGTGTATCAATTGCTCCCCTAGTGTCCATCACTATATAGTTTAACACTCAAAAATCTATACCATTTCATATCATCCTTCAAATAAATTTATATGCATTATAACCAAAATAATAATTTTCATAGTTATTTAAAAGATAATTAAATTCTTCAATTAACTATGAAAGCATGAAATCAATGACATGAAAGATAACAATAATTAAAATTGATCTAAACCTATCAAAACTTGATTAATGAAAGATATAAACCTGTTATTTACCTATGATGATGAATGAAGGTGAGATTCGATTAATAAAGGATGAATGATGAGATTCTCCAAAACACGGAACCACTAGTGACTAATCTAGTCTCAACCTAGTAACAGTTATACAAACCCAATAATAGTGCTTGACTACCTTTCTAGAATGCCTTTCTTTCAAACTTAAAATTATCGTAACACCTTCTATGTCTCATAACTCAATCATGAAGTAGTGAAAGATTGCAAGAATGCAGAGCTTAGAGTATAAATAAATTGAAAGATGTTAGGTGGCATTTAAAAATACCAATCAAGATTGATACAAGTATATCGTCACCTATTAAGGATTCAAGATTATGTCATATCATGTCATATAATTGATTATGCAAAACCCCTCTACCTTTATAAGAAATAGGTGTAGTGCTAAGACTCCTCCTTAGGCTCATTATGATACCGAGCTGACCTGTTACCAAAAAATATAAAGGTAGATGAGAGTGCACATGGAAAAGGGTATTTATTTAAGAAATTAAATAGATCATTTCAAATATCTAAAAAGGTATTTTAATTAAATCAAAATCTTATTTTAGGTGTTCACAATATGTGTGTGGATGGAATTTGTAGGTTTTAAAACATATATATGTTTATAAACCTATATTTATGATTATTCTTTATTTAATCTTAAAAGATATTATTTCTTAGGTTTTTATTTGCAATCATATGGGTACACCACTTATGCAACATGTTATAATGGGTGAGGGAGGAGTTGAGTGGTATGATATGGTAATATTTATACTTTTTTGTAGAGTACATACATTAAAAAGTTTAATTTAATTTTTAAAATTATTACAAATATGAGAGATAATGTATTATAATTCATGTTTCTTGGTGTTGTATATCTACATGACATAGAAGGAAGAGGAGGATCAATGATGGAGACACATCTAGTCCTAAATAGATAGATCCATGGTTGATTATGTAGATGTTTTTTTTGTATGTTAGTTGTAGATCATAATTTATGTATAAGGATGATGTGTGGATAGAAATTATAATGAACTTTGGATATTCTTATGGACTATGTTATCATTAAAATACTTATGATGGACTGTAGACATTTTTATAGATTATGGATATTTTTAATTATAATGGACTATGGACATTCTTATGGACTATATAAATATGTAGATTATATTATTAGATGAATGGAAATTACAAAAATAGCTCCAAATTGTTTTAAAATAATAGGAATACACCTTTTGTTTTTGCTAAATACCCTTATTTTTTCTTCTTCCTTTTAGAGATTATAAAATTTGAATTTAATATAAAATTTGATGATATAGTAAATTTTTTAAATTATTATGAAATTTGAAGTTATAAATTTTTAAGTTATTATAAAAATATATAATTTGAAGTTATTATAAATTTTTTACGTTATTATAAAATTTGAGGTTGTTATAAATTTGAAGTTATTATAGGTTTTTTAGTAAACGTAAATTTGTTGGGGGAATTTTTATACTAGATCCTAAAACTATGTTTAACTTGTTTGATCTAGGTTCGACCAATGTGGTCTACACCCAACAAATAGTGATCCATTATTGTAGATACCCTTTTTCTCAATTTAACTTGTTTGATCCTTCTTGAGCAAGGTTCCATGTCTTTTATATCAGATCGACATCTCTAAAACTACTCTTTGTCTTCTTCTTTTGCATCATGGTGATTATGTTGTCCATTTATTTCTTCCTCATGGCTATGATATCATCCATTGTCTTATTCTTTTCTTTTTTAAAAAAATACATTTAACAAACATAGTGTAACTTCCACACATACTTGAAGTTTTTCACAAACACATTAACAAATTCTCCCCTTGGGAGGAATCCCACTAAAAGGAACCTAATTATTTTCCACACTCCTAATATCCTTTTATAATTTTAAAAGTTTACATTTGAAGTATACGTGGTTACAGTAATACTAAAGTTGAGTATTTTTCCTTTCAAAATAATTGCTCTCTCATTTTCTCCATACTCTTCTCCAACAATATTCTCCCGTAGGCATTTTATTAAAATCTATTAACTATTTTCAAAGAACTTATTTTTAATCTCTATATTTAACAATATTCTCATTATCAAACATATCTAACAAAACACCTTATAACAATAAAAATTCTAACGAACATTAAACAACAAATCAAATATTTATCTCCCCTAAATACCAAACAAATCAGCAATCCAGTATCAAAAGTGGACGACTTCTATTCTACGTACAGATCTCATCGACGCGTGACATCTCCCATTACCGGTGGGTTTGGCTAGCGCTCTCCTTATCAACTATTCAAATGTGAATTTCCAATTGTGGGTCTCCTTCCTTACACTTTCAGACTCCATAGAGTTTTCTAAGTTAACAGTATTGGTGATACCATTTTACCCCAAATCGTCCCTCGCTCGCAAACACGATGGCGAGGTTTCTCCTTCACGTAGGGGTTTGATCCTTCTTGCTTCATTCTTGAGTCTTTTTGGGCCATGGGGTCATTTCCCTTATGTGGTGGATAGGAATGCAAATCCTGTCACTTTCCCTTCTCTTCCACGTTGGTGGCTAGGTATCCTTCCCTTTGTCCACAATTTTGTGAGGATCTCCTTGTGCACATAGGTTCTGCAAAATCTATGATGTCTTCTGCCCTTTGTCTACCTTCTGGTCACCTGTTTTCCTCCATGTGACCTTGCAACCTGAACAGAACATATCACAAATTTGAAATATTTATTTTTTCGAATCCGGAAACGTTTTCGAATATTTAAGAACAGAATATTATATTCTGAAAATCTCCTATCCGAATGCATTTGTATTATCTGTGGTGCATTTGATTTGCCTCTTTTACCAAGTTATTTGTATGAAGTAATTTGAGTCTAGATATCTTAATCATTACTTTGGTTAAGTTAAATAATTTTATAGTTGACTTGTGTGGATGCTTAATTCAGAAAACTTGTAATAATTTGTCCAAGCACGCGAAAACATTGAACATTTAGCTGCTTATAACTGTCTTAAGTTTTACATCGTAGCAACTATTTAACCTTTTTAAAAATTTGGGATGTTTGAGAATGTTCATCTTAGTAGTAATAACTTATTTTTATGCGGTAAATGTAATGATCTCTTTTGTGGGGCGATTTTAATGTTATAATAGAAGTCAGAGTTATCCATGTTACTCATCATTATTGGCCATAAAAAGTCTCTTTTAAAGAAAGAAGTGTTCACCCTTTTCGTTATTGGAAATTTCCACTCCTCTATGCCATTCTTATTTTTCTAAATTTTTAATCTTATTTATTTATTTTTAATTTTTTTTTAAAAAGAAAAAAAGCTTTTCTCAAATGGAATGCGGGAAACTATGGAAAAAGAAGTCACTTTTCACATAACTTAATTTCTACTTACTTATAAATAAGTCAAGCACTTTGCCTGTCACGATTTGATACAAATATTTGTTCTTGCAGAAGAGCATGTTGTAAATGATTTGTTGATGTTCCTGTACTGTGGAATACTTAAAGCAAAGTGCAAAAAAGAGTTATTGTATGTTCTGTTCCTTGCCCACTGGTTAGACGTTATATCGTGTATTCATCAATGCACTACTTCTTTGCTTACACAGCCAAATCTGAAATCAATTTACATCTCTTCTTCTAAGTCTGACATGAGGTTTTCTTGTAACTGATGCAATGCAGCCCTTATTTAAAGCTGTTAAAGAACAACTTCTATATCACTTTTGTGATGATAAAAAGTAAAGCTTTCTTTGCATTGGTAATTTTAAAAATGTTATTGGTCATCATAATTATATTGCATTATCTTGTCATTAATTGAGATACAGAAGGCACGGAAAGGCATTACAGGATTGAGAAGCCTCCACATGCAAATGCTAGATAACTATATTATCATAATTTTCAGGTGTGAGCAAGAGTATATGAGGCTTCCCATAAATGTGGTTGACGAACTGTTGTCAAGTGATTAACTGAGTGTTCCATCAGAAGACTATATCTATGATTTTATTATGAAATGGGCTAAACAACGTTACAATAAAAGGAATGAAAGATGAGAAGGTTTAAGAAACAAGCTTATGAAACCTATGCAAATGTGTAGAGCTCGTGTCAGAAGAACTTCTTTTCAAAGCAAGTAATTCCTATTTAACTTTCAATTCAACTGATGAGAGGTTTCGGCTTCGCAAGAGACCTTCCCAGTTGATAACTGTAAGAGTGGTGGAATTTCACACACCTCCAACAAATTACGAACTGTACGTGTTTTGCTAGTTCATGTTAGCTATACATTACGTGTTAGTATTTTAGGTATTTAGTTCAAGTAGTTAGAGAGTCAGTTATGAGAAATTACAAGGATATGGTAACTTCCTTCAATCTTGATGTATATTAATTTGCTACATGTTAATGAAATATTTGCTCTTTTGAAGCTCTCCCATATTTTCTATCATAGTATCAGAGCGGGATCTCAAAGGTTTTTCTCCTAAGCACTGCAGCTGCGAGAATTATTTCTTTGAGAAGATCCTGAGGATGAATATTTAATTTTTGCTTCAGTATTAGATTTTCGTGAATTTATTTAGGGAGAATTTTAGAAGTGAAGAAGAGCCCTAGAGCCATGAGAATGAGCCAGCAGAGCTCAGAGTGAATCGCCATGAACAGGTGAAGTGAATGTTTATACAGTAGCGCAGACTGCTGAGTCATGAATCAGAGGTTGTGGCACCAACGAGATTGCTGAAAGGGAGGACTGCCATGAAGAGACTGCTCGAGAGAGCGAAATCTGGAAGAGAGAGGAGAGCCAGCATTGCTGTCCAGAGGAGTCTGCAGACGTTGAAGAAACCAGCAGCGAGCATGAGAGACCACGTGTGTGCTGGAAATGTTTGGAAGCCAGCGTGGATACAGTAAATAGTTTGTGGGTAGTTAGCCACGGAGAAATGATCCAGAAGGGGTTTGTGGTGGCTAGAGAGCCACAAAATTGAATCAATGGCATTCAGCGTTTGGAGTAAACATGCTCCAAAGGAGCATCTGTAAGCGGCCCTGATAAGGGCCTTCATGATGGAAGAAGCGGCGAGGAGTCGTTTGGAGTTGGTTCTGTCCAAAGAGACGAAAGTATTACCAAGTGGTGGTTGTTTGAAGTGTTTATGTGTACTGTTTGAAAAAATGAGGAACTGTGGAAGACAAAAAAAGTAAGAAGTTGTATGTTTTGAAGGGTTTTAAAAAAAAAAAAAGAGAGTGTGGGACCTCCTCCCAATAGCACTGTTGAAGGAGTATTATTGTTTAATGAACACATGTTTTTGTGGTCTCAAAAAGAGACTGTTGCGCATGTGATCAGAAGAATCCATAACTTCAGTTGTTGGTGAAGAGTTTCGTAGGAAAGTGATCGCCTAAGAGAAAGCCCGACATTGTTGTAAAGGATGGAATCCAAGAATGTTTATGTGAGTATTGTTGCTGATACAGTATGCTGAATGGAGGCAGCGCGTATGGCCATCTATTTCTGTTCCTGCTAACATAGGTTTTGATTGTAGGGCATAAATGTGATATGAAGAGGATTTTGAAATGAAAGACATTATGGAGAAATTATGGAGAGCGGAGAAGACCGTGTTTGTTGTTACTTGTGTTGACGTGGAGTGAAGACAGTATGAGGTTGCAAAAGATTATTATGCAAGGTGAGAGGATCGTACGTTAAGAAAGGAGGTTGCGTTACAGTCATCTATATGGAAATGGTTTTGTTCGAGAGCTTGTCTACTGCCCTTGAGTTTCAAGGCGTCAGTTATACGATACTATATCTACAGTGCATGATTGCAAAATAAAATTTACGGAGATTGAGCCCAAACTTTTCACCCCCTCCTGCTTACAGCACCAACGTAGAGCTTCGGCCCTTACCTTTTGAAGTGGCTGCTTACGTCACCAGCCTGAACACGTGGTAGCTTCCGACAATAATAGGCCTCACTCTCCAAAGGCGTCACCAAGGGGACACGTGGCAGCTTTCAGCCACTACTAACTCCACCCCTACTGACATCATCAGCATCGACACGTGGGAGCTTTCGGCCACTACTGATGTCATCACTCCTGCTGACATCATCACAGAGGCTCGCAGTAGCCAAAATACAAAGGAGGCCAGACCTTTCCCTCCCCTCTTGCTTACATCACAAGCAAATGAGTCCGACGCTCAAGCATTTTGAAAGGCGTTGATGTCACTCATTCTTAGCGCATTTTTACAATAGAAAAGGAGCACGCTTTCCTATGTGCTGATGTCACACCCGAATGATGACTATTTATGAGGAATGGCTCTACATGCAGAGTTAAGTAATTAGGCTAGAATTTGAATTTGAATTCTAAGCGGGATCTCTCCTACCATTAATCTGTCAGCATAAGTTGGTAGGAATTAAATTACGCATGCATGTAGCAGAATTAGGGTAGATGAACATAGCATGTATATAAGCTCGATGCATTCGAGCAAAAGTAACAGTGAATAGCGTAGTAGACAGAGAGTGATACAAAGCAAAGCAAGAAGCAGAAAAAAAGGACTGTAATCGATCTTTTGTTTATATGTAAGTTTTTAAGAAATACAAAGAGACTGTACTTTCCCATCTGTGTTGTGAGGACATTTTGCCTGTGTGCTGTGTTTTGTGCTTGCGTTCTTAGCTTCCGTTGCAGTAACTGAGAAATCTTGAGAGAGTCAAATTTCCAATAGTGGTATTAGAGCGGTTAAGGGTTAAAACCCAAAAGTTGAAGAATGGCCCAAGCAAGCACAAGCGGACATGCCCATATGCCACAACTGCTAAAATTTGATGGGAAGAATTATGAATACTGGTCTATCGTAATAAAGACCACGTTCATGTCTCGAGATGTATGGGAAGTGGTGGAGAATGGCTTCCCAAAGCCTACAAATGAAGCAACACTAAATGCATTGTCAAATGCACAAAGAAACTTGTTGAAGGAGAATAAGATCAAGAGCGCTAAGGCAGTGAACCTTATGTTTCTTGGAGTAGAGCTGAGTATATTCCCAAGGATTCAGGGATGCACAACAGCAAAGCCAACCTGGGATATACTTGAGACGGTCTACCAAGGATTGGCCAAGGTGAAAATGACCAAGCTACAGTCCTTGAGAAGAGATTTTGAGAATCTGCAGATGAAGGAATCACAGATGGTAGGTACCTTCATGGCATCTATTATGGGATTGATAAATTAAATGAAGTCTCATGGGGGAGACATCTCTGATAGAAGGGTGGTTGAGAAGATTCTCAGGAGTCTGCCATCAAGATTCGATTTCTTGGATGTACCCATTGAGGAAACCAAGGATTTGGATGCATACACTATGGATGAGTTGCAAGCCTCACTGATCTCACATGAGTATTAGCTAAGAAGGTCTAATGGTGATTCATTAGAGAATGACTTTAAGACACAAGTTTCTATTGACTCTAGAAGAGGCAGAGGCAGAGGCAACCCTCAAAGAGGAAGAGCCAGAGGCAAATCTCAAAGAGGAAGAGGTAGAAACTTTGGAAGAGGCCAAAACCAACAAAGCCAGCAGAGCCAAGGACCAAGGGAGAGCCAACATCAACCTCAAAATGAAAGGTATGACAAATCTGATGCTCAGCATTATTACTGTAAGAAGTATAGAAATTATACTAGAGAGTGTAGAAAGAAGCAAAGAGACTATAACAAGTCTAATGTCAACTACACTGTAGAAAGTGAGAACTAGGGAGAACCTAAAGGGCATATGTTCATGAGCTTTAGTACTGCAATTGAGAATAATGAGGATATCTGGTATCTAGATTCTGGTTGTAGTAATCATATGACTAGAAATATTAATATGTTTGCTAGTCTTGATAAGAATGTAAAAACTAATATCATCTTGGGGAATGGCAACACAGTCTCTGTTGAAGGGAAAGGCCGCATCAATATTTTGACAAAGATTGGAGATAAGAAATGCATTCAAGATGTATTCTATGTTCCAGGTCTGTAACACAAGCTTATGAGTGTAGGACACATGGTAGGAAATATCCATGCTGTAGACTTTGCTAAAATCATTTGCACTATCATGGATAAGTGCAATAACAAGAAAGTCATAGCCAAAGTCAAAATGATAGGAAATAGGATGTTTCCCCTGAATATTCATCACAGCAAGAATCTTTATCAGAATGCAAACACTCAGTGTGTCTTGCAAGTGGAAGAGAAAAATGCGAACTGGCTATGGCATCTAAGAATGGGTCATTTGAACTTTGACTCATTATGTATTCTTCAGAAGAAAGGGTTAGTTTTGGGTTTACCATAGATAGAGAAGTCTAGCAAGGTGTATGAAGGTTGTCTCATTGGCAAGCAGCATAGGGATGCATTCCCTCAAGGTGTGACGATGAGAGCTCAAGCACCTTTGGAGATAATACACACTGATTTGTGTGGGAAGAAGCAAACACCCTCATTGCATAACGACTATTATTTTTTTACCTTTATAGATGATTTCACTAGAAAAACTTGGGTCTATTTGCTAAAGACCAAGGATGAGGCATTTGAATACTTCAAAGAGTTCAAAGCCATGGTGGAGAAGTAGAGCGGCTATGTCATCAAGACATTGAGAAGTGATAGAGGAGGAGAGTACATGTCACAAGAATTCCAAGCCTTCTACAAGACCAATGGAATTCGGTAATTGTATACATCAAGGTATACACCTCAGCAAAATGGAGTTACTAAGAGGAAGAATAGAACCATCATGGAGATGGCGAGGAGCATGTTCAAGGAAAAGAACTTGCCGAACAAGTATTGAGGAGCAACAGTGAAGTATGCTATTCACATACTTAATAGATGCCCAACAAAGACCTTGGACAACATTGTACTAGAAGAAGCTTGGATTGAAAGAAAGCTAGATATTTCCCACATTAGGATATTTGGCTACATAGCTTATGCACACGTACCAGACAAGCTAAGACAAAAGCTAAATGACAAGTCTGAGAAGTGCATCTTTCTCTGCTATTATGATCAGTCCAAGGTATATCTGCTTTACAATCCTGTTACAAGGAAGGTTGTAATCATCAAAGATGTGAAGTTTAGTAAAGAGGAAGCATGGGATGGAAGTGTTCAGAAAATTGTTAAAGTTGTAGAAACTGAACAAGGAGCTGAAGAAGATGACCCCATCCATGCACTTGCAGAACAAGACCATGAATAGCAAGGGGTAGCAATACCTAAAAGAGAAAGCTCAAGTGAGGGACAAGCATCAAGCACTTCCACAAGAAAATCCTCAACTGTATCGCTGAGAAGATAGAGATATAAGAGCTTAACTGAAGTCTATTAGCAAGCTAAGAATAATCATGAATCCAATGCATTATTCTATTTATTTTCTCCTACAGGAGATCTAGAACACTTTGAAGAAGCTATGAAAGAAAAGAAGTGGTGCAAGGCAATGGATAAAAAAATTCATGCCATTGAGAAAAATGATACTAGGGAGTTAAGAGAACTTCCAAAAGGCAAACAAGCCATTGGAGTGAAGTGGGTCTATAAGACCAAGTGCAATGTTGAAGGCAAAGTGTACAAGCACAAAGCCAGATTGATGGTGAAGGGATGTAAGAAGAAACAAGGCATTGACTATAAGGAAACCTTTTCACCAGTTGCAAGAATGAAGACTGTAAGAGTAGTCCTAGCCGTAGTAGCCCTATACAAGCTGAAGGTCCATCAAATGGATGTGAAATCAGCATTCTTGAATGAAGTATTGGAGGAAGAAGTCTATGTAGAGTAGCCACCTGGATATGAGCTAGAAGGAGCAGATGATAAAGTCTATCATCTGAAGAAGGTGCTTTATGGATTAAAGTAGGCACCAAGAGCTTGGTACAGCCGAATTGACTCATACTTCATGAGTAATAATTTTTGCAAAAGCAATGGAGAGCCCAAACTGTACATCAAGCAGAATAAAGATATGTTTTTTACTATTGTACTATATATGGATGATTTGATCTTTATGGGCAGCAATGATT
>Ga0068628_1000161_pt1 | contig 18107 bp, 19 predicted proteins | sample InSIn2gowninarea_FD_77431 | JGI IMG/M metagenome (GOLD analysis project Ga0068628, IMG submission 77431) | Clean room microbial communities from NASA Spacecraft Assembly Facility at Jet Propulsion Laboratory, Pasadena, California, USA -... ... | reverse complement strand
TTGTAAACCGCCGAATGTAGCGCAAAGTCCCATAATTATGCTTAAAAAAATATAGGCGCCAGCCGCTATAAAACGTTGTTGTTGAAGCAACTGGAGGCATTCAAAAGAAAATGCCGAAAAAAATTGATGAACTGCAGGAGGTTATTGCCCTTTGTAAAACACAGAACTTTGGGTTGGCCCTGCAGTATGTGAACATGAAGTCGTAACCGGTGAGGCTTTTGGGCCAGGAAACGCCTGCAGCATTTTAACCGCTGGCGCAATTAAAAGATGTTAAGATTTCAAAATTTTACTAAACATCTTTTGGCTGAAAAAGTGTAATTAACTACTTTCGCCGTCCGAAATAAACATGGCAACATCCATGTATTAAAATATATACAATGAAACAAGGCATTCATCCTGAAAATTATCGTTTGGTCATATTTAGAGATATGAGTAACGGTGTGAGCTTTCTTAGCCGTTCTACAGCAAACTCTAAAGAATTGGCAAAGTGGGAAGATGGTAACGAGTATCCGGTGATTAAACTGGAAATTTCAAATACTTCTCATCCCTTTTATACCGGTAAAAACATGCTGGTAGATACAGCGGGCCGTATAGACAAGTTCAAAAAGCGATATGCGAAAAAAGAGTCTTAAGAGATAAAAACTTTACCCTTCCTAACCGAAGGGTTTTTTTTTGGCCTTGGGGATGCCTTTTTGAAGGGTGTTATAAGATGTCTGCAGGTTTTACTGAGGTGCTGCATGTAAGAGTAATAAAGGAAGGCAGGCGTCAGTTCCGGGTTGATTTTGACGACACGACAGGATCGGTGTCCTTGCCGGGATGGTCGTGCTTATTGCGGTCGAAAAACAACATTTTAATGGAGATCAGCATCATAACTATAGCGAAAATTTTCTTGATTTTTTCATCGCTTATTGAAAGGGCTACTTTGCTGCCGAAAAAGCTTCCCGCAATAAACCCCAGCGATATAATGATAACATAACTGATGTTGATATAACCCTGTTTATAATACTGCATAACGCCTAAGAGGCCTATAGGCAACAACAAAATGCCCAGGGAAGTTCCCTGGGCTTCTTTTTGGGTAAAACCCAGCACGAGTACCAATGCCGGTACAATTATGATTCCTCCGCCCACACCTACCAGTCCGCTGAGCATACCCGATGCAATACCGATGATCAGTAATAGGAGGACGGTTTGGAGCGACATAACCTTTGTTTTAGGAAGTAGAGTGAGATGTATTAAAGGTAAACAAGAAGTTTAGAACTTATACACCGATGTTTGTAGACTACTTCCTGTCGCCGAAAGTCTCCTTGTAAAAGTCCATGGCTTCCTGAATAATTCGCAAAGCAGTCGATTTATCCTGGAACTCCTCCACAACGACAGATTTGTTTTCCAGGCGTTTGTATTCCTCAAAAAAGTGCCTGAGCTCTTCAAAGAAATGTTTGGGCAGCTCCTCAATGTTGTTGATATAGTTTATAGACTGGTCGTGTGCCGCAACAGCAATGATCTTATCATCTGCATCGCCACCGTCAACCATTTGCATAACGCCAATAACTTTTGCCGTGACAAGGCAGAGTGGTTGAATGCTTATGCTTGACAAAACCAGTATATCGAGAGGATCTTTGTCTCCACCGTACGTTTGGGGGATAAAGCCATAATTAGACGGGTAGTGAAAGGAAGAATAGATAACCCGGTCTAACCTGAGCAAACCACTCGGTTTGTCAATTTCGTATTTGGCTCTTGATCCTTTTGGTATTTCTATTACCGCATTAACTATCCTCGGGGCTTGGTCGCCACAGTCTACGCCATGCCATGGATGTAAAACGTTATCAATTGTTGTTTTCATTTTGAGTTTATTATTTAGTCATTTGTAAACCGCCGAATGTAGCGCAAAGTCCCATAATTATGCTTAAAAAAATATAGGCGCCAGCCGCTATAAAACGTTGTTGTTGAAGCAACTGGAGGCATTCAAAAGAAAATGCCGAAAAAGTGGTAAAACCCCCGCAAATACCGGTTGCCAGGAAAAGTTTCCAGTGTGTTTCAAACTCCGGGTTCTTAAATCCGGCCCCAAATACTATCCCGATCACAAAGCTGCCGGCAATGTTTATGAGAAGGGTTGCAACCGGAAAACCGTGTTTTCCCACAAGCTGCGAAACGCCAAAACGTAATAGTGTTCCTATCATTCCGCCTGCGCCTACGATGATCAGGTTTTTCAGCATGCTACAGGTTTCCGGAAAAGGTGTATTTAAAGTCTACCAGCCATTCGCCATTTCGTTTTATCACTTTTACTTTTTGCGCAACTTTTGTATAAGAGTTACTGTAATTGATGACGGTAACACTGTCCGCTACATCTGCCACTTCATTAATATTAATCGAAGCTGTGCTAAACCCCGCTTTCTCCTGTTCCGACATCCTGTTATATTTAGAACTCACTTTTTCCAGCCAAAACAGATTGTCTGAGTCCACAAGCATATACTTTTGGGCGGTTCGAAATCTTCCCTTCAGCGAATTATTGATGAACTCCCGGCCGGCATCCAGGGCATTTTCAGGCTTTTTATAGCCATCGCCGTTGCTGTTGCACGCCAGTAAGATAAAACAAGCCAGCACAACTATAAACTTATTCATTGGTGTTTTTATTGCGCTAAAGTTAGGAATAAAACAAGGCTGCAAAGCTTATTGAAATTTCGGACAATAGAAAAAGGCTGCCAAAAGCAGCCTTGATACACAGTTTGGTGATGAATGGAACAGCCTATTGCCGAAGATCTTGTGGTTGTTCTTTCTCTCTTTCGTAAGCTTTGATAATGGCTTTAACCAACCGGTGGCGCACCACGTCTTCTTCATCCAATTCAATCTGGGCTATGCCGTCAATATTCTTTAGGATACGCCGGGCCTTGTCCAGACCGCTGCGTTGATTTTTCGGCAGGTCCACCTGGGTAGGGTCTCCGGTGATGATGGCCTTGGCATTCGCTCCAATTCTCGTAAGGAACATCTTAAGCTGCAGGTCATTGGTATTCTGAGCTTCATCCAAAATAATAAACGCATTGTCCAGCGTACGGCCGCGCATATAGGCCAGAGGTGCAATCTCTATGGTGCGCGTACTCATATAATAGCCTAGCTTATCTGCAGGTATCATATCGTCCAGCGCATCATACAGGGGGCGCAGGTACGGATCGATTTTCTCCTTTAAGTCGCCTGGTAAAAAACCCAGGTTCTCGCCGGCTTCCACGGCAGGACGGGTTAGAATTATCTTTTTTACAATTTTATTTTTGAGCGCCCGTACAGCCAGTGCTACAGCAGTATAGGTCTTACCGGTTCCTGCGGGGCCGATGGCAAAAACGATATCGTTGCGGTCGGCTGCCTGGACCATTCTTTTTTGGTTTGTCGTTCTGGCACGAACTGTCTTCCCGTTCGGGCCAAATACAAGAATGTCATTGGGGTTACGATCCACAAAATGGTCAACTGTTTCCGCGTCATCACCACCCAGGATCTGCTCAAAGTAATTTTCGCTCAAGTGACCGTTTCTTTCAAGGTATTGAATGATAAGATTTATTTTTTCTTTCGCCGTATCAATCTGTTCAGGCGCACCGCTGAGCTTTATCTGTGTGCCACGGCTTAATATCTTCAGAAGTGGAAACTTTTTTTTGAGGAGGTCGAGCTTACCGTTATTTACGCCGAAGAATTCGATCGGATTTACTGACTCCAGGTTAATGATAGTGTCTGTCAATTAAAAGTGTTTTTAGCTGTGAAAGCGGGAAAAAATAAGGATTCGTGCCGCTAGTTTACATTCTACTCAAATTTATAATATTACCCCCGATTAGTACCACAATTTATTGCACATACCCTGTGAATTTGTTGTGAATCTTTCAGGCAGTGACAGATCAAAGAGGATAAAGAAAGCAACCATAACAACTTATTTCAAACTAGTGGCCGTATAACGCAAAAGCGCGCATTTATAGTACATTGCCAAAAAAACAGATGAGCAAAACGATCTTTATAACCGGCGTCTCTTCAGGGTTCGGCAAAGATATGGCCGCTGAAGCTGCCAGGCAAGGCTATACGGTAATCGGCACCGTAAGACGGGAGGAGCAACTGCAGGAAGTGGACAAGCTAAGCCCCGGCAGAACATTCGGTTACCTGTTGGATGTGAATGAACATGATAATGTTGCCAGCTTGTTGCAATCTGTAATTGAGCGCTTTGGCCGCATTGATGTTTTAATAAATAATGCAGGTTATGGCCTCATGGGAGCAGTGGAAGAAACATCGATGGTGGAAGCAAGAATGCAGATGGAGACCAATTTCTTCGGCGCACTCGCCGTTACCCAGGCTGTGCTGCCCTATATGCGCAGGTCCGGGTCGGGCCATATTGTACAGTTTTCATCTATCGCAGGCCTGGCAAGCTCACCTGGCTTAGGTTTATACAATGCCAGTAAGTTTGCATTGGAAGGCATGAGTGAGGCGCTGTACCTGGAATTGAAGCCTTTAGGTATAAAGCTGACCATTGTAGAGCCCGGACCTTTCAGAACCAATTGGGCAGGTGGATCGATGAAGTTTACAGAAGCGCATATCAGTGATTACGCCGATACCGCCGGTAAGCTGCAGGAGTATATCAAAGGCATTAACGGTTCTCAGCCAGGCGATCCTGTGAAAGGCGCACAGGCGGTACTGGAAATATTAAAGGTTGAAAATCCTCCCTTGCGGTTGCTGCTGGGCAAGTCTGCTATCGACAGGGCTAAAGCCAAGATCGAATCTATCCGCACCGAAATACAGCACTGGGAAGCATTGGGCCTTAGTGCTGATTTTTCTACATAAAACCGTGAAGAACGGAAACGATGAAAACAATAGCAGTAATGTAATGACAGGCTGTTTGTTTAGCAAATGCCCGGACCTGCGCATGTACGTATAAACCGCGCTTTGAGATTGCAGGGAAAGGCGTTGTTTTTGAGTTTGGGCTGTTCTATCTTTATTAGAGGTGAACCTTACAAAACGAATGTTCCCTACCTGATCTTTTAATGACAACAAGTAAATAAAAAACATGAAAAAAGTAACCGGCATTGGCGGCGTTTTTTTTAAGTGTAAAGATCCCGGCAAAGTGAGAGACTGGTACCGCACGCATTTAGGATTGGATACCAACGAATACGGCGCAAATTTCGAATGGCGGGAAAGCGCTGACCCGTCGCAGAAAGGATCGACCCAATGGAGCCCGTTTGCTGAAAACACGAGTTATTTTGCACCATCCTCCAGCCCGTTTATGATCAACTATCGCGTGGAAAACATTGAATCGCTGGTAGAAGAACTAAAACAACAAGGCGTTGAGGTGCTTGATGCTATCGAGTCGTTCGACTATGGCAAGTTTGTTCATATCATGGACCTGGAGGGCAACAAGATAGAACTTTGGGAACCGACGGAAACCGGTCCAGACCAAACATCTGCGGGTGAATAGAACCAAGAGAGAAATTGTAACGTCCGGCAATCCGGCTGTGTTGCTTAAAAATGCTACTACGCTTAAATGAAAAGGATATTGCTTACGGGAGCTAACGGATTTCTGGGCCAGCATCTGAGCCTTTTCCTGCAGGAGTTTGCTATGGATTTGTTGGTCACGGGCAGGGGGCCTGCTCGTCTTCCGGGAAATAAGGGCCTTATTTATGCAGAAGCTGATTTGACGAGTGAAGACGACACCACAAAACTGCTGGCGAAGTTCAAACCGGACTTGATCATTCATGCCGCGGCTATGAGCAAGCCCGACGAATGTTATAAGAATCCGGGAGCATGCGAACTGGCCAATGTGCAGGCTACCCGAAACCTCCTGCGGCACGGCACATCAAAGTTTATCTATATTTCTACCGACTTTGTTTTTGGTGAAGGAGGACCGTATGCCGAGGAAGATGTGCCGTCACCTTTGAATATATATGGCCGGTCTAAATTGAAGGCAGAGGAAGAGGTACGTGTCAGCGGCAGTTCCTACGCCATTATACGGCCTGTTTTTATATACGGCCCTGTTTGGGATGGACTTCGTCCTACTTTTTTACAATGGGTGAAGAATAGTGTTGAGCAAGGGCAACGTATTAAAGTTGTCAGCGACCAATTAAGAATGCCGACCTACGTTGCAGATATTTGCAGGGGTATTAAAAGCGTTATTGATAAAGACGCTACAGGTATCTATCATCTTGCAGGTAAAGACGTCCTTTCGCCGTACACCATGGCAACAACCCTGGCCGATATTCTTGGTCTCGATCGTTCATTGATCGAAAGTGTGACATCTGATACTTTTCCTGAACCTGTTAAAAGAGCAAAAAAGCAGGGGCTCAACATAGCTAAGGCCATCCATGAACTGGACTATGCACCTGTATCTTTTGTTGAAGGCGTGAGGCTCACTTTCGGAAAATAGAAACGGGAAGCTGAAAGGGCAGGGAGGTGTTGCAACGCAGTTAAATATACCTTTTAGCACAGCTCTGCCTCAGTTCATCATTAATACGTTTACGCTGCGTTGAAGGATGTTAAAAGCTATTTCCGCCATGAGGTTTTCCTTATCAAGTGTGGGATTGACCTCCGTGATCTCGAAACAACAAATCTTCCTGTTCTGCATAAACTTGCTGACAAGATCTTCTGCCTCACGCTCGCGAAGGCCGTTACCAACCGGCGTGCCTGTGCCCTTTGATATGGTAGAGTCGAGGCAATCCACATCAAAACTGATATAGATGTCGCTGCAGTCGCTCAGGTATCTTAACACGGAACGAACTACATTCTCCGGTCCTTTTCGCCTTACTTCATTTGTGGTGATCACCTTCATCCCATACTTTTCAATAAGTGCCTGTTCCTCTTTCTCGTAATCGCGCAGGGAAATAAACACAATATCCTCACCCAACACCTTGGGATTGATTTTGCCAATATTTTTCAGGTGGTTCCAGTGGTTTTTTGTCTCCTCGTTCAGTTCATGTACGGCAAAGTCCAGATTGTCTTCCCCTATGGCCGTAGCAAGGGGCATGCCATGCATATTGCCGCTGGGTGTGGTGTACGGCGTATGCAGATCGGCATGCGCATCTATCCATATGACACCGAGTTTACTTTTAGGCTTTGCTATTTTAATGCCGGCAATAGTAGCGCCTGCCATGCTGTGGTCGCCACTGATAATAACCGGAAAAAAGTTGGCTTTTATACTGTCGGCAACGGCTTTGCTCACTTTGTCGTACATGGATGCGATACCCTTGATGCGCTTGGCATAATGCGATGCTATGGGCTCAAAAAGAAGGTTGTTCTCCGTTTCAATTTTTTCCGAGGGAAAGTGAACGAAGAAGTTACTCATAAAGTCAAGGGCTGCAATTTTTATAGCATCAATCCCCATGCTGGCTCCACGCGTGCCGGCACCAATTTCCGATGGCACTTCAATTAGTTTTATGTTTTTCATTCATTGTTATTTCATGAAAAATTTGTCACCGAACCTGCCGCATACCCGTGTAGCCGTAACCGGGTGTTCAAGGTCTATTTTACAGCCCATGTGTTTGGATAATGGTGGCCGGACAGCTAAAATACAACATTAAGTCTGCACAGGTCAGGTGTGGCGAGCCTGTTAAAACCTCCGTGAATACATTTGTGGCGGTCTTATCATCCCGTAAGCGTTGCGCATAAAAAAAATTTATGTGTTACCCAATCTGCTATTCAGCAGCTTTATAGATGATGAAACAAAGAATTATAGCAATAACTACCACCAATAATATCCTGTATTTTTCCCAGAGGCCATAGTGTTTTCTTCGTTGAAGAAAAAGATGAATTCTGTGCAGGGTTTCGCTGTCACCCGCTGCAATGGTTTTAAGCAGTGCCGCAACTTTTTCTGCATGTTCAAACCGGAAATGCCTGCTCAATCTTAGTGCTTCATCACTGATCATCCGGTTTGTTCTCAAATCGTCATGCTCCCGTAAGATGACCAGGTTGTATGCCGAGAGGTGACTGCGTAGTATGCTGTAAAGCGACTTTTGATCTATGCGGCCTTCATCGTACGCTCTTAATTTGGAACTTAGTTTCTTTAAAGAATGTAAGATGGATTGTGGTGTAATAACCTGTGCCTGTTGTTCTCTGGAACTGTACCTGGCGTCTCTTGCCTTCTGATCGTAATGACTTTTACGCTCGGGGTTTGATAATGTTCTGTACGCTTCCTGTATCTCTTTAAATTTAGCCTCGGCAAGCCTGTTGTTATTGGTGCGGTCGGGATGGTATTTCAAAGCCAGTTTTCTAAAAGACTTCTTAATGTCGTTCGGCGTAGCGGCAGGGTTTACCTCAAGTATTTTGTAGTAATCTTTCAATCAGGTGTTTTTGTTGCGGCATTTACATCCTTGTGCAAGTTATCCTTACAGGTGTTTTTATCCAACCTTTAATCTGAAAATTATATTAACGCTCTTCCTGTGCGTTTCTGCCGTATTTTCAACTGATGAAAACAAGCGCTGGTATCCTTGCTTTCCGGGTTACAAACGAAGTTGAAGTTTTTCTCGTTCATCCCGGCGGACCTTTTTTTAAAAATAAGGATGAAGGTGTGTGGAGTATTCCAAAGGGTGAGTATACCGGCAATGAAGAGGCGTTTTTGGCAGCTAAAAGGGAATTCCTCGAAGAAACAGGCCATGAACTGCAGGGGACTTTTTTCGAATTGGAGACGGTGAAACAGAAGGGTGGAAAAGAAGTGAAGGCATGGGCGATAGAACAGGAAATTGACACCTCACGTTTTGTTTCTAACACCTTCAACGTAGAATGGCCACCGCGTTCCGGACGTTTCCAAACATTCCGGGAGGTCGATAAAGCAGAATGGTTTACTCTTCCTGTAGCCAAACTTAAAATTAACATCGCTCAGGCCGCCTTTTTGGATCAACTGGCCACGCACCTCTCAGGGAGACTACCGGTAAGCAACGTCGTGGGTTGAAATGGATCGCGGCTATTCCAGGTTAACCGGTTATTATTCCTCATTGTTTATGAGCCTTTCAGGTAACTGCTTTACTGCTTTGGCGCCCATTTTTTTAAGCTCTTCAATCCTTCCGACTATATTACCCCGTCCCGTTGTTAACTGTTTAAAGGCTTCGGCATAGGCCTGTGTGGCATCGTCCAGCTTTTTTCCCACACCCTCAAGGTTTTCGGTAAAAGCCGAAAATTTATCGTACAGCGCGCCTGCTTTTTCAGCAATGCTTATGGCATTCCGGTTTTGCAATTCAACTTTCCACAGGTCAGCTACAATTTTTAGCACAGCAAAAAGATTGGTAGGGCTTACCAGAAGAATGCGCCTGTCATAAGCATATTTCCACAACTGCAAGTCTGTTTTTACAGCTTCAAGAAAAGCGGGCTCAATGGGTATAAAAAGCAGCACGTAATCCAGGGCCTGGGCATAGCGGGGATAATTTTTTTTCGTCAGGCTATCAATATGCTGCCGTAACGATCGCACATGGTCCGTAAGAAACTGCTTTTGTGTTTCCTTATCGTCGCAGCCAATGCATTGTTCCCAGGCCACAAGTGACACCTTTGAGTCTATAATTATTTTTCTGTTGTCAGGGTAGTAGATGGTGACATCAGGTTGTAATCCTTTTCCGTTTTCATCTTTAATAATGTTGCCTGCATTGTCTTTTACGAATTCCTGCAAGTGGTATTCCCTTCCACGTGTAAGACCACTGTTTTCCAGCAGACCTTCAAGGATCATTTCTCCCCAGTGGCCCTGCATTTTGTTATTACCTTTCAGAGCGCTGGTAAGGTTGTTGGCATCCTGGCTTACCTGCTGGCTCATCTCTATTAAAAGCTGCACTTCTTTCCCGAGCGAAAACCTTTCTTTGGACTCTTTGTCGTACGTTTCCTCTACCTTTTGTTTAAACTCACTGATGTTTAATTTCAGGGGTTCAAGGATTTGCCTGAGTCTTGTTTCATTTGTTTCGGCAAACTTTTTTGAATTATCGTCCAATATCCTGTGGGCGATGTCGGTGAATTCCAATCTGAATTGCTCGCGCAACCTGATGATATCATTTTGCTGGTTGTCCAGTTTCTCGCGGGTATGTTTTAACTGCGCATACAGGGTGGCTTTTTCCTCGTTTAATTTATTTCTTTGCAATGCCATGTCATTTAAAGACCCATTTGATTGGTCGAGCGCCTGTTTGCTTTGACCGTAAAGTGCCTCGGAGGCCATCAGTTTTCCGTTAAGATTATTCACTTCTCCCGTTAACTGCTGCACCGTTGTTTTCAGTTGAGAGATTTCCTGTTCTCTCTCGCGGGCCAACTGCCCGGCTGCACTCTGCTTCGATCGTTGAACAATCAGCATAACAATAGCGCCTGCAACAAAACCTGCAACTATCGCAATAACAATCATGAGTTCCGTGCCCATATACCCGGTATTTTTTGCAATAATAGATAATCCCCTATTGCTTTTTTGCACGAGGTGGCGATATTAATATTTTCTTCTGAAGTGGCAGTAGAGGCGTGCAGCGTCGCGTGTCCCTGCCATACCTGTGAATTTTTTGAAATGCGGGGCGTAACAGGAGCAGCCCTCTTGTGTTATTTTGTACTGAACAGGTGCTGCTAATCCTCCGGCCTTACAACTTTGCTCCACAGAATTTACAGAACGCCGCATTGGTGTCGTGTCCCTCGCGCCCGCATGAAGGGCAGGTTTCATTTGTTTGTTCCTGACGCCTGGCGGCCAGGCTCATTTCAGTGGTCAGTATGCCTGTAGGCACGGCTATGATGGCATAGCCCATGAGCATAATCAGGCTGGCAACGAATTTCCCCAGGGGCGTAACGGGCGATATGTCGCCATAACCGACTGTGGTGATAGTAACGATTGCCCAGTAGATACTTTCAGGAATGTTATTAAATCCGTTGTCTCCTTTTTCAATGAGGTACATAACAGATCCGAGAATAACAACAAGGGTGAGTACAATCAGCATAAAAATGCTGATCTTTCTCAGGCTATTTTTGATGGCGCCGCCCAGAAACCGCATCTCCGAAAGAAAATGCGTAAGCTTGAAAATCCTGAATATACGCAGCATCCTCAGGGCCCTTACGACCAGCAGCGACTGCGCCCCTGCAAAAAAAACGCTGAAGTAAGTAGGAATGATTGCAATAAGATCGATGATGCCGAGAAAACTTATCATGTACAGCCATGGCCTTTTTATGCTGATGAGACGCAGGATATATTCCAGCGTAAAAACAAGAGTAAAAACCATTTCCAGGTAATAAAAAAGCTGTCCATACCGGTTATGCCATTTTTCCACGCTGTCCAGCATGATGACAATTATACTGGTCAGGATCAGTATTAACAGCGTTACATCAAACGTTTTTCCCGCCACGGTGTTCGACTCGTATATCACTTCGTGCAGGCGGGTGCGCCACGTTTGCTTTTCTTCTGCCATGGGACCTGAAATTAAGTACTAATGTATTAAAGTTAGTCCAACGGCAGGGTTTAAAATATAGAGTTCGGCGTTACGAGGGGATTGGGGCTGTGGTGGGTGTTGTTGGGGGTTTGCGGTAACTTAGTTTAAAGTGTAGAGTTCAGAGTTATGAGTGGAAGGTGGGGATTGTATTGGGTTTTGAATGTTGAATGTTGGATGGGAGATTGGGGGTGTTGTTTGGGGTTTACGGTAATTTAGTTTAAAGTGTAGAGTGCAGAGTTATGAATGTGTTGGTTTTTGAATGTTGAATGTTGGATGGGAGATTGGGGGTGTTGTTTGGGGTTTACGGTAATTTAGTTTAAAGTGTAGAGTGCAGAGTTATAAGTGGCAGTTGGGAATTGTGTTGGGTTTTGAATGTTGAATGTTGGATGGGAGATTGGGGGTGTTGTTTGAGTTTTGCGGTAATTTAGTTTAAAGTGGAGAGTGCAGAGTTATGAGTGGAAGCTGGGGAATTTTGTTGGGTTTTGAATGTTGAATGTTGAATGGGGGATTGGGGGTGTTGTTTGGGGTTTGCGGTAGTTTAGTTTAAAGTGTAGAGTTCAGAGTTATGAATGGCAGGTGGGGAATTTTGTTGGGTTTTGAATGTTGAATGTTGGATGGGGGATTGGGGGTTTTGTTTGAGTTTTGGGGTAATTTAGTTTAAAGTGTAGAGTTCAGAGTTATGAGGGGAGGCTGGGAATTTTGTTGGTTTTTGAATGTTGAATGTTGGATGGGAGATTGGGGGTGTTGTTTGGGGGGGTTACGGTGATTTAGTTTAAAGTGTAGAGTGCAGAGTTATGAATGGAAGGTGGGGATTGTGTTGGGTTTTGAATGTTGAATGTTGGATGAGAGATTGGGGGGTGTTGTTTGGGGTTTAAGATAATCTAGTTTATGTGTAGAATGCAGGGTTATGAGTCGAACCTTGGGGAGGTGTTAGGTTTGGGATGGTGGATGTTCACTCTTTTTAGATTTTGAAAGCTTGGAAGAAAGTATTGTGGTAGTTTAGTCGACAGCCACTTCGAAGGTAATGTGTTGCACCACCTGGTAGATAATTTTCCTTCCGTTTTGCAGTGCCGGTTCCCAGCGTCCGCCTCTCCGGATGACGCGCTCTGCCTCCACTCCGCAGCCATGACATGCGCCCGGAACTTCAATAGCTTTCACCTTACTGATGTTTCCGTTGTCGTCGACGATAAATTGAACCTTTACTGTGTATTTGCCTTCTGCCGCCCCTTCTTCAGTGGCAACCTGGGCATTAAGATTTCGTTCAAGGTAGCGCTTCCAGGCGTCGGGGCCACCGGGAAACTGCGCTTCACGTTCCACTTTCACAAAATGGCTGTCGTAGTCGAGCCGTTTGCTTTTCCCCACCTTGAGCTCACCTGTGCCTCCAGCATGGCTGGGCGGTACAATGCCGGACTCATCATCGCCGCTGCTGCCTTGTTGTAGATTACTTATAAGTGTGGTCCTGGTTTCTTCCGGTACTTCCAAAGGGACTTCTTCTGCCACCAAAAAATCTTTGACAATCTTGGGCACAGATGCCGGCAGTGTAGCCAGGGGCTGCTTGCGCGCAGGCCGCGGCGCAGGAGGTATTTTTTCTGTTTCCGGTTTGTAAGGATCTATAACAAGCTCGGTAACGTAATCCGGTTTTTTTACATCCGGCGCGTGACGGGCAAAAAGTGAACTGAGGAAAACCAACAGGCATACGAGCAGGGTTACGGTCAAAGCAAAACCAAGCCTTTTGTTGTAGGTCTTCCTCAACTCGTATGCGCCATACGCTTTGTTCCTGCCTTCAAAAAGGAGGTCGAGAAAATCGGCTTCTGCAATGTTGTTGCTGTTCATGCCAGTGGGTTTTACGTGTAAGACGCTTCCCCGAATGCTATTCCACAAAATAAAAAGGTAAGGTAAAACGTATGGAAAAAAGCCGTCACAGCATTGCCACCAAGGCAATAACTGCCGGGTTTATGTGTTGTTCATCCATATATCGTACAATACCGTATAACATTCTTTACATCCGCTCCCTCAACCTCAAACCACCCACACAAATCTTCTACTGTTTCCCAAAGTCCACCCATCTCTGTCTACCGTACCCTACAATTCGCTTTTCATACCCACCCTTATCACACCCATTAACATCCGCATATCTCCTAACCCATAAATCCATATCTCATCTCATAACTCCTATCCCAAAACTCTTCATCATTCAACCCTTCCGCCACTTTAGTCGTACTTAATAAAAGTGGAGTTTTGAACAACTTTTTGGCTAAGACTGAATTCAAAATTTCAATCATCAAAATACTTATCTTTAAGTCTATAAAAAATAAGGGTGCACAACGCAAGAAAACCTTGGAGAAAAAAGAGCCGGCCTCGTGTTCGCTGGTTTTTATTATGGCCAGGGCTCCTTGCCAGTTTGCTGTTTTCATCATTGCATGCGCAGATCTGTCCTCCGAACATTGACTTCGAAACCGGCACATTCGATAACTGGACCTGCTATACCGGTTCGGTAGCGGCTGTTGGTGGCGGCAATATTATTTCTCTTTCTCCCTCCGGAGGTCCGGTAGCAGACCGGCATACCATGTTTACTTCTACAGCCGGCGGGGCACTAGACCCTTATGGCGGTTTTCCTGTAAACTGTCCTAATGGAAGCGGACACTCTATCAAACTGGGCAATAACATGGGCGGGGGGGAAGCCGAAGGTATCTCGTACGAGTTTACTATACCTGCCACAGAAAACACTTATACGCTTATTTATAATTATGCGGTGGTTTTCCAGGATCCCAACCACCAGGAGAATGAGCAGCCACGCATGGAAATTGAAGTAACCAACGTTACAGACAATTCTGTTATAAATTGCGCGTCATTCACCTTCTATCCGTTTGGTTCACCACTGCCTGGGTTTGTTCTGTCTGCTAATCCGGGTTCAAGCACCCCGGTATGGTACAAAGACTGGACGGCCGTATCCATTAATCTGTCGGGAAATGCAGGAAAAAAGATCAGGTTGTTTTTTAAGTCGGCCGACTGCACATTCCGGCGGCATTTTGGTTACGCTTATATTGATGTAAATTCTGAATGCAGCGGCACATTTACCGGAGCTACCTATTGTCCCGGTGACACGGTTGTAAATGTAACCGCCCCTTTTGGCTACCAGAGCTACACCTGGTACAACAGCTCTCTTACCCAGGTTCTGGGTACACAACAAATTCTAACCCTCGCGCCGCCGCCACCTACCGGCACTGTGGTGGCTGTAAAAGTGGTACCCTACAATGGCTATGGATGTCCGCAAACGCTCTTCGCCCAATTTGTTGATACATTAACCGTAATAGCCAGGGCGGGTGCCGACACAGTCTCGTGTAATCGCAGCGCCGTGCCCCTGGGAAGCCCGCCTAAGCCAGGGCTGGTTTACAATTGGAGCCCTGTTGCCGGCCTGAGTAATCCGCATGCAGCCAATCCATGGGCAAATCCGGATACGACAACCTCCTATATTGTTACGACGAGCAACACTGGCGGAGGATGTGTAAGCCGCGATACGGTAGTAGTGACGGCCGCTATAATAAATAACAACCTGACCGTGCTGGGCAAGGCCAGTTATTGCATCGGCATGGGCGACAGTGCAGTACTACAGGTTAATCCCACAGACAGCATTCAGTGGTTTAGAGACGGTATAGCCTTGCCTGGGGCAAACAGCGAACGTTTCAGGGCTACACAAAGTGGATTATACCATGCTGTATTGTACAATACACGCGGGTGCAGCCTGGCAACAACCAAACAGCTCATCAACATAGCTTCAATTCCGGAAGCCGGCTTTAATGTTCCGTCCACGCCAAATCAGTGCCTGGTGGGCAACAGGTTCAATTTTATTAACATAAGTACAAACACAGTAGGCACCATGCAGTATACATGGGTGCTCGGCGACGGCACAGTAGCTGCGTCAAAAGATTATGCCTATTCTTACCTGAAGGCCGGCATTTACGATGTAAAGCTAATTGTTAACAGCAGCGCCGTATGTGCCGACACCAGTAACTTCCGCGTGGAGGTTTACCAGAATGCCGTGGCCGATTTTGCCATAAAACCTGTGTGCGTTAACCTGCCGGTACAGGCGCTGAACATTACCGCCGATACTATGCTGTCACCGGTAAGTTATAGGTGGGAATTCGGTAACGGTCAGGTGTCCAGCCTCCGCGTGCCTCCGGCTCAGGTTTTTACCGCTCCAGGTACCTATGTTGTCAGCTTATCTGTAAATACAACGCAGTGTCCTCTACCGTTAAATACGATGAAAGTGGCTTTGGTTGTTGACCGGCCAAGGCCAGGCATAACCTATCCGGTACAGTATGCCGTCGTTGACCTTCCATTGCCGTTGCAGGCACGTCAAATTGGCGACAGCGCATTTTGGAGTCCGGGCATAAGTCTGAGCACGACTTCGGGGTTTAACCCCGTGTTTAAAGGGCCTTCAGATCAACTTTATAACATCAACATCAAAACAGCCACCGGCTGCATAACGACAGATATGCAACAGGTTAAAACAGTCAAACAGGTAGAGATGTATGTACCCGGCGCATTTACCCCGAATGATGACGAGAAAAATGATTATTTACATCCTGTTCTTATGGGAATTAAGGAGATCCGCTACTTCAGGGTCTACAACCGATGGGGAGAACTGGTTTATGAGTCAAAGACCGACCGGCCAGGGTGGGATGGAACTTTCCGTGGCGTAAAACAACCTACACAAACGCTTGTATGGATGGCTGAAGGTTTAGGTGTGGATGGCAAGATTTACACAAAAAAAGGCACCGCGGTACTGCTTCGCTAACAGCCCTGCAGCCATCCTGCGTACGCGCATGTCTTACGCTATGGTTAACGATCGCCCATCCGCAAACCGCGAGAGTAGTAAAGTAAAACTTGGGTGGGAATTATGAAAGATGTACTTGGCCAGGCCATTTCCGACCACTATTTCCGCCGTGAACCAGGTAAGCTTTGGATACATAACACCTACGGACGAAAAGAAAACATGCCTGTTGAAACTTATTTCAGGCAAGCTCCTCTAATGCCTCCCCTTGAGTTGGCAGCGCTACACCAATGCCGCGGCAAAGTTCTTGACATAGGTGCCGGAGCCGGCAGTCATGCGCTCTACCTGCAGGAAAATGGTTATGATATAACAGCTCTGGAAATTTCTCCCGCCGCCTGTAATGTTATGACCGCACGCGGCATTTCTAAAATCGTTCAAACAGATATTAACAGCTATTTTACAGGCACCTACAACACATTGCTGTTGCTGATGAATGGAATTGGGTTAACCGGCACTATCCGGAAGTTACGGTTTTTTTTACGCCATATAAAGCCTCTGCTGGCAAACCGCGGGCAGGTGTTATTCGACTCTTCCGATGTGGCCTATATCTACAAAGGTTCCGTGCCTTTAATGCCACATTATTACGGCGAAATCGATTACCGTTACGAATATAAGAACGATTTCACGCGCTGGTTTAAGTGGCTCTACATCGACCAGGTTACGCTTCGGAATATAGCTGCAGGGGAAGGCTGGAAAACAACGATCCTTTTAGAAGACGGGTCCGATCAATACCTGGCCAGGCTTACACTGCAGCGTTAATCCTTCATTTGCCAAAGCCCTGGTCATGTGGTGTTTTGTGGTAATGTGCTGCTTAAGGATTGATGTGTATCAAAATAGAAAAGTATTTATAACTTTATATAAAAAATTTACTATGGATACCGGAAGCAAAGGCCAGCCATCAGGCACGAACAAGTCGGAAGGGACCGGGGTTCCTGCCGACTTCAGCGAAGAAAAACTTGAAAAAGATGATTTGCTGACAGAACGCTACACAGAAAACGAAAACGAAGTGGCAAAAAATGTCAGGCAAAACAATCCCAACAGAAACGTGGACAAAGATGACGCAACAAACGCGGGTGGATATAAGAACTAGCCCCTGGCACATTGGGCATTTTAGACCGCGGGTTTGTTGCCGTAGACCTCAAGCATTTTCTTAAGGTCATCAAGGGTGTTGATATCATTGACCGTTTTGTCTTTTCTCCACCTGCTCATGCGTGGAAACCTGAGCGCCACACCACTTTTGTGGCGGTTGCTGGCTGCTATGCCTTCAAAGGCAATTTCAAAAACAAGTTCCGGCTTTACCGTACGGACCGGCCCGAACTTTTCTATGGAATTACGCTTCACAAAGGCATCTATCTGCGCGAATTCTTTATCAGTAAGGCCACTGTATGCCTTGGTAAAGCCTACAAGTTTTTCGCCGTCTTTCACCGCAAACGTATAATCTGTGTATAGGTTGCTCCTTCGTCCGCTGCCCTTTTGAGCATATATCATTACCGCATCAATTACCAGCGGATCAATTTTCCATTTCCACCAGTCTCCCACACGCCGGCCTACCTGGTATTCCGACGATCGTTTTTTGATCATAAATCCTTCTGCACCCTGTTCCCGCGCCGTTTTCCTCAGTTCGGCAAGTGCCGCCCAACTCTCAAATTGTACCACGGGCGACAACAGGATAATGGGTGTACCGAGCGGCTGTATAATCTCTTCCAGCTTTTGCCTGCGTTCCCAAAGAGGCCGGGTTCGCCAGTCTTCTCCTTCAAATTCCAACAGATCGTAAGCGAAAAAAGTAATGGGTGCCTCCTGCAACTGTTTCTTCGAAATGTTCTTTCTGCCTATTCGTGTTTGAAGCAATGCAAAGGGCAGCGGCTTTTCATCAACACTTGGTATAATTTCGCCTT
>Ga0068628_1000160_pt1 | contig 18111 bp, 11 predicted proteins | sample InSIn2gowninarea_FD_77431 | JGI IMG/M metagenome (GOLD analysis project Ga0068628, IMG submission 77431) | Clean room microbial communities from NASA Spacecraft Assembly Facility at Jet Propulsion Laboratory, Pasadena, California, USA -... ... | reverse complement strand
CAAAGCTCCAATGAACAACAGGAAACCTGACACTCGGGGATGGGGTCCGACCCCTGGGCGTTACTCAATCGTGCAGGGTTATAGGTCGATCTCTCCGCAACCTCATGTTCCTCCTGATATGAAGCCTTTGCAGGGAATTTGGTCTCAGAAAACAATCCCTAAAATAGACTAATTCTGCTAGCTTTTTTGTCACCAGAGAATTTTGACTGACAACAGGCTCCAGAAAAGAGGCTACATGGGGCCATCCCGTTGCTCGCTATGTGGGGACAATGAAGAAAACGCCTCCCATCTGATGCTCCGCTGTAATTTTACTGCTAAGCTGTGGAAAGAAGCCTTAAGTCCATGGAGCGTAGACTTCACCCTCCCTAATCGCTGCTCTGATCTGTTTTCAAACTGGAAGTTAAGGTACCCGGGTGGCACTCCTCAGAATGCTCACATCAAAGAAGCCTGGCTCGCCCTTCCCAAATTAATCTGCTGGCATATATGGCTGGAGGAACATGAGGTTGCGGAGAGATCGACCTATAACCCTGCACGATTGAGTAACGCCCAGGGGTCGGACCCCATCCCCGAGTGTCAGGTTTCCTGTTGTTCATTGGAGCTTTGCCTTTTAAGAGGGACAGGAAGATGGCGTAATCTCTGGAAAGGTTCTGAGGCACCTCTAGCTTTACCCAACTCTGCCAATCACCATTCTCCCAGTGTGATATGTCCCACACAGTTTTAAAACCCGCTCTATCCATCTAGTTTCTCAACAGAACCAGGGAGCGATCTTCAGATAAGGGATCACTACCCATGATACGGTCATCCCAAATTTTAATGTGCTTGCCATTTCCAGGGATCCAGTGTGCATGGAGGTTAATTAAGGAGGAGGCTTTGGCACACAGTTTATGAATCATTGTTCCAGATATTGATTTGGGATTGTCTAGACAGCGTGTTCTCTGCCCACGGAAATATTTTTTCCACAACGCTAGCTGAGCCCAACCTGGATTTGGGGCAATTATCCTCGATAGCAGTTTTGCACCCAATGCAACATTTTTCTTACTAATGTTCTTGAAATTCAGGCCACCTTCCATTCTAGGCAAGGAGATTATGTCCCAGTTTAATAGAGGTATTTTTTTCTCATTTGCTTTGCCGCCTTTCCAGAAGAAATTCCTTATATAATCCTCCATTTTCCTCATGATGCCAATAGGAGCCATCATAACTGCAAATTAATAAATGGGAAGACTGTTCAAGACAACTTTGATAAGCACTATCTTGCCAGCCAGATTGAGCCAATTGAAGCCCCAGGAATGAATTTTGAACTTAAATTTTTCCAACAGAGGCAACCAATCTCTGCTGAGGGCCCTTTTTTGGAAAACAGGGAGCCCCAAATACTTGAAAGATGACCATGAAGAGGAGGTTGCGAAGCCAAAACAACTGGAGATAGCTTGGATCGATCTGGCAGTAGAATTCCAATAGTAGATGTGACATTTGCCTTTATTGAGGCTGCTTCCAGAGTCTTCGCAGTAGGCATCCACCACATCTTTGAATTGTTTAGCCGTGGGCAAGGAGGTTGCACCCAGCAAAAGGGATTCATCCGCAAATAATGCATGGTTTATGTTTTTGACACCTCTTGCGATGTTCAATCCCATTATTTCTTGATCAGACTGCTTTTTATTTAGGAGGAAGCTGAGAACAGAAGCTTGGAGGATAAAGAGCAAGGGGGAGAGAGGACACCCTTGTCTCAGCCCTCTAGAAGCTTTGAAGAAGTCAGTAGCCCTCCCATTCACCAAAGGGGCAATCCAGGGCTCACTAATACAAGCCTTGATCCAGTTGATAAATTTGAGGCCAAAACCAAATTTGTGCAGGACATCGAATAGAAATCTGTGTCTTACCCTGTCAAAAGCGCTTTCAAGATCTAGCTTGATAACCATTCCTTTCTTTTTCCGGTTCAAGCTTGAGTGAATCGCCTCTTGGACCAAGATAAAATTGTCCACAATCTATCCTCCCTGAATAAAACCTCCTTGATTCTCAGGAATAATGTCTGGAAGGATGATTTTCAGTCTGTTTGTGATCACTTTTTTTATCAGCTTATAGCCTATATTGCAAAGGGAAATAGGACGAAATCTGGTGAAGGAATTGGTGCCTTTTTCCTTAGGAATATGGGCCAGGAAAGCCGAATTTGTGCTTCCCCCAATTTTCTGACAAGCTTGAGATTTCTGGACCATTCTGCATAAGTCTTTTTCCACAATCTGCCAACAGTTCTGCAAGAATCTGGCAGAAAAGCCATCTGGGCCTGGGGCCTTATCTGGCTCCATTGCAAAGAGAGCGGTTTTTATTTCATTATCAGTGAATTCTGCTTCCAAAAATTGTTTCTTTATGGCAGTAATCATAGAGGGCACCTCATTCACTAAAGCTAATGTGTGCCCCAGGCCCTCTTTTTCACTATACAAATTTTTGAAGTGGAGGAAAGCAACGTTTTTTATGCTTTGTATGTCTCTGTGATTAATGTTCTCTTCCTTGATTTCTGAGATGGAGTTGAAACTTTTCCACGCTTGGGATTTCTTGTGGAAGAAGGAAGAGTTTCTATCTCCAGCCTTGAGCCAAAGCCTACAAGATTTAATCCTCCAATACTCTTCCTCGGCCAGACTTGCCTTGAGAAATTCTTTCTGAAGTTCAGCTTCCTTATCTAGAGTTTCTTTTGTGATCTCTTCACTTTCCGATTTCAGACGATGAATCTCGAGACATTCTTCGATCTTTTTCCTTTCCACTGTTGGGTTAGAAAGGGATTTTACCCAAGATTTCAATGCAGTTTTCAGTCTCCTGAGCTTTTTCTCCCAAACAAAGAAGGTAGAACCATTGACTGGTTATTTCCAAGTATCTCTTACTAATTGCATAAAGGACTGTTCCTTAACCCAAAGGGGACTGAATTTAAAAGGGATAGGACCTTGATCCTTATGAGCCAGAAGATCAAGTTTGATGGGTTTGTGATTGGAGACACTATAAGGGATAATATGCATTCTAGACTCTAATCCAAGAAGAAGGAAAGCACTTTGAACAAAAAAACGATCTAACCTTGCAGCGATGTGTCTCGGACAAAGTCTTTTACTGGACCAAGTGTACTTTCCCGACGAAGGTTTTATGTCGTTCAAGTCCCAATCCTGAAGCAGGTCCTCAACCCATTCTCATGTCGGATCCCTTACAATGCTTCCTCCATGCTTTTTAGCCAGAGAAAGGGTGAGATTAAGGTCCCCTGCAATGATGATGTTCACTAAATCTTCCGAATCTTCCATGCTTCTGATGGATTCCCAACAGATCTTTTTCTCACCTGCGCTCGCTGGAGCATACACGTTGAAGAGATAGAGAGTCTCATCTGAATCGATGTGTTGTAGCCTAGAGAGCAGCCAATGGGTGTTGGCAACCTCTTTGATCCTTAAGAATTTTTTTGCATTCCAAAGGGTGCCCAGGCCTCCTGAGGCACCACGAGCTGAAACAGCTTTCCCTTCACTTCTCTTCCACAATTTTCTGGCGATATGGATGAAGGCCTTGTCCTCCATTTTAGTCTCCTTGATGAGGAGTATATCAGGAGATGCAGTTCTTATCAGGCTTTTGACGGCTTCTTCTTTTATTCTGCTCCCCATACCCCTACAGTTCTAAGAGACAATATTCATCACTTTCTTTTTGAATGGAGAGCTCCTTTAGAGCTCTGGGACTCGTTTCTGGGCGTCTTCGGAGTTTTTGCCAAGAGTTTCTCGAGGGTTGGTTGGCTTCCTTGGAGTTTGTCTTTATAAGTCTCATGTTCTCTTTTTTCACGGGTAGATTTTCGGCCTCTCAATGATCTTCTAGCCGAGCTTTGTGAATCCCCTATTTCACCTTCTTCTTTTGAATCCTCCGATCCTTACACTTCCTCAGCCTCTTCTGTGGGTATCTCTTTCGGTCTGTCTGCATTGCTTTCGACTTGCTTTGATCCCGAGGGGGGCTCTTTGTGGGGCAATGCTTCTTTCTGCATCTCTATTTCTTGGGGGTCTTCTATTGCTGAGCTTAACAGCGTATATTTGTTTCCTTGTTCTTCCATGAGGGGTGTTTGAATCCTAGGGCCTGCCTGGGGGACGTTGCCATTTATATTGCCAGTTCTAGGGGCTTTGTGAGCGGTTTTGGTCCTTTTGACCTGAGTCCATCCTTCCTCCTTACCTTTCTCCCCTTCACTATTCTTTGGATAGCCTCTAGAAAAATGGCCATAGACATGGCATTTTCTGCACTTGAACGGTAGTTGCTCATAGTCCAACTTTTGGAGATGCGTCCAATTTCCAACCTTAATCTTTATTGCCTCGGGCAAACCGACCTCAAGATCAACTTCAATGCAAATTCTAGCATAGTCGTATTGGTCTTTATTGTTTGCTCGATCAATGAACTTGCCCAAGGTGTTTCCGATGTGCTTAAGAGACTCCCAATTCCAACAATGCACTAGCAGGTTGGGCAATCTAACCCACACAGGGATGGCTATGGGAACGTCAACTGCTGGGTCAAAATCGGGCATCCACTTATTAAGATACAGCCCTTGAAGGCCCATGAAGTAGGGGCCATTGTGGAATATCATATCCTTATCATCCTTTTCAGAGAATTCAAATAGGAAGAATCCCTTCCCTAGAAAATAGGAAGTGACTCTGCTTTTGATCAACGGTACCCAATTCCTTGCTACCCAGCTCTTCGTGGTTTTGGAGGAAGGCCAGAGTCCAGTGAACTGTCCAACCAAAGCACACTCTGCCAATGATAGGGCGACCGGTATCGGCCCCTCAGGAGGGAGCTCGATCTCAGGGATGTCATCCAAACGCTTGACAAACTTTGCAGCCTTGGTCACTTTCTTCTGTGGGAGAGAATCCAGCAGTTTAATAAAATCCTCAACATCAGAGAGGGAAGGCGGTGGTGGCTCCATTTAAGTGACGCCTTAGCTCGATCGAAGCGAGCACACCCAACTCCCAGTGGTCATAATCCTTCAAGCCAACCCAGTAAAGGAACCTCCATATAACTAGATCAGAGAGCCAAATCGCCGCGCAGAATGGGAGCTCCACTCAAGATGGGAGCTTCATGCAGAAAGGAGGCGTCGCTCAGAATCAAAGCCGCGCAGGAAACCCTCCGAAGCAGCCACAGGGCTGAGTCAACAGTCTCAAGCACAGATGATCAGTTGTAGAGCGGGCAATCAATTAAAGATCCCAATGACAATTCAAGTGTTTAAAAGATGTTAGCAATTAATGTTAAGAAAATTATTTTTAGTAAAAACTAAAAGATTTTTTTATGTGGATTACCTTTTGATCCACCCGATTTCCCTCTTTACAACCTTCCAAGCAAGCTTTTACACTCTTTTGCACTTTGATTGTGAACAATCTTATCATGTTTCTTCAAGTATATACTTTTCACAACATACATTAACCAATACACATCATTAACTTAAAGTTGATATAGATAATTCAAATATATTAAACTTTTAGTAAAACTTAAAGAACTTGGCCCGTTTGTTTACTGCAATGAACTCCCATCATGCTCATCATAATGAATTGTTTTCCTTGACCTTCTAAAGCCAACTTTTATATATATATATAGATAGATATATAGATATATATATATATATATATATATAGATATATATATAGATATATAGATATATATATATATATATAGATATATATAAACATTATCAATTTTTATTTTTCTAAATCACAAAACATTGCATTATACATATAGATACACATTGGTGTCGTAACATAGTTGGCTCGCACTTTGGAAAATGTTTTGTTTTCAAATCGTTATATTCACAATTATTTAGAAAGTAAAGGACACATAAGTTCCACTTTACTATTTAATATGCACCACCAAATCCATGAAGAAATTTAAGACAATATTTTTGGCTTTCCAATTAAATTATTACATAAAGGGTGTCACTTGATTGATTATACACATTAGAGCACATTTACTCTATTGTGTTCACAAACTACTGTTAAAATGTTGTTTTTTTTTTAACATTGATAGTGACATGATTATTTTAGATCCAATGAAATCAAGGGTCCAATTGCAACAAATACCATATGCTCCATGTACAACTAAAAACACTTTAAAACTATTATAAAAACTCTTTATTGAAGATAATTAGGAAACCTTTTTTTTTTAAAGTGCACTAAAAAATGTTTGAATCAAATTGGGAAAAGATCGAGATTATCAAGGAAATGAAGTCACATATCTAAAATTTTCTTCTGTAGATTTGTATGTGACCCATGCTGATCCTTCACAAATTTGTCTCTTCAAAAGAATCTGCTCACTCTGAAGTTTTTTCTAGTAAATCCCTTTTGCAACATAAATTTTTATCTAAATTTTGGGAAAAACAAAAAACAAAAAAAATAAGGATTGGGATTTTTTTTTTTATAAACACAATTAAAAAAATATATCCCTTTTACTTCTTTGAGAATTTATAGAAAATTATTTGAATCAAATAGGGGAAAGATTCAGATCATCAATAGCTTCTTCTTTTCTTTTTTTTCTTTTTTTTCCCTTTTTGCTAATTCTTATGTGAGTTATGGTAATTTTTTAAAAGAACCTACTCACTTTAAAGTCTTTATTGGTAAATTTCTCTTCTACACATCAAATTTGGCAAAATATTGAAATAAGAGCTACAATTTTAATTTATAAACATACATTTATGAAAATTAAATTCTCTCTTTCTCTCCCTCTCTTGTATATTTTGACTCTTTTACGATATATATATGCGATACTTTTTTCTTAACCCACTTTAATAATATGTCTTTGTTGTTACAAGTGCACTGACACTCACTTAAAGATAAAATGTACTGCTATAGAATTTGAATGACTAAATGTAAATATAAACCTCCACAAAAAAATTAACTACATAGGTTTGCTTAATGAAGGCAAAAATAGAGGCCCAACTCTAATTATTTTCATTATGTGATGCATTGATGCATTTATAATATAAATTAGAACTGACATGTCTATCATAGACATTAACATTGGTGCATTGTTAAGTAATTAAGCTCACCAATAATGTCCACAAGTCTATGAATATTTGTCGTTTTGAGGTTAGATCGTTCTATGATTCCCAAACTTTCATTTAAAAATAAATTCATGTATTCATGATGGTTTTGACCTCAAATGTTCAAAGAGAGAAATATGGCAAAGAGCACAATAATATAGTGCAAACTTGATTTCTATTAATAAATAAAAGAGCAGAATATTGTAGAATACAGACTAGCTAGAATGGTGGTAGCTATCTTTCAAGAGAGAGAGATGGTGGCCACATGAAATCACGAAAAGTTATTTCCAAAGGCCAAAAGAATTGACTTTTAACATTAAAAAACAAAAACAAAAACAAAACGAAAAAAAAACTCTAGAGGTCCAAAACCTTGACCTAGAAGATGAAGTGCCAAAAGCTTTGCGGGTCCCAAGGTGGTTAGTTGGTACATCAGCTTCCTTGGGCCATAACTTTTGTATATAATCTCGTGAATAATAGCTATTTGGAAACAACTATCTCAGGATTACAACTTTTGGCTAGGGTTAGGGTATGTCAAGGAAATCCTTGGCCCCTTGAAAGGCCAAAAACCCATAAAAAAATATTCTAAAAGATAGAGAGAAATGGCATGTATATTTTCATAGTCAATAACATAATAATTTTAATCGGGATGATGGATACCAGTTAAACCATTCTTGGAAACCCACCATCCATTTCTTATCATCTAAACTCTTTCCCTATAATTTAAATTCTAACCCTTCCTAATCCCTCCTTCCCTCTATATTTTCTCTTTTGTAAATATTACCCCCCTTTCCGTTCCTTATAGATTTCTTCTTGTGATTATTTTGTCTCTTTACATAATCATTTATATTCCTCGTTGTAATATTTAATCAATTTTAATGCATTTTCTAATTATTATTTTTTCCAATTTAATTATCTTTGATATAATTAATAAAAAATAATAGTATTTAAAATTTAAATAATATTCCATTTCTTAACCATTTCAAATGTTTGACCTTTTTTACTATTGACCAATTGCAAATCAAAAAATTTAAAATTTGTTATATATTTTTATTCAAATTTAATTCTTTTTTTTTCATTTCATTCTAATAATATTAATATAACCTTAAATTATAAATCCAATAACTATATTAATTAATTATACCTTTGATATAATTAGTAAAATAACAATATTTATTAATATATAAAAAATATACCATTTCTTAGTCATTTCAAATGTTTGACTTTTTAATTTTGACCAATCAAATTTTTAAATATCTTAATTTTAATTCATTTTTAATCCTTTTGTTTTATTTATATATTATTTTTTTTCTCAATCTAATAATTTTAATATAACTAATACAATTATTGATAATTCCAATAATAATATTAAGTTATATGTAATTTAATTTCAATTTTTAATAAATTATTTAATTTCTCTTTCTATAGTTATAGTCAAATTTATCATTTATCAATGTTCCCTTTAATATCACTTTCTCTAAAGGCTATTTTCCCCCCATTCTCTATATATATTGGTCAAGCACTCTTCTCATCATCGATTAAGCTTCTTGTCCCTGAAGATGGGTGAAGTGTTCACCCGAAACGCCAGGCTCTTCAAACAAAATACACAGGTTACTAAAATTGTTCAACAACAAGATAGAGAATTGTTCAGTCAATGGAAGAGGTGGGTGGCCACCAATATTTACCTAAACTAGGATCTTGGAGATGGGTGGCCTTGAAAGCATATTTAACTTATTATTGTTTCCCTTTTTATATTTGATAATTAGATGAAATTGTTGCAATAACCCCATCCACTTGTAATGTCTAGTTTGTTGAAAGTTACTCTATGCTTGTGATTAATGTGGATGATGGTCTCCTTGGCCATCAAATAGTGTTTCCATGTCGTACCACCTTAAACTAAAGCATAAAGCTCCTTCTCATATGTAGGGTAGTTTAAGACTCCCTCATGATACACTTTTGAATGTTAATATACTGACTTAGCTCCCTACATCAAGATTGTTCCCTTAGCACATCAACTTGCATCCATCTCCACTTTGGTGCTTGATTGATTTATCGTTTCAGATCATCAAAAGCTTTATACTGATTCTTTCTCCATTGGAAACTCTTACCACTAATTTTCATAGCATGGATTGCAAACACAACTAAAAATTATGCTATAAACTTTCATAGGCATTTCAGTATCCCAACAAAGCTTCCAACTTTAATGGCATTTGTAGGAGTTGGCCGCTTGGAGATGAGCTCCATCTTGGCAAGATGGATCTTAAGTTCCTCTCCACCAATCATATAACCTAAACATACCAATGATTGTTTCGAAAATTCCCATTTCTTAATACTTACAAATAATTTATGCTTCTTCAAAGTTTTTAACACCTGTAAGAGATATGAGATATGGTCTCCCAATTAGAGATATCAACTAATATATCACATAGGTGTAATATTACAAGTGATTCTAAAATGGATGTAATACACCATTAATCAAATACATAAAGTAGTTGGTGCATTACATAAACCAAAAGATGTTACCGACGATTCATGTATATCTTTCTTTGTCTTGAAGGCAGTCTTCTTTTTTGACCTGTACTTGGTGTTATCCTAATTTGAGATGCAACATGGTGAGGTACTTGACATGCTACAATTGATATCACAAGCCATCAATCATAAGTAGAGGATACTAATTCTTGAAGGCAATGTTCTTCAAGGCTTTATAGTTGATACAAATTCTCGAAGTCCCATCCTTAATTGGTACTATGATGATAGGTGACCCACAAGGTGAGGTACTTGGTTGAATCACTCTCTACTACAATAGTTGTTGTGACTATTTATTCACTTCATATACTTCTAGGATAGATTGTCTTTACAAACCAATGTTTGGCAATGGAAAGTTAGGCAACAATTGTAACTTGTGCTCCACTTCCCCCTTAGATGGTAACTCTTTAGGCTCCTAAAAAACTTCTCAATATGCTTGCAAAAGCTGCTCCAATTGTTATTTATCCTCTTTGGTACATCCCTTTAGGGATGTGTTTACTTTTCTTTATGCATCTCATGATTAATTATCTCCTAAGAAGAGCAATACTAACTTCCTTCTAGAATTCATCAATGTCTTGGTTTTCTTATCTATTACTAAAGAGATCTACATGTATGTGCATTGATGATGAAGGACTTCCCATCCTTGATCATGTGGTATTGGTTTCCTCTCCTCATGAGGATGACATACCTCAAATACATGTAGGGGCTTACAAATACTACACCACATTTATCAAGTGGTACTACATCTACCTTCACTTCAGTGATATAGTTCGTATTTATAGAGAAAATTTTATCTTACACTACTTAGTGACCTCAAATTTTGCATTCTTATTTACCCATCCTAATGAATATGGGTGATGATGGTCATAAACTTCCAATCCAAGTTTGTTGACCAAATTTTTTGCTATAATATTGGCCTATGAACCAAAATCAAATAGAGCATCCACCTTTGTCTTTTTCACTTGGATTTTAATATGGAAGAGTTTAGTCATATCGATATGATAATCAAACACTTAGGAGTTAGTGAAGTTGAACTTGTTCTAATGTGTCTATTAGGTAAAGCGTGTTTCTTAGCGTGTTTCTTTAGCATGCATTAGTTGCATTGTAATCTGACTATCACGATATGTTTTAGACATCGAGTGATGTCATTACTCATATTCTTCTTGATACTAATGACTATTGATCTGTGGCTTGAAAATCAATTGGTCCATGATCTCTATTTAAAGGGCATGGAACAACCTCCCAGTTATGTTCAAAGTGACTCTAGCCTTGTTTTCTACCTTAAGAAATATCCCTAGGGTCTTAAACAATCTCCTTAAGCTTGGTATGCAAAAATGGATAGCTTTCTTCTTGACACCGACTTCTCTAGATGTCATTCTAAACCCAATGTCTACTCCAAGAAAGTAGGAAGTCATCTCATAATCCTTGTTCTTTCTGTTGATGACCATATCCTCACTAGTAGTGACCCTAAACTTTTAACCCGTGTGAAGTCAAACCTTAAGAAGAAATTTGAAATGACTGAATCAGGATATATGCATTATTTTCTTGGGCTCCAAGTATTGCAAACACCACATCAAATTCATTGGAAACTAATAAGCTATTACTCTTTCTTTGATGAAGTAGAGGACCAAGCAGTGGTTAATGAAGTCAAGAAGTCTTATGGCTTCAACTGATCCTTTCAAATTTTGGATTCCAGCAGCAACGTCCAACCACTATCTAGTGCGACAATCATAGTTCCATAAAGCTTGTGAAATATCTAGTTTAGCATCACCACAATAAACACATTGAACTATAAATTCACTTCATCAAAATCTAATTCATGATAGAGTTATTGAAGTGCATTTTTCCCCACAGATGATTAAGTTGCAAACATTTTCAAAAAGTCTCTTTTGAAGCAAAGTTTTCTAAACTTCGATCTATGTTAGGAGTTCGGGAAGTTGTCATTAAGGTGGGATAGCCTCTAATGCCTCCTTCCTTATCCTATTGTGTAACCTTTGTAAAACCTTCAATATTATCCTAAGTTGTTATTAAGGGGGGATGTTACGATATTTAGACACTTATGAGTTAGTAAGTTCAACTTGGTCCAATGTGTCTATTGGGCAAACATGTGTTTTTTTAGTATACATTAGTTGCATTATAATATGATGGTCATAATATGTTCCAAACATGGATTGATTTGATGGTTCATATTATCCTCGATAGTAATGGCTATTTATCCATGGCTTAACACCTAATTGGTCCATGGTCTATATTGAAAAGGAATAGAGGGTCAAGGATGATGATTGATTATGAGAAATCTCTTGTGTAAAATATTTTCTTTTCCATTAATAAATTGCCTTCAGTGGCCACGTTAGCTAGTGATGTGGATTTTTTCCCTCTTATAGGTTTTTAACCATGTAAAAAATATTATTGTTTTGATCTTTGATTTGGTTGTGTGAGTGGTTATTGAAGGTGTTCGTCAAATATGGAATACCTCGTTTACCTGAACACATCTCCTTCTCTTCCTTGGGAGGATAATCAAATTCACCCCTTTCACATTACAATATAGATGATCTTTTGATCTACATCTGAGTTGATCTCCTATTGGTTACTTGAATTCATGGCTAGCATGTTTTTCTTCTTAGCATCCTTCTTGTGGTTCTTTGGATTCAAGTTTGGATGTAACTTCCAAAACTTATCTTTGGCGTGACCATTGATATTACAATGGTTTTTTAGATCCTTGAATTGATGCGCAGTGGTTGTTATCTTATTTACCATCCCTTTACCCATATCCTTACCCTCCTTAGAATCATCATGGTGGTATTTCTTGTTGGAACCACTTGATTGTCCTTTAATATTTCCCATATTGTCTAGATATTATGCTTGGACACAAACCTTGTCAATTTTCGTATGCTTAAATAGAATCACTTTCTTTCATAAATGATTGTCTAGACCACCTTAATACTTGAGTAGATTCAACTTCTTGGGAGATATGCATGGCATAATGGCCATTTTCTGAAATTGGTGGTGTACTCTTGCACACTCTACCCTTTCTTCTATCAGAACTAATGCCAATGGACCCATTGTTTCTCTTCATACTCAGTAGGGTGGAAATGGGACTTAACGAGGGTTTTGAATACCTTCCACTTAGTTACTAGGGGGTCACCTTCCGACCTAGGGTTCTTTGTGTGACTTTCCTACAAAGTTTGGGCATGGCCCTCTTAATTCAATGGAGAAAATCAAATATTTTAATATTTTACTATATTATGGACATTGGAATAAGATTCTAGATGTTGCAATTGTTGATTCGACTCATTAACACCAATATCATCTTAGTAGGAATTGGTGTTGCTTCCACTTCCACTTTAAATATACACTGAGAAGAAGTGATGGCAATGATACTTGGGTTCTATTTCTTTGGTTCTTTTTTCAACTTCTTTTATGGGTCTTCATTATCTCCATATTTGTCATATGATCCAACTTCTTATTTAGAGCTACTACACTCCTTGAAACCTTTAAAATTCTTTTTTAGAGACACCATGGCAATGGAATTGTCCAAGACATGTTAGTGACTTGTGCTTCTAGCTTTAAAAATCTTTATTTCAACTCATCCCATGAACCGTTACTATACTAATCCACCATGGATGTGGTTTTCAAACTTTGCACCAATTTTTGGATCTTGTAACTTCACATAAAACCCCAAATAAAAATTGATTTGATGTTATTAACCCATAAATAGAATTCCTAGAAAATCTATAGGGTTAAAGGCCAACTTGCATCATCTCATTGCTGACTAGTGATGGATTTTACGTATTGGTATATGAGTTAGGTTTTCATTGCACTATGAAGTTCCAGGCACAAGATTATTTTTGACCTTATCCTATTCTAGAGACAAGTTGCATAGACATTGGTCATCATAAAGAGTATTTTTTCACATTTTTAGCGATAAGTGCTTGCATGTAAGTTTTGATCATGTCTTTGGATTTTACTTGAGAAATCTATTTTGACGAGTGTAATATTGGGGGTATATAAAGGGTTCCTAATTTTAGCAGCTATAAGACATGAGTGTGTTGTCATTGCGATCAACACCCTCCAATTTCTTGTTCACACTTGAATTTTGAAGCCTACTTAGGATCTTACGATCTATCGCTCTGTGGTTACTCTGTGGTTATTTTATGCTTTCTAAAGTGTTTAAGTCTTCTTCCTCATTTCTAACTGTCAAGTCACTTGCACACACATGCTTAGTCTCTGATGGGTTCATGAGAACACTCCTTTATGCATGCTTGGATAGGCATAGAACCATCCATTAAGATAGCTCTTATGCAATGATTAACTTAGGTCGACAGTCAGTGTGCACTTTTATTGACATTTTCCCTCACATTTTTCAAGTGTCATCTTCATGTTTTCCTCCTGTTGCAGATGTCACTTTTGTGTTTTCACTCCTACATCTATCACACCTTTGTGTATCACCAAAGTTAGTTCTGGCACATTCTTCTGTATCAAATGGTCTTACATATCATTAGAATATGCTCTAGACATATTCCTACATCTCAATGCATCTTTTGGTCACAGACGTTATTTCTATCGTAACTGGTGTGCTAAGTGTTTTAATGTGTCGCTTCAATTGCCACGCCTAAAAATAGATGTCGCTTTGTTGTTGTTTTAAGGTGTAATTATTTTCCATGAGTCATGTACATTCCATTGGCTTGTATTGATGGTATTTATGTGTGTGATCCATGTTTGAGTCATGTTAGGATGCATTTCTGTCTCCTACTTTTTTGGTCCCACATTTAGCCACTGGGAGAGCTTTTCTTAGTCCTTCAACCTAGCACAAGTTATAAAGGCATTAATCCTCTTACTAGGGGATAAGCGCAACTTATTCATGAGCCTCATTTGACGCATATTTCCTCCCACGTTTTTGCACTAAGTATTTTTTAAGGCCTCCTCCCTCTCACAATGCATTAGTACTTCCTAAGGATAAGTCACCTAGCCTTGCGCTACCTCCCTTAGTGGAAAGTGCATTTCATATGAACAAGTAGTCACCATTGGAGAGGATTGTACCCTTCTAATCCTGAGCACACTTCGAAACAATGAAGAACACTTGAAAACAATGAAGTGCACTTTAAACACTAAGTGAACAAACACACTTCAGAAGAACAAGGACCTTCTCTCCCCTAAAAATCTCACTCTGGACAAACAAGGAGCTTCTTGCCTTCAAAAGCGCACTTTGGGACTATGAGTGCACTCCTTTGGCACGAAGAAATGCACCCTCATTGAGCACATGGTGTACTCATGAAGCTTGAAGATTGAGCACACTCCTTCGGCACAAAGAAATGTACCTTCTTTGAGCGTATCCTAAAGGCTTGAGTGTTTTTCCTTCATCCCTTTAGCATAAGCTCTCCTTGAGTGCATGAGTGCACCTCGAAGGCTTGAATGTTTTCCCTTTGTCCATTTGGCATGTGCTAGTGCACCCTCTTTATCCTTGAGTGCATGAGTGCACCTTGAAGGCCTGAAGGCCTGAAGCATCACTCCTTTATCTCTTCAGAGTGCGCTCTTGTGCCCTCTTAGTCTCTTTGAGCACATGAGCACACCTTGAAGGCCTGAAGCCTCATCCTTCATCTCTTCGAGGTGAACCCTTACTCCCCTTGAGATCTCTTTCTCCTCCTTGATGCATGAGTGCACCTAGAGGGCCTCTTGTGAGCATTGATGAGTTTGACTATGCCCTCCTAATCAAGTGTTCTTCTTTTAACTCTCTCACAGGCCTATCATGAGCAGATCTTTCCTCTCTTGAGTGTTGTTGTGGTTTTGTTTACAGTGTGTTCTCTTTTTTGCTTCTGGAATTCTAACTTTTTAGCTCTTGGGGGCCTCCCCCCAAGATCCATATCAATGGTATCAGATTTAGGTTACGAATCCATGGGAATGAGTGTTTGAAGCATATTTTAGTTTCAAATTTTTGCAGCAATCTTCATCAAACTTCATGCAAGTACTACGACCTCTGCAGATAATTTTAGAAGGTTCAAAATAGCTCATTTGAAAGTGTTTTTTGTTATCTCAAATGGGTTTTTTATAGAATTTCATTTCATTTCCCGGTGTTGATGGTGTTGGACCCACCAACATTCAAGGGATCTCCCCGGTAAGAAGTCCCAACTAGACCTCATACTATTTGGAGTAGGATTCCCATCAGTGGGTGGTAATGTAGTGCCTTGACCATGGTAGGGTGCAAAGATAAGTATGATGACTTTGGTCGGAAGCAAGTGTGTGACCTTGTAGGGAGTCAAGTGAGAGGCATGGGGGTTCTAACACATGGAGGGGAAAAGGAAGTGTGCCCCTTAGAAGCCTATAACAGTACGCAACTTGAAAGGAACACATGAGCGGAATGACATCACAAGATGAAATGTGGAATAGTCCACAAACCAAAGTGATGGGTTAATCCAACAAAACACATTCAACAAGATTCATATAATTGCATACAAAGTAGTTCATAAGAAAACATATGCATGAAAGCATGTTGGCTCAGTGATTATTATTATAAGTGAAAGTTCGATCCATACATACACCATTGACAGTCACTAACCCCAATAGTGGAACATTATAGTCAAGAACACTTACTCCTCCAAAGAAGTATACTCACTCTACGCTATCGAGAAGCCAAGGCTCGTCACAATACTCCCAAGCCTTCTCTAAGCCTAAGCCTAGCCAAAATCTTGGCTTCCAAAAGCCTATTGTATGTGTTATGAGATTCTATTTATAACAAAGGGTGGGGTGACCCTTGACATTCCCCTTTGTGACTCTTTAACTGCCCTCATGACTCTTCAACTTCCTTACAAGTAACTCATTACATAACATGATGACCTTTCACATTCCACTAATGACACTTGGAATTTCACTTACAACATATTTACAAAAAATATTACATTTTCTACATGTACCCATGTAAGATAAAATAGGCTAGAGACAGCCTAACAAGACAAAACACTATGACTTCGAAGTCTGGGGAAAGACCAACTCGGAAACCTCCACTTGGTGCTTCTCAGTCACATGCTAAGATTGGTACTACATGATGGTGTCCCCAAACGGCCTGATTTTGTCTTCCTGAAGGCGGACTCTTACCTCCATGGCATCCAGGTGTATGGTCTCGGAACCTGTATCCAACTCATTATGAAGCATGAGCAGCATGATGTTGACCTTGACAAGACCACCGATGTACTTCTGCATGTTGTGTGTGTTCAGCTCCAAGTCTTCTCTGGTGGCCTCTCATCTTAGCTGCTCCACGTACTCATCGATCTCTAGCCGAACTTGGTTCTTGTGTTTAGCATTGGTGAGGGAACTTGCATCTGTTCACTTTCTTCCTCAATTGTTAGCTGTTCTGACTCATCAACCTATATTGGCATTGTTTGCTCCATAGTTGCACCTTGCCTTTGTTCTTCTTCCTACTTTTGCTTCTCTCTTATTCTTTCCTCCTCAACTCTCGTCCTTCCTTCGATTCTTACTCTACTTGCTGCAATCCCAATTCTGCTACCTACAAGCTCTACTTTTCTCTCTTCCTCTGCTCTGTTGTCTGTGTCCTCTGCTTCCTTTTGCTTATGTTGCCAAAGCTTCCTGCATGAAGATTAAATCTGAGTCCACTCTACACCTTTGTTCTCCCACTATTATGTCAGGAACTTCCTCTTTACTTGATCTTGTACTGAATTGTTTTCTTTTGCTACTATTGTTGGTCTTGTTGCCATGTTAATGTTGAATCTTTTCTATGAATAGTTGAGTGTCCACATATATTAGAAAATTAACTGGCACTTACTCAACTACTTCCCCAATATTACTTTCAGTGATCTCTCTTGAAGTAGTTCTCTTTTGGTGCCACAGTACAATGATTGTTGGAGAGAAGTGCTTCACGAGTGTGGTACTCATGGGATAGAAAGGACACTCATGGCAAGCAAATATTAGCTCTTACAAATCTAACTTTACATCATGTTCAAGCAGTAATCAAGGCATTTGATGAGAGGGATTTCATAATTTTGACTAACAGAGGCGACTGACTGACTATGGAAACTGTGCACTGTGCAGTCCCAATAGTTAGTGTGGAAGCTTGATGACTTGAACTGCATAATGCGTAGTTCAGTCTGGGCCAGGGCCTGGGAGAGGCCGTGCATTGTGTAGTCTCAGTGGCTAAGCTGGGAGACTGGATCTTGGAACTATGTAATGCGTAGTTGGAGCTAGCCCAGGACAGGCTCTACACAATTCCAGAAGCCAAGGTAGAGGCCTTGAGCTCCCAGATTGTGCAGTGCATGTAGTGAAATGTGAGATTCGGGAAAGGGGACCCAAATCTGCCCATGGGGAGTGTGAAAATCAAGCAGATCTAAAGGATGATGTGATGATGGGTGCATACCTAACTAAGTGTCGATGCATTAATTTGAAACAAGTGCAGCAATTGATAAATCTGATGGACAACAAAGCAATTGAAGAGAGTCGCCACAACAACGACCGCTGTGCAAAAATGAGAAAACTCATTCAAAACTTGGGAAAGGAAATCTATAACTTGAAACAACACTTCTACAAGACAAAACAAGTTAAAACTCCGGTATTCATTCAAAGAAAAAAGT
>Ga0068628_1000159_pt1 | contig 18112 bp, 10 predicted proteins | sample InSIn2gowninarea_FD_77431 | JGI IMG/M metagenome (GOLD analysis project Ga0068628, IMG submission 77431) | Clean room microbial communities from NASA Spacecraft Assembly Facility at Jet Propulsion Laboratory, Pasadena, California, USA -... ... | reverse complement strand
AGTTCAAACATAGGTCAAGGCTTTCATATTTTATATTAGAATTACAAGTAACGCTAGGTTGTTGACTCCATGCACAACACTCAAGGCAGTTGGTCTACCAAGTTCTCTGTGTGCCACAAGGGGAAGCAGTCCCCAAATGGATCCTATATTGTAACTTATTTTGACACCATTAAAGGTTACATTTCTTTAAAATTTACTAGTTATTCATGGGCACATTATCTTGCATAGGCAAATTGTCATGGATAATATGGTTCAATACGTGATGCTATTTTATTTTTTTATAATAATAATAATTTTGATTTTATGAAAATATACTATCAAATATATTTTTATAAAATTTTAAGTTTAAAATTAATTTTTTTGTTTTAATTCAACCATTAAATTTCTCGCAGTTTTCAATGGCATATGTGGGCTCTTGTGAATCAATGGTTCATATTCGATTTCAGTACCCCCAACATCATCTGAGATTTAACTATTGGGGGGTTTGAAGTCTTTTTTTGACAAAACCACCTTTGATTACGTGGCAATCTATGGTGAAATTCAGTACCTCCAAGCGAGAAAATGCTTACCAGCAGCATCTCCCCCCCGAAATCCAATTTTGGTTTTAATAACAGTGAATTTTCCAAATTTCATTATTACAAAGTGTAGGGTTCAAAGATTTCATTTCTTATTGTGTCGAGGAGAAAATGAGGATTCTCAATGAAGGAAAACTTATCTATGAAGGTATCATTGCATTAGGGAGAGGAAACACTGCAAATGTTATTTGTTATTTTCCCACTATGAGACTCTTTAATTCCAAGAAAAATAGGGATGGAAACTGGAAATGGTTTGCTCGAAACCTGGACTTTGGTGGTGCAGCTGATGCATCTTCTCTCCTTTTTTTTTATTATTTTGACTATGCTCGAACGTGGTTGGCTAATGATAATAAGGATGAAAAGAAAGTAGGGGAGAGGGAATTTAATGGGCTTGTTGATGTCTACTAGAAGATATTGAAATCTGATGGAATTATGGCCCTCTATTATGGGTTCAACATTTCTTGTGTGGGGATTATAGTCTATCATGGTTTATATTTTAGAATGTATTATTCTCTGAAACCTGTTGTTTTGATTGGTGATCTTTAGAATAACTTCCTTGCAATTTTTCTTCTTGGTTAGAGCATTGTTGGCCCTATCCAGAGTTATGGTGGCTTGCAGAGTGCATTTATGCATGCTTCATGTGCAAACAATGTAGCTTTGGCTCCCAACCATTCTTTTGCCTTTATTTCAGTGCCCGCATAAAAATGTGTTACTAGTTTCATGATTGACTTTCTCATGGGAGAGGTTTCTGCTACAATATCAAAAACTATAGTTGCCCCTATTAAGTGTGTCAAAATTTGATACAAAGCTAGGATGAAATATTGAAGTTTGGATGCCTTACTGAATCATACAAAGTGATGAGGGAATATTTTGCTAAGAAAATGAAGGATCGAATAGTTTTCCTAGCAATAATCAAAACATATCTTCAATTTTTCCTCTCTGTATCATTATAGCTATTTCTTATTCAACTATTTTGTAAATCATGCTATGTCTAAGACTAGTCCTACCCTTATTTCTAGGAATTCGATTATGCTGAAGCTAACAACTCAGGGAAAAATAATATCCTTATATGGTAAGCTACCTCCTTTGACTGGAATATCAGAGTGCCTTATCAATAGAGTCATAGAACGGAGAGCCAAGTAGTCATGTTTCCATGGGATTAAATCAGCAGTTCAACCGAACCTAATCACCTTCCAAAATTGCAATGGAGAAGCTACTCCTCGACTTGGTTCCTTGTAAGATCCGAGAAAAGAGAGGTTGTGCAACACATCCATGAAGTATTGTAGAAAGGGTATGAAGAACACGCATCAGTGAAAAGACAAGAAATTTTCAACAACTTATGAAAAACATAGACAAGCAAACCAGCATTGCAAACATGTTATATGCAACAATTGATTATATCGAGTTCCTTCAAAAACAAGTTCAGGAAATTTTTCAAAATCATCTAAAATGAAATTTTTATTGTAAAATGATTGCATTAGAAACTAATTAAAAAATCTAGAAGAATTGGGGAGATTAATGGAATGTATGTATCTTGAAGCCATGCTTTCAAGGAATTGAAGGAAATAACTCAACAAATTTCAAGCAGTTAAAGGTTACTCAATAAGATTCATGAGGAATATGGAAAACATTTCCTCTAAGAATCAATCAAGTGTTGCACTAAATAGACTCGCAAGTCAAATAAACTTTATGAGGTAGGGTAATTCTACTTCATGGTTTTCCTCTCATCTGGGTGACATGGGTTTGCCACAAGTTGTGGACAAGTTTAATATTCTCGTGGGCTCTTCCACTGATAGCTTGGGTGGGATCAGTTCATATGATGGTAGTTTAAGAAATGAAAATGGAGTCCAACAATACATGTCAAGATTCTAGGTTGGATCATGGGATGATCCAATGATATTTTCTAAGGGCTTGCAGACATACAGGGATCTTTCACTGCAGAAATTGTTATTAAGAATATTGCCTCAATTCTTGGCTTGGATGCAAATGTTATAAGAGAAAACAACATAATAAACTTGGCATGTGGATTAAATTCAAAGTTGGGATTAATGGCAAAAGGAGTTGTAACCTTACAGACTTTTGAAGAAAAAATTATTGGGTTCAGTAGCTTGAGCTCTTTCCTCATTTGCTGAAGTTAGTGCTACAAATTAGAGACTAAGATCTATTATCACTAATAGGATGAGTTCATTCTAGTATACGGAAGCAAATATCCTTTTCTACAGGTTGAAATATCAGTCCCTTAATTCTAATCATCAATGGCCATACTCCGATATATTTATTCAATGTTTTGAAGTGAAATATGAACATGTTATTAATGTTTAGTTGTTACTAAGAAAAGGGGTGAATTTATCTTTTGAGAAAGGAGACAAGTGATAGGGCATTCCAAATTCAATTCCAAAGAATTTGAATCATGCATTTCAAAAAACAAAGGCAAAATATTAGCACTAGTGCACTAATGCCCGATTTCAACGCACAACACTTGTAAATAATTTAAAGTTTCCAATAGATAAATTAGAGATATTATTTTATGTTTTGTTATTATTTAGAATATTATTCCAAAATATTATAACAGTTTAGGGGAGATTTATTATATATATTCTTTCATTTGTAATTAAAAAGGGTTGGATTTTGATGCCAAAACCCTATTACTTTCTAGAACTTTTATTACATAATTCCTAATTGAAGTATTCTAGCTCTAGTTCTTGACAGAAATTGTTTTTCCTGTTGTTTTTCCAATACTTTCATATCTTATTTATGCATATGTTCAAATTACCATAGGAGTTATGGGTAAGAGTAGATTGAGTGTCGATCTCTCTAAAATCCCCTACAAAGTTATAATCATTTAAAGAGATTAATTAACTGAACTGTCTGTCTTGGTTAGTTCCTCTACATCTTTTAATTATTTTCTTCTGTCATCTCTTGAATTTGTTCTATTTGGCTATAGAAATATTATATACACATACGCTATGTCTAGTTGATTAAGTATTCAATATGACTACTTAATTATTATGAATTATCTTATATTCTTCTATCAAATTCTTTAAATGTCATTTTATTATGTCAAAGTTGATGCTGGCACTTTGACCAAGAACTCTACAAGAGAGGGATTTATTCATGGATAGAGATTGTGTAATCATCATCAACCACCAACAATAAATTATAGATCTGACCATTGTGCTCCATACACTGTTGCCGAGTGACAATGAACAATGTTAAAAAAGGCCTCGTGATATTTGAGGGAGATCTCTTTGGTTCAAGGGCCAATTTGAACCTAAATACTAGTCAAGTTGGTTTCTTGACATACATTTGCAACCCAGAAATTCCTGTGAGAAAAAGGTACAAAAAACTCCATCCATGGCTATGCTAAGTCATAGACTTCGTACTTCAACCTTGATTTTTTTGAGCCATGTATATTCTATATACTTCATGGCTATTGAATCTATTGAGATTCACATAACTCCCGACTCATTTCTGTGTGAAGCATTCCATCCTTACAATATAGCTAATTATTTACAACCAAAAAGCCTCTAAATCCTTGAGATTATATGCGTGTGCCTCAATATCTTATGAGGAGGAGCATGTGATTTACCCCTTTTTTATTTATATAACCTATCGTGCCCACATTTTAGAAATATCTCTTTGTATACATATTGTCCTCTATATAGATTACAATAATTTAGACATGCATTATCTGTTATGTACTCAACACCCAACATTTTCAACAACTATTTTTCTTCTTTGCAGGTACCAGACAAGGCATTATCACTAAGAACGTTATGTTTGAATAACCTATAGTCGGTGGGCAATATAGATTTACAATTTCAATATTTAACGTTCATAAAATTGACCATTTTTAATGTTGAATATGTGATAATATTTCTCAAAATATAAGGGAATTTATCATTGTCAATTACCTCAATATTTCCAAGAAACATGCATTTGAAATTCCAAAATTTTCTTTTTAGTTGTCCCGTGACATCATTGTCCCCAACTGGGTATAATTTGACTGGTCACCAAGTCCAAAGAGAGGGGTGGTCGAAGCAAATTTTAGGCTTTCAAATAAGGTATCAGTGATATGAGCACCTTCCACTAGCTCATCATTCTATAATGAACCTAACAACATTGCCTCCATGGTAGTCGTATCCCATAAGTAATCATCAATACAATCTTTATTCGATTGCCTCCATTGCTAACTTGTGATGAAGAACTACTATTGATGTAGTCATTCCTAATTGGTGAATCTGGACGTAGTGGGAATTGAATAGGTGGTTGATTCAACAATTCTTTGTATGCTTCCTCACCATTTTTTGGTCTTAATGTAACCTTCTCTCAATTTGACATTGTAGTGGGGTTCTCCAGAAGATGGTAGGTGGGTTGCTCATCATCACTATAATACTAATTTCAAGAAATATTAAACATTAGTACATCGATGATATTAGTAAGAACAAGAAATTGGTTTGTTGAAATCACATTATTCCAAATAATTATTACCACCACTGACCCATGATTGCAGCTAGAAGATGCCATGTTCCAATTGGCAAGGTGAAATGGCTATCCATTTTCATCTACCAACTACTTGTATGTTACTCCTAATAAGGGCTTCCAATGTTTTTGAAATTGTGGAATATTTTCCATATCTGAACTCGATTCTGAATATTGATCCTACACATTTGGATACATTTTTATTCAAATTGACATGGATAAAATAAATCAATTAGATAATTGAAATATAAATAAAATTTGAACCTACTAGAGAATCTGGAAAGGGAGAACTCTATGAAGGACTTTGGGCAATATGGAATGAGATGGAATTTGAAGAATTGGTAATTTGATATTATGAGATTTTCTACCAGTATTTGAGAAAAATCAACAATAAATTTTTGTGTACATACATAAAATTAATTTCGAGAACCATATAACCACAATTTGAATTTAAATGTAGTTTTGTTGTCGCTACTACAACACCCTCCAAATTGTCACTACATTCAAATTTTGGAGCTTACTATCATTATCAAATCTAGAGTTGCTTTGATATTCAAGTGTCATGTCATGTTGTTTTATGTGTTTCAAGTGTCTTTCAATGGTCTCAAGTGTCATCGCATTGATCATAGCATCTTTTATTGCATTTCATGGTCATAACATCTTTGTTGTCGCAAAACGACACTTTTGGGTCGCATATGCACACACTACACCCGTTGCACTTGGGGAATGGGTATAAAGTGATGTTTTGATGAATATTTACTTGTGTTAATGTTTTTTAAGTTTTCTTGATGAGTTGGTTTGTGTCACAAGTGGTTCTATGTCTAGACTCATATTTTTCACCCCTCGACCCATATCTCAGACTTAGACAAATTTGTGGGTCAAAGTGAATTCATTAAGGCCAAGAGCGCATACGTGCACTCTGAAGACTAGATGAAGAATCCTTCATTGTTGAAAAGTGCACCATGCACCATACAAGAGAACTATGTGCACTCCTCAACCCTTTTTTCCCTTCCTTACTCTAAACCACACCCTTCGAAAGACCAAGTATTCCTTGAGTGCACTCCTTCAACTCGAAGAAATGTGCCATCCTTGAGTGCATAGGCACACCCTGGAGGCCTTAACCTCCACCATTCACCCCTACCTGATACACCATGCACCCTCTTGGACTTTTTGAGTGCATGAGCTCACTCTGAAGTCACAAAGCATCAGCCGTGAACCTTCAGGAATGCAACCTGTGCCCTCCTTGGCCTCTTGAGCACATGAACACACCCTAAAAGTATGAACCCTTCATATTTAAACCTTCAAGAGTGTTCCCTACACCCTCCATCTTTCCCTTAGTTGCACAAATCACTTGGGAAGCCCAAATATTTCCCCTTTTTCCTTAGGACTTGTGACATGCACCTTGCCTTGATTTTATTCTTCCTTTCAGTGCATGAGTGCATTTTGAAGCCCTGAAGCCTCTCCTCTTTATCCCTTCAGACTTTCAAAATGTACCCATGCACCCTTAAGCCCCTTTTATTCCTCTTAAGCACACTGAAAATGTATGGACATAAAATATTCATGAAACATGGTATAATAGGAGATTTTTAGGCTGATGGTTTCTTTCCATGAGTGATTTGAAAATATAGGTATTCCAGAACTAGCATGGAAAGCACACGCAAGGAATATTGGGTGAGGAGAACAAATAAAGGAAGCTCAAAAAGAAAAAGGAAGACACCATAATACCGATGATCAAGGAAACCCCAAAGACTCCATTTGATCAAAGACCCTTTGGAGGGTAGAAGAAATCAACAATTGAATTTGCATGAAGAATGAAAATACAGTTGGCAGCCATGTCACCACTAGAGAAAGTCCATGTAATCAGTCACTATCAGTCCTAGTCATCCAAGATAGTGACATTTTAAGTACTATCATGTGATGATGTGGAAGTCATGATGTATTATTATAATGATTGAAAAGTACAAATAAGTGGAAGACCAAGAGTTATGTATGAACCAAAGAGACAAGGAACTCCAAAAGGCATGTAATACCAAAATTCATATCTAATTCCAAAAGTCATTTGGAATTCCAAAGGTTGTAGAAGTCGAAAATCCACTAGAAGTTAGAAAGTAAAGAGTCATGAGGATGTGAAAGGTCATTCCTCAAGTTATAAATAGATCCTTATTTCTCATGTAAAGGTATTTTAACCTTGGATTCTCCCACAAGTCATTAGAGAGACATAGTTAGTATTTTTGGAGAGAAAGTAGTGGCTCTAACTCTCCACTATTGGAGCTAGTGGTGTTCACTGAATTTATGTATATTCATACTTTTTCTTAATATTGAAGCCTTCTAGGTCAACATGTTTTCGTACATGGATTGTGAATATTTCTAAGACTATTATTTGGATGTTTATGGTTCATGTTTTCTTTCATTAGTACTGGATTAATTGAATTATTTCAGTTACTTTGGTGCTACTTATTGGAAATGTGTTGTTATGTTTATAATGATCATCATATCCTTGTGAGCTATTTCCCTTGTGAACTATTTCACGTGTGTCTCCATTAGGGTAGTAATATTACTTCTATCTTAGAGGCTCACTTAATTTCCCCCCACGGTAGAAGAACCTTGATACATCGATAATTGAACATTCACAAGCCATACTACCTTGCTCATTTGAAAGGACAATTGTGCTTCTCTCTCATGCTGACAGCTAAAGCCAAGGCATATCTTTAAGTAAATGAGATTCAGGCCATATTTTGGATGGGGATCCTTCACCAAACAATGTGTGGTCTAGTCGGGACCTTATATCAGGGAGATCCCTTGTGTGTTGGTGGTGAGGTATTACAAATGATGGAGATGAGGTATAATGATGTTTCCTGAAGGCTTTTCCCTTATAAATTAGAAGGCAGAGTGGCATCATGGTACCTTAGTTGGCTCGTAAATTAAATACACACCTAGAGGGGGTTTAAAAAGATATTTCTTGAGAAGTTTTCTCATGAAAAAACTATCGCCATGCTACTTAAAGAGCTCAGAAGCATGAAAATGGGGGAAAAGGAGCAAGTGAAATATTTTAATAAAAAATTCAATTGTATATTCAATAAATCCCCCCCAGACATGAAACCACTTGATTCGATTTCCATTGATTACTACACAAACTTACTTGCCCAACAATATTTCCGAGTTCATAAAGAGAGTGATCACCATTAGCACAAAACTTAGTAGGAGTGATCACCATTGAGAAGGACTTCCGCATGATTGGGGTCATTACAAGTGATGAGGAATGAAAAGAGTCCAAATAGATTAGTAGGAAGTAACAAACCTATTCTAGTAAGGCTAAAGAGAAGGAATCATCAGACATCAAAAGCTTGACCAGGATTGTGAAGATAATCACCAATGAAATTTTAAAACTAAAGAAAAAGTCAAGTTATACTTCCATGTACAACAAGGCTCCTAAGTCCTTCCCTTTTCAAAGGACTAGTAGTAACAACATGTTGTAGTGGCTACAACCACCCTCCAAATTTTTTCCTTAGCTTCATTTTGGAGCCTCCCTAAAAACCATCCTCAGCATCATGTCTTGTACTATCAAGTACACAAACTTCAGTGGTTTTCTAGCAGCATGACAACCTGTGTATGATAGCTTGTTGCATTCCCATCACAGGCTACGTCCCCAAACTTGGTCCAACTGTAGGCTGAACAACTCCCTTAAGAAATTGTGCAATTCTAGAGGGGAACCAACCGTCCCACTAGAAACTTTGCAATTCTGGAGGGGAACCAACCTTCCCTCCATAAATTGTGAAATCCTGATTGGAAGCCTTCTGGCCTCAGGAATTGCATAATTATGCCTCTCAACCTTCCCTCGAAAAACTACACAATTTGACCCAGTAGGACTGCTCAGTCCACAAATTGCACAATCCTAGGAAACAAGCAGCTACTCAACCTAGAAATTAAGCAAGCCCTTTGGGTAGCTAGCCCAACTTCCTCCCAGAAACTGTGCAAAAGTTACCCTTAGTCAGGCAAGCTGTTGCATGTGCAATCGGGTTGACCGGTTCCACCCGGGACCAAGAAAACTTGACTTGCATGCATGGGTTGCGTTTTACCGAAATAGCAAAAGGAAACATGCAAAAAGCATCCGTAGATTTTAGGGAGCTATTTTTATCAGTTGGAGGTTACATTCAAATATCATTTTTGAATCTTTCCTCCAAGTGTCGCTTTTTCCTCGATCTATGGCATGCGCATCATGAGCCTCAAACTTATTTATTCAACGCTTCAGAGCTCACTTCTTCACATCGATTTTGGAGCCCTAACATCCCACATCATATCCAGGAGTCTTTGAGACATCCAACTCAACTATTTCTAGGTAAGTCCTCTTAACTTGTCCTTTGCAACATTTCTGTTGCTTTTTGTTTTTTGGCTTGTGTGAGTGTTTTCTACTTGATTTCTATGAATGTTTGCTGCCGTTTACATGCATATTAACTTGTACTAGCACCATTTCAGTTTTTGTTAGTGTCTCACTGTTGTCACATGCATGACATTGTTTTTCATGAATGGTCACCGATTTGGCGACTCACTTCACACACATGCATGTTGTTACATTTTCTGAATCTTGCATTCAATGTTTGCATGCAAGGTCATTCACTCTTGCCTACACTGATCCAGGTCCAGGTGTGACGAATGACCCTTCCAAGACCTTTTAATTTCTTGATGTGTTAAATTTCATTTTTAAAAGAACATAAGTGAATACATCTGCATTTTGTAAAGAAGAGGAATAAGACAATCATTAGCACATGAAAACATAAGTCGTCGATAACGAAGTTCATCTACGAGGGACTACGTCTCTGGGCCCTGGTGTCAAGATGGTGTAGGCTACTGCATTAAGTGTTGTCAATAGTGATGATGTACATAGAGGTGATGTCATTATCATACAAGGAAAAATTCCCTCATGTAGGAGTCGCTCCAAGAGATGTTCCGCTATAGGAACTCTCAGTCAAAAAGACTCCTATCAGTATGACACATACTCATGCATGATGAGCATCCTGCCAACATGGCATAACAGGGATCTCAACGCAAAACATATGTGATGACAACATGAGTATCCCATCAACCAACAAAGGGATCTCAGAACAAAACATGACAAATCATGACAACATGTACATCACACAAATGATTCTGCATCACGTCAAGAAGGAATCATGAAAATAAGTAATAAACAAGATCCCTCATCAAACATCAAATAGGGATCTATGCAGCACAATGCATAGCAAAAAGAAGTACATGAACATGCTGCATATACCTCACATCGAGGGCCATCTAAAGAAGCAGATTTCAAAATGCTGAAGTCGTTCATGCCATCAATCTCACGGCGTCAAATCGCATGGAAATGATTGCTCGCTCATGAACGCTGACACCTGCACTCCACTTAGAAAAGTGGCTAGAAAATGAAATGAGAAAATGAAAAATCTGAGCACACCATCAGATTTGTGGCATCAAATAGTGCAAAATTGATTGTCAAATTTCTGAATTCTGAGAAAATGAAAATCTGGGGCTTAAGGAATCTTTACATTCCCCCTAGATTCCTCAAAGATTCCCTCCTCTAGGTCCTCTGCAAATCGGCTGCTCAGATCAGGAAACTGACTGCACCATCAGGTTCATGTCATCGAGAGGTGTAAGATCGACAAAAAGTTTGTCCAATTTGGACACTGCAAAAAATTTCACCCTCCTGGAAATTTCATTCAGTCATGTTCCGCCTACATTAAGAAATTAATTAAAAAATATTCTGCCTCATTTTCCATGACCACTCCTAGTTCCTCCATCTTCCTGGGTACATTATGCAAATGAGTTTTTATATTAAATCCTAGGCAGATTTCTCAATAAATCAATTGTGTTGAGTCGGTTTAGGATTCGCTTATTACGAAGTAGGTCGGGATATCAAACCCCACCTCCTCCTTTTTACATAACAAAATCTATTAATTTTTAAAAATGCGTCGGGTTGTTTTAGTGAATGATGGTGGTTGAGGCTGGGTCCACACCCCAATGGCCGACCCACCTTAATAGATGCTTTTTTGTTTAAGTGGGTTGGGTCCTTGCCCCAAGGGCTGGCCCACCCAAAAACTCTACTCCGTTGGTTTCAATTGTTGCGTGGGAGGGGCCGGGGGTCATGGCCCGCCCCTCCACCAAAATTATGGTTATGTGGATAGATTTTGAGAGGCGTGGGGTGGTGGGGGTGGTGGCTCACCACCTCCCCTTTTTTTATATATTTTTTTAATTTTTCATATAATAAGGTAATTTTGAAAATTTTGAAATTTGGCCCAAGGAGTCATTTTAACGAGGAAAAAATTTCACCTAGAATTTAGCCAGAGTTGGCCAGATTACATCCACCAGAGAAAGTCCAAATTGTGTCTCCATTAACCTTCCTAGTCAGTAAAATTCAACCAAAACTTTGACTGCCTCTATCTTCCTCATTTGAACTCAAATTGATGAACCGTTCACACCACTGCGATCATGATGACAAAATATTTAACATGAACTTGGTTTGAGCATAATCCAAACACCTTGATTTTTGATCTTTAATAAGCCCTCTTTGTCCCGTGTGTGTCTCTGGAGCCACCTGGATCAATCCTCCCCACTGAGGAGCTTTTAGTCCTCCAAAAGCATGAAAAACAATCTGTAACTTTTCTTTACCTTGTCTGCATCACAAGTGTCCTAAAAGGCCTCACTTCCATCTCCTTCACCTTTGTTCTTCGGAGCCTTAAGCGATGAGCCGACACCTGCAACCTATGAAGCCTATAGTAGATTGTTTTGAAAATTACATGCTTGATTTTCATGACCAAATAATGACCTAAGCATCCTATACTTGCCACGTGTTCATAACACATACTCGGTGGTCAAGTTTACATCAAGATGGACGCAATACCCCAACTACGAAAACAAGACCAACATATCATTGTTGCTTCAACAAGTGATGGAAAACTCATCATCACTGCAACACATGATTTACAAAGTAAGGCCAACACTATTTGATTTGACAAGTGATGGAAACATGACACCACTTTCATAGTTTACCATGCAACTCAAAATAATATCAAATATCATTGTTGTTCAACAAGTGATGGAAACATATCATCACTTTTACATTTTAAAATGCAACAAATGATTTAAAAAAGCATGACCATGAAATGCTAACATATCTAGAAACCATTTTTCACTTATCAAGGTGAATGGGTCGCCTCCTTGTGGTGATTTTTCTTGTCAAACAATCGTTTCACCTAGTTCATGCACCGACACTTTGTCTTTAAGGCGATGCTCTGGATGGAGCCTCTAACAAGTGGCTTTTTGATGGCCACCTTTGTCACAATGACTGCAATACATCTTCTTCCTCTAGATCTTCTTACCATGTTTCTTTCCCTATTGTTGAGAGGGTCTTTCACACCTCATCCTTTTGTGTGTTGCCATTCTTTTCCAACACTTAGAAAATGTATGGTTATGTAATCCACAAAGGTACATGTTTTTTGATTCCATGTTTTATGTTCATCATTAAAAACATGATTACAATCGAAATGAACATTCGAATGTCCAGAGTGGCTATACCTTTCCTTGTTCTTTCTGGTGTAAGTATGGCAATGAGAGCTTGCCTCAGCTCTTTCCCTGCAATGGGTGCTACCATGGGATGATGGTGATGTGTTCCCATCATTCTCTTTCCTTCATGATTTCGAAGATGTCTCGGAATTATTTGACACCTTCGAGCATTATCCTTTGGTGCATCTCGAGCCTGCAAATTGAGGTCTTTGCGTAACCTCCAATGGTTGAGTTATGCCTTGGTTATTAACACCAAGTTCTTTTTCCTCCTTGTGCCTCATCCTAGTAAGGAGCCTCATGTTTGTCGTTGTAATTAGGATTTCCACATCTCCAACAGAAATCATACTATGTGATGATGAAACCTTAAAAGCAAATCAACATCTTTTACCTCCTCTGTAAATTTGGAAAGAACTAATGAGGGCTTCTCATCATCTGTTGTTGGTGGTTTGCTAGTTGTCTCAGCACATTCCCCAACTTCCTTTCTGACAAACCCAAGTCTTGTTCGACAGGGTAATTCTTCTACTTTGATGGGGTTGACATTGCCTTGGCCATTAACACCCAAGCCTTTTCCTTCATACCCCATTTCTTCAACAGTTTGGAGCCAATTCTTGTGGTATGATTTTAAAAAACAACAAAATCATCATCAGGACACATACATGAATTCAGAGAATTAATTTTTAGCTCACTTGGGTCACGCTACAGCTTTTCCAAGGCATCATCCTTTGCTTGCAGTTGTTGTAGCAAACTATGTTTTTCCTCTTTATCATCATGTAGATGCATCTTTAATTCAACGTTCTCTGTTTGAAGACTTTGGTTGTTGTGCTTCAGTTCTTCCAGGGTCTCTTCGATGGCTTGCAACTGAAGCTGCAATTGCTCCTTTTCCTCTGTCTCTTTTTGTAGAGTTTCATACATTATTTCCACCCTTTTGGAAATTTTTAGCATGGCCTTGTACATTGCTTTTTCACCCTCTGTCGCTACATGTTCCATTGTTCACATTGCAATTCACATCCATGCAAAGACCGATCTGATATGACTTGATCTAGGTCTAGGTGTGACAAAGGACCCTTCGAAGACCTTTTACTTTTGTGATGTGTTAAATTGCATTTTTAAAATAACATAAGGGAATACATCTGCATGTTGTAAAGAAGAGGAACAAGACAATCATCAGCACCTGAAAACATAAGTCGTTGATAACAGAGTTTGTCTAGGAGGGATTACATCTCTGGGCCCTGGTGTCAAGATGGTGTAGGTTGCCGCATTAAGTACTATCAATAGTGATGATGTACATAGAGGTGATGTCGTTATCATACAAGGAAAAATGCCCTCACACAGGAGTGGCTCCAAGAGATGTTTCGCTACAGGAACTCTCAGTCAAAAGGACTCCTATCAGTATCACACATACTCATGCATGATGAGCATCCCGCCAACATGGCATAACAGGGATCTCAATGCAAAACATACATGACGACAACATGAGTATCCCATCAACCAACAAATGATCTCAGAACACAACATGACGAATCATGACAACAAGTACATCACACAAATGATTTCACGTCACATCAAGCAGGAATCATGGAAACAACTAATAAACAAGATCCCTCATCAAACATCAAATAGGGATATGTGCAACAGAATGCATAGAAAAAAGAAGTACATGAACATACTGCGTATACCTCACATCTAGGGCCATATGAAGAAGCAGATGTCAAATTGCTGAAGTTGTTCATGCCATTAATCTCACAGCGTCGAATCATATGAAAATAACTGCTCGCTCATGAATGCTGACACTTGCATTCCACTCAAAAAAGTGGATGGAAAATGAAATGAGAAAATGAAAAATCTGAACACATCATCAGATTTGTTGCATTGAATAGTGAAAAATTGACTGTCAAATTTTTGAATACTGAGAAAATGAAAATCTGGGGCTTAAGGAATCTTTTAGATTCCCCCTAGATTCTTCAAAGATTCCCTCCTCCAAGTTCAATGAAAATTAGTTGCTTAGATAAGGAAACTGACTACACCATTGGGTTCATGTCGCCGAGAGGTGTAAGATCAACATAAAGTTTGTCCAATTTGGACACTGCAAAAATTTCACCCTCCTGGAAATTTCGCTCAGTCATGGTTCCACCTGCATTAAAAAATTATTTAAAAAAATTTCTGCCTCATTTTCCATGCCCGCTCCTGGTTCTTCCATCTGCCTCGGTATGCTATGCAAATGAGTGTTCATATTAAATCCGGGGAAAATTTCTCAATAAATCAGTTGTGCTGAGTTGGTTTAGGATTCTTTTATTATGGAGGAGGTCAGGCAGTCAAACCCCGCCTCCTCCTTTTTACATAACAAAATTTGTTAATTTTTAAAAAGTGGGTGGGATTGTTGTAATGAATGATGGTGGTTGAGGCTAGGTCCTTGCCCCAAGGGCTAAACCACCTGAATATATGTATTTTTTGTTTGAGTGGGTTGGATCTGTGCCCCAAGGGATAACGCACCCAAAAACTCTGCTCCGTTGGTTTCAACTGTTTCGTTGGAGGGGCCGGGGGTCGTGGCCTGCCCCTCCACCAACATTATGGTTATGTGGATAGATTTGGAGAGGCGTGGGGTGGTGGCGGTGGTGGTGAACCACCTCCCGTTTTTCTATATATCTCTTTAATTTTTCATATAATAAGGTAATTTTGAAAATTTTGAAATTTGGTCGAAGGAGTCATTTTAACGAGGTGAAAATTTTGCACAGAATCTAGCCAGAGTTGGCTGGACTCCGTCAGCCGGAAAAGGTCCAAATTGTGTCTCCATTAACCTACCTAGGTAGCAAAAGTCAACCAAAACTTTCATTGCCTCTATCTTCCTCATCTGGACTCAGATTGATGAACCATTCGCACAACCGCAATCACGACGACGAGATCTTTAACATGAACATGGTTCGAGCATAATCCAAACACTTTTATTTTTGAGCTTTCAAAAGACTTCTTTGTCCTGTGTGTGTCTCTGGAGCCACATAGATCATACACTCAGTATTTCCATGCATTCACATTCACATCTACTTTTAGTTGCCCATTGATGGGTCTAGGGAAACTTCACGTAGACTCTACCTAACCAAGAAAACATTATGCAATCATAAGAGGGAAGGCTCTTCCTTCCTCCCAAAAAATGGAATTTCTACCCAAAGACTATCTTTCAATATTGCATTGGGAAATTCTAAGAGGCGGTGACTTCTGGCCTATAAAATTGCGTAATGCAGTCACTAGGCCTGCAACCTTTTCTAGTTGGAATTGCATAATCCCATCAGCCATAAGGCTAGTCTAGATTGTGCATTTCACAATTCCAGCAGCTAGCTAGCCTCCTAATAGCCTGGTTTGCCTTTTGCATAGTTCCATCAGCCAATCTCCTAGCCTCTTGGAAAAAATTCACAATCCTTGCTAGTCAGTCCCCAAGGATGTTGCATGTCGTTCCTCAAGTTTTATTTTGTTTTAGCTGATATATTTCTTGCCATGCATGTCGTTATGTCTCTAGATCTAGCAGGTGTTTGTCTGCCTCTAAACAGTTCAGGATCAATGGTCTCTAAGAGAGCAAGATCAAATGACACTGACGGAAGTGCAACAGGAGAAGCAGTTGAGCGAGTGTGTACAAGTTTGCCGATCTATGAAGACACCAGGCTGATTGTAGACAAGGACATCAAGCTGAAATGGAAAAAAGTCAATGATGCATTTTCAGGAACATTTGGGGAAGACATCGAAGACACTAATTCTATGTGAACATCCACAAGTTTGACTTGTACCGGATTGCATATAGGTATCCCATGTTCCCATGCGCATACACGATACATTAGACAGTCTCGCACAGTGATCCTGAGGCAGTGACATTGAGCAATGTTAGTGGGATGGAGATTGCTACCTTCAGGGAATAGGATTATGAATATATGTACCATATGTCGAAGCCAATGATCACCATGGAAACACCTTTCAGCATACCCAACAACAATGCCAACTCTAGAGATATCTTGAAGAACTAGGTGAAGGAGTCGACCAAATTTAGGATGACACCCAACAAGATCTACAAGACGAAGATACTACAGATGATGTATTAATACTTGGTAATATTTGCATGTCACTTGTATGGCCAAGAGAGAATGAAGACATTCTTGTAGAGTTTGGTGATCGCATTGGACCAACTGGCCAGTGAAGGCAAAGCATGGAACTGGTTTGACATATTGGCTCACAAGCTGAAGGAATAGGTAACAAGAGCTCGATAGCTACCCAATGGTCAACAAGTAGAAACCTACATGTCTGCCTACATCTTGGATGTAATCTTTGCCCGTCAAGAGTTCCTGGGCTTGAAGTGGGCATGGACATCAGTGGATACCTATGTGAACACTTATTGTAAAATGTTGTCAGAATGCAGCTTTAGAGGAGTTATCACACAACTGTCCAATCATTTTGTCACCCCAGTGTACAAGATGATATTTGAACAGGATCCACCTTGCATATTGAAGGCAACAATGGAGGCACTGATCGATATAGAAAATTGGTATGCTTCACTGTCACGCACCTTCATATAAATGTATAGCATGGAGAAATCTCCGCATGTTCTATCGAAGTTTGCCTTGGACAAGCTCGTCACGCAGGAAGTATCATACCACATCTCGGCAAGGTTGTCATATAGGCTGCACTAGAAGAAGAAGGCATGTTGGCTTGCTCTTATGTTGCAAATTGGGCTATACGAGATACAAAATTTCAAGCATGTGGATATCAAACCAGAAGAGATCAAGAAATATCCATTCCACACTTGAAGCTACAATTTGTATGACCTGCATTGTCTTGTAAAATATCACTACATGAGAGTACAGTTTCAGTGGATCCATGGGGCATGTCATTGGGCAAAGGAGGACCAATGGAGATATTGTTATAACTTCTCCAAGCCTGTTGGAAGCGGGATCCCCCAAGGGCAGTTTCGGGGCTAAAATCCCATGTTTGACTCAAATTTTGTAATAAAATTGTAAAGGCTCTGCATTTTGTGGTTGTGGAGCGCAAAGGTGGCATGTGTCATAAATGGTTTTTCGCCCTTAGTTTTGTAAAGTAAAGTTGGTTGTAAAGAGATTTATCCATGGTTCGCGGACCATGGGATTGTATAAAAAGAGCTAAGCTCTAAGTAGTTTTAGGGAGACACAATGATGAATCATGTAAGAGAGTCATAGCTCTGAAGTAAGAAGTCTAAGTCTTGGGTTCTAGCGTAGGTAGCAGCTCTACAGCTGAGTGCACAGAGGCCTAGGGTAGAAGTTTGTAGCTGAGTGTGCGGACCCCTGCAGCTGTGTGCACAGGGTGGATAAGGTTTGTAAACACTTGACAAATATCAATAAAGAGAAATATTCTATAATTTTAGTGTCTTTGTTCTGTTGATGCATCTTCATATGTTATGTATGAATGTCTTTTATTATGCTTATATGATGCACAAATGAATGCATTTACATTAGATAATTGAATGCAATTACGATTATCTATTTATGTGGGGT
>Ga0068628_1000157_pt1 | contig 18214 bp, 10 predicted proteins | sample InSIn2gowninarea_FD_77431 | JGI IMG/M metagenome (GOLD analysis project Ga0068628, IMG submission 77431) | Clean room microbial communities from NASA Spacecraft Assembly Facility at Jet Propulsion Laboratory, Pasadena, California, USA -... ... | reverse complement strand
TAGGTCTAGAGGAAGAAGAATATTTGCAATCATTGCAACAGAGGTGGACATCAAAGAGCCACATGTTGCAGGCTCCATATAGAACAACGTCTAAAGGAGAAAGCACTCATGTAGGAACCAACTGGTGAAGATGTTCAACAAGCGAATATGCCACAGGGAGATGACCCATTCACTTTGATGAGTGAGATATGGTTTTACTAGATATGGTAGCTTGTCTTGGACACATTTTGTGTGTCATGTGTTGTGATATAATTGTAAGAAGTGATGACATGTTTTCCATCGCTTATTAAAGAAACAATGTAGATGTTTTTGGCCTTTTATTGATAGTTGTGGTATGGGTTTCTATTATGATGTCGACCAAACAGTTTGTGTTATAAACTCTAGGAAAGTATAGGGATGCTTGGGTCATGATTGGTCATGTAATTGAGCATGTAATTTGAAAATATTGTACTACAAGCTTGCAAAGGATGCAGGTGTCAGTTCATCACTTATGGCTCCGAGGAACAAGGGTGAAGGAGAAGGAAGTGAGAACTGCCAGGGCACCTTTCATGCAAACAATGTAACACAAAAGTTTCAAATTATGTTCATGCATTTGGAGGACCAAAATCTCCTTAGAGAGAAGGAATGATTGAGGTGGCTCGAGAAATGCTCCAAATTCAGAAGTGGCTCAGAATAGATCAAAAATCAAAGTCTGTAGTTTGAAGTGAAACTAGGACGAGTTCGTAGTGCTCATCGTCTTGATTCCAATGATGTGGACGACACTCAAATATGAGTTCGTATGCTCAAGAAATTCATGGTTAACATTCTCGTCAAACTAGGCCAAGTGATAATCACTAATGAGGAAACAATTTGGCGAAGGGATAACACATGGAAAATGATGGTTGGAAAGGTGAATTTGTCACGCCTTTAAATTTTCCAGTGACATTTTAAATTTGGTCAGAAAAAAATGGCTTTGTTTAGAAAAAATAAAATTAAAAAAGTATTGAAATGGGGTGGCAGGTTGCCACTCTTGCCACCCCTCCCCAACCACATTGTTGTATATATCAAATAAAACAAAAATCAAAACATGTGGTGGGTGGACCACTCATTGGCAGACTTGCCCCACCAATCAACGAACACATATAATATATATCAGCCCACGACTGTTCCACATACAACCACCATATGGATAATGGGGCTAGTGGGATTCGAACTCACCTAACCTATTGATTGGCTCGCCCACGGGTAGCGCCAATTGTCCACCCTCCAAAAATAAAATGCCAAAACTATAAAAAACATGCCACATTGCCTTTCGTTAACCACCTTCCAAAAATGAATGCTGCCAATGATTAATAACCACAATGCAACAACCACAACACCAAACCATGAAAAGAATATATTCCATATGTGGCTATGGATGTGTTTTGAACCCATGAACCATTCATTTTCACAACAACCTACCAATTGATGTTCTAGGAAGGCACCATTGGTAAGTCTATTGGTGAATTTTATAAAACATAGAGAAATTTTCCATTCAGGGATTAGAGGTGGAGAATAAGAGCATCTAGTAGAGGAAAGAAAGCATAATAGTGCACCCAAAACCCAACCCAGGTGGAGCATGTTTTCTCAGGTGGATAATATTCTAAAGGAATATTCCACATAATATTCTCATGTAGAACCTTGGGAGAATCTAAAAAATTCCTTGGAGGGTGATTTTCCATATTGACGGAATCATGTCAACTTTATACTCAAACAAACCAGAATTTCACTAGGAGCATGACGGTGTGATCAGTCTCCTCATCTGAGTAGAAAAATTTTAGGCAATCAACAGTGAGGATGCTATGCAAAATCTGGAGGAATCTAAAAGATTCCCTTAGAGGTTGATTTTTTAGTGAGGAAAAATGATGTCGAATTTAAAGTCATTTTTCCCAGAATTTCATAAGGAGCATAGTGGTGTGCTTAGAATTTTCATTTGAGCAAAAATTTTTCACCCATCTCTAGAAAAGAATCTTTGGTGGAATCTTCAAGATTCCCAAGGGTCCAAATTTTGACTGTGTCAATAAGGGGCCAAGTTTACAGTCGTTCGACATGATTTCATGCCACGAACTCAATGGTGATGTTCATTTCTATAGTAGAGCTTTCCAATTTCAGGCCATCCCTAGAAAGGGTGGTATATGATGTAGTGATGCCATACCTTTCTTTTGATTTGTTGAGTTGATGATTTTGTTGTCGAGATCATTGTTACCATTATGTTGAAGGATAATCGTATGCGACATCATGTGAGAATTTATTAGCTTGTCATGTCGAAGGAGAGCCCATTTGAGTGAGAGTTCCTATAGGAGAACATTGCGTCGAGAGATATACCACTCTAGTTGAGGGAATTTATCCTTGTAATGACAAAGAATTTACAATGTACTCATCATCATCTTGCAACATTTAATGAAGCGACCTCCCCAGTATTGACACCCGATCTAGAGACGTAACCCACACTAGGTGAAACCTATTGTAAATGTGTGTGTGTGCTTCTACTTGATGGTCATCATTATGTTTCTTCATCTTTACAATGTTCACATGTGGCTTTTCATACTCTTTCATTTTCAATTATGCTAACATCACATAAGTAAAGGATCTTTGTTAATTTTGGTAGTTGAAGAGATTTGGATCATTGCAAGTCATAGCATAAAGAATCTTCCAAGAAGGAAGACAAACTATAACAACCAAATCATATAAATACAACTCAAAGGATAAGTAATCCTGGTGACAAATATCGATGTCAGATTCATGAACATGTAGAGAAAAATAAGTCCAGGGTTTCAAAATCTCCCCACATGGAATGATGGGTTTCAAAAGCCTTTATGAGAAAAAATGAAATCTCGTGGTAGCACGTTGAAGGAAAAAGAGTCAAATATTCATTTAGGAGTGCTTCAATACCTAAGATAGTATGGGAAACATACAATCATTATCCACACACCAAAATATGTAGATGTATTAAGCCAAATGTAACTGAAAATAACTATATCAAGAGTATTTTACTTGAAAATAGTCGAGAGTACAAAATACCTAGCAAATTCATCTGTATTACAAAGGAATTGAAATTAGTAAAATATATTAGAAATAATGTCAAAATATGTAAATTAATATATGATGAATACCTTGAAAACCGTAAGGGTTAGGGAATGAAATTGTAAATTTTAACTTAGACATAAAAAGATAGAGTTGAAGCTAGTATGTTGTCAAGGTATGTTTAGGGTTAGAATAAAAACCTAATCTGAAAACACAACTTCGCTGACAAAAGAACGAAATAAAAATCATGATGTAAATAATCCTATTTCATACAGTTGACCATTACATAAAATACTGCCAAATTTGTAACTATAAGGCTAGAAGGGCCAAAATCACATGGCTAAAAATAACATAAAGAAATCATAGACAAAAATGGAAGTATAAAAAACAAACTGCGATCTGGTACCAAAAATGTTATAATAGAGAAATTCAAAAGAAACTATATGTGTTTTACCTGAAAATCAATATGTCCTTTAACAAAATGCGTACAAAACCTTGGAGTTGCACGGGCTTCTCCAACATGTTCGTAACCTATAAATATTGTGAATGATTCCAACAAGTTTGAAACTAAATACCCACTAACTCATGTATTGAAATTTATAAAAGAGACAAATAATTTTTACAAGGGTTGATCTAAGAGAATTTCCCTAGAGATATTGCTTGGTGGAAATGTGAAAACTAGTGCATAGAGCGAAACAGTTCTCGTTATGACATTAAAAAACTCATAAATGTCTTTTATGGCCATTGTTTAGAAGTGTGTAGAACTCTTTCGCAAAGAAATACCTTGAGTGTAACTACAAAAGCATGATGAAACCAAGACATAGAGAGTTAATACACAAAAAAAAATTAAAACCTAATGAATTGTAGAACAAAATAAGAAAAAAATGATAGAGACATCTTAACAGAAGGATTACCTCTGGTATAACCTCAAAAATTCAAGTTGCTAACATTTTGATTGAAGAATTAATGATACAACGATTACAGAGACCAAAAATCTATCCCCTTACATGAAGTTTATTGATGTAAATACCCGCAAATACTTAGACGTAGAGTAGCAAAGTTACAAAGAACAAACAATTGAATGAATGAACATACAAGATATTGTCAGGATAATCACTAAATTGGAAGAAAAACCATAACCTTATAATCACCATTGATTCAAAAGTTTACATCATAACTGTTGCTTTGGTAGGTCAAGGAGATAATCATGGATGTGTAAGAAGGTGACATGTATACACAATTATAAAATTGATTCAAAGCATGGAATGGTCTAGATAGACTCATATAGATATGATAACCCACAACTAATTTGAACATAGAAACAAGCAAATATATATATATTTGTCCACATTGAAACAAAGACATGGGAGAGATAAAAAATTAATATGTTGGGAATGCAACATATTCCAAAGCTCATACATATGACAAGATCGATATAGTTAACATATGATGATACATTCAAACATAAGAAATACTCCTATGCTATGATTAAATTTATTACTATGTATATAGTTGTGTTAACAATAGTATGAGGAAAAGAGAGTAGTATTATATATAAAATTGAGTATGATAGGAGTCGAAAAAAATATTTTTAGTTATTAGACCCAATAACATACAAAATATAATACACTAATATAGGGTGTATTAGAATAATGTTGAATGGATATAAAATTTAGGTTGGATTTAACTAAGAATTCCAAAGTATGAATAATAGCTTAAGTTGGGATTTGAGTTACCACTCTTTGAAAATCAAGGAATTTATACAAAATATTTGAAGAAGGAAAAAAATTTGGTATAAGATTCAAAATATACTAAAATGAGATTATCAATAAATAAGAGTCTAGAAAATACAAATTAAAAGAAAATATCTCGCCCCTGGCTCGGAAAGGACCCATATCACTCATCTCATTCCCCAGGCACTCAATTCTAGCAGTTGGGGCATCATACCTACGCCTGCTCTTCTTTTCACAAGAGCGGATGTAAGAGCACAACCCCTACCCAATTGTGCAATACTGAAAAGAACAAGAGCACTTAACCATGGAACCAGTAGCAAGGAGCTCTTGTTGATACGCGGGGGCATGTTTGGAAAACAAGAAATAAAGATAAGGTGTTGGAGAAGAAGAGAATAATTGGAGGTACAATATATTTCTAGATAGTTAATTATTTCTTTCTTTAAAATAATTGTGTTAGAGGAGTTTTGTTACACTTTTCCTAGTTATATTTCATCAAAACAAAACATTTTTACTTTTCATTCATAGGTGAACTTCTTTGAATTGTGAAGTGTCATTGAAAATCACCAAGTTTCACTCCAAACCATGTGAATAACAACATCCTAAAATAATTTCTTAAATAAAATGAATTTTACATTTCACACTTATAGCAAATCAACATTAAATAGAATTTAGGGCCTTGGACTATCTTTGTAGAGTAAACTCTATTAGGAAAAAAAATGAAAGCCATAATTCAATAAAGAGTCTGCAAATCCACTAATCATGTAGAACACCTATTTAAAATATTCTTTATATAATTATGGATGTTAGTTTGTAAGCTTGATAATCCTTGAGTCATTAAAATTTACTCCCTACAATAGTAAACGTAGTTATAATTCTACGAAATTTCAGAGTTATCTGGGTGTTTTGGATGGTTCCTTTATTTATAGGTACTTTCCTATGAATAATACCCAAGGGAAAGAGTGTTGAATTCTATATTGAAAAATGGTTGCAACTAAAGGAACCTTGGAAGAAGTTTGGACGGAAAAGGGTTAGAAAACACATTATGGGTTGGGTTATTTAAACTTGGGTCTTTTTGACTTATAAAATATTAGAGGCCTTTAGGTTGGAAGGTCACCTAGAGTGGCATAACTAGAATGATTTTTTAAACAAAATATATGGTTAAGGAAATGATTCTTTGGGATTAGGGACCCTTTGTCCTCTAGGATTTCATTTGAAGGATATTTATATCTATAAGTTCTTACAATCTTTAATCCTTAGTAGTAAATATAGTCTTATGAGTGCAAGTTCTTTATAATGAAATTTTAATTCTACCTTGCAGTTTGATGAAAGTGAAAGATTATGATATATTTGTGACTTAGCAGAAGTCAAATAAGGACCTCAATATGCTATCTTTCCTTGGTGAACATTTAAGAAATTTTTTTAAGAAGACAGATTTTTTTTGGGTGTACCGCATGAAGTTTATTTTCATTAGGTACAACCCATATCACATGAAAATAATATTTGTGCACTTTGGCGAATGTCGTGAATATTTGTGTAAGAATTCGAGAATAAGTGTTGGAGTAATTGGAATATAACAAGAGGATAAATGTTATTAGTTTCGATAAAACACACACTAAACCATTTCTAGGTGCACAACATTATGATCTTTGGTAAGGAGTTATAATGTTGTAGTTTTTTGTAGATTGGAAACTTTTAAAGACTACAAAAATGGAGGGAAAATAGAACTAGAAGAGAGGAGGAAGGAGATATGACATGTTAGGCTATTATTTCTAAGGATGTGACATATCACAAGAACACAATATTCTTGTGATAAATCACAAGGAACAAACCTCTTGGGGATGCAATAATATAGGATGGAAGAAGTAAAGAAGATGAGGAAGAAATGAAGGGATAGTAAATGATAATGGAGAGTAGGGAAGTAAGTGCAAGGTTGACAAGAAAACAAAGGAATTAAGAGAACATGACGTTGGAGAAAAACATACGAAGATGTGACATATTGCAAGAACAAAAATTTCTTGTGGTATGTCACAAGAAACAAAAAATTGGATGATGTGATAACCTAAGTGGGAGTGTGTCACAATATGAAAAATTTGCATCATATGACATATAAAAAATTTAAAATATTTGGGTGGTGATGAGAATATTTTTAGAGTTGTGATATAACACACAACATAAGCTTTTCCTAGATATGATAGGACAAAAAGGAGTAATTTTCCTCATTAATCATGTACCTCAAGGATTATCTATACAAGTAATGGAGTTTCTCCATAATATTCCCCATCATTTGAAACATGTGGAACCACATATGGATGATGACATGTTAAGAGAGGGAAATCCCTTACGAAAAATTTATAGGGCCATAATTTTGTGGTTGGAGCTCATAATTGATCAAGAGTACAATCAATGGAAACATTTTAACAAATATAATTCCTTTGTAAGATAAAATTTGATATTATAATTGTGATGTAAGGGTTAAAATTGCATACCCATCCTCCTTAATGCTACCCAGGTGGTTGGGTATGTTGCACATGGTATCAAAACATGGTTCACGATTGGACTACTACTGGCAAGGAACCTAAGTTGTGTTGTAATAAAGGAATCTTCTGGGCTCATTCAAAAGGATTAGTAGTTAATAATTATGTCACAATAAATAATAATAAAATTTTAATTTTCTTTATCCAACATGAAAAATGAAGTGAGTAATTAGATTAATTAGCATCATTGAAGTGTTTGGCATGGAATAGACATTGAATATTTGACACATTGAATCAAATGAAATAAGGACAGTTTAAACAAATTAGAATATGGTATAAACCAAAAGAAGCAAGAAAGTATGGCTTCAATGTTGTAAGGTAGACAATTAAATACTAATATAAGCTTCAAAAAACAAAAATAAGGTAAATGTTGTATTATTGCAAACTCTATATGAAATTCAGAAAAACCTACATCAGGGACTATCCATGAGATATGAAAAAGCAATTTTCTCTAAGAAGAGGCACCAAAATATGGAGATCAAACATCTAATGAGGATATGTCAATAGATAAATATGATAGAGTGATGAATACTCCTAATGAATAATATAACAATAATATTAATACTACTTCTTGTAAGCATAAGAAGAAAAGGTATTTCAAATATCCCTTGTAGAGATAATTTTTGAAATCTAAGCCACCTAGTTTTGATGGTGAGGTAAAGATAGTTGAAGAGTGGAAGCATGGATTCTTGTATTAAAGAAATATTTTCATGTGCATGACTACTTGGGAAGCATCAAGGCATGAGGTACCATTTTTAACATGAATCGATGAGATTCTCTTTGGTGGGAAGACCTTAAGAATGTGAAAAGGATGAGTTAGAAAAAAAAATCTAGAAGAGATTTGAAGAATAATTTCGAAAGTAGTATTTTTTTTTGAATTCAAGCTTTTTTGATCCATATTTTTGTAAATTTATTCTTCCGGTAAAAATCACATTTGAATTTTTGTGTGTATTCATTTCAAACCATCTAGTGTGGTTCATCGTCAGGACTAAGATGGAAACTTTGATCTGTGCGATAGATTAAATAGTGAAGGCAATGCACAAAGAATTGAGTCAAGCAACTAAAATCAAACGACCATAAAGAAAATACGAGAGGGAAAATAACATTCAAAAATATAATAATAATAAATATAAAAAATAAAAATAAAAATAAAAATATAATAACAAAGTCAAGTCAAACATAACACCATATGTTACATGGTCAAGTGTTAAACACAGGTTAAAGCCACATGCATTACAAGTGTTCAAGATTAGCCTTACAACAGTTTCAATACATGTGTGAAAATGTGTTGGCCTGTTAACAGGCTTCTGAATTAAGAGAAAGTTCTAAGACACTTTTGTACACCATTACATCACTAACCCCGATAGAGGGGCATTGGAGCCATTGCTCGCTCCTTAAAGAGAATATTACAGATTCTCAAGGCTATGTGGGAGGAGCCAAGGTGAAAAGTCTTTTGCATGTACAAATGAGGGGTATTTATAGTCAAGGGTAAAATGGCCCTTGTGATTGTTCAACTTCCCTCGTGACTGTTTGACTTACATGACCCTTCAACTTTACATGACTCTTCATATTTACATGTGGGTCTCTTGGACTTCCACGTTATATTACATTGACTACAAGAACATGGCCTACAGTAGTGATGTGGCCGAGATGACTCATGACATGACTCGACACAACAAAATTGGTATGTTCATGTTGTTGTTGGTGTGCATGTTGAGATGAAGTTCTACTGAGTGATGGATATGCTCTTGGTGTATCATAGCTTCACCTCCACATGTCAAGGTGTGTAGAGTCTTCGATGGTCTTAATGTTCACTTAATGTTTCATGTGCATGCTGCTCCTTCACTTATACTTTGGCATGCTTCATGTGTTCATCCATTCATGAATAAACCTCCTTGCATGTAGTCCTTGTTCATATCATTCATCATCGCACCATCTCTCATCCATGTACTTGTATCTGTAATCACTCATGACGAGACAACACCAAATCCATAAATATCATAGTCTACCATGATGCATTATCTTTTTCTTTCAGATGCAGGTGACCGGGAGAGAGGAAAAGGCTCTGCAACTATACAAGAAAAATTTCAAGCCAAAATGTGGGTTGTAGGCATTATCCATGAAAAATGCACAGAGGTCACTGGGAAGTTAAGATGGGAAATCCAGATCACCAGTGATTATTTGCGGGATCTAGCTCGGTTGGAGGGAAAATCTGTGCATTTTTCTCAGGGAGATAGTGCAGGAAATAGAGGGAGATTGGTAGTAAAAACTACGCAATTTCTTCGGGGAGCCGACAACGGGCTACTGGAAAAAGCTACTCAATTTTTCTGGGGAGCTGGCAATGGACTGTAAGAGGCTGCTGGAAAAAACTACATAGAGCTAGGAGGTTTGCCTGCTGAACATCCTTGTGTAGTTTTTGAAATAAGTGGGATGTTGGCTAGCTGGGAGATTTCTCATGAAAAGTTCACTGTTTTCAGGATGAGAAATAGACGGACTAACAGGGTGGCTTGTTGGAAAAACTGCACAAAGTTTGAGGGTAGTGCAATGAGAGGTAGCAGGTGTCTGTTCGACGTGTGTAAGTTGTTTCTAAAGTAAAAAAAAAGTGGGCATTCTTGGAAGATTATGTGCAACGTTTTGGAGGAGTGAGGTTTGGGGTCACTGCCCAGTCAAACTCTTTGGTTGACCAGCTGGAGGCTTTGTTGATTTGCTTGTGGGAAACACAGATTGAGATGGCTTGCTGAGAAACTTTTGTGCTATTCTAGGTGATAGTCAGTCAGGTTGACTCCAGGATTGTGCAATGTAGACTGCTTGGGAGGCAACCTCAAGCTCTGCCTAATTCTAGGTAGCAATAGATGTTTACTAAGAGCTAAGACTACGCAATGTAGCTCAAAAGAGGTCTAATGATTAGAGGGAGGTTTGGTCGATAGAGTTTTAGCAAAATGAATAAGTGTGTGATCGAGTGAACTTGTGCATGCATGACCTTGCGAACACACACTCAACATGACTCTATGACAAGACATCTCGAACCATGAAGACAACATACACTTAGTGTGATTGATTGATAGGTGCGCGCGACAAGCGTGACACTTGGGATAGACATTCAGATGACCGCGATGATACTTGCGCGACCATGCTTACAACATCATGTGTGAGTGCAATAGATGTTATATAGCAAACTCAAACACAACCTTCAACATCACCAGAACAAGGTCGCAAGAATGACATAGCAGTCAAAATTCCAAAGAGGACAATTGGTCGAACAAGTGAAAACAAAGCAAGAAATGTAGAAGAAACACATACAATGATCTTTGTTTTTGTGCACATGCATGTTATTGAGGACATGATGATATGACATTGATAAGCCGTCCTACAAACTCAACTAAGAGGTGTACTTCAGAAGGTGTTCCTTACTTACCATACTTACCTTTAGGATAATCATGCATCTGACAGAGTTTTCATGTGGTCCTGATCTTTTCCATTACTTGGTTCCTTGGTCCTTCTCCCCAACTCCTTGGAAGCAATTTCAATATGTCACCTTTTCTTGTAGTCATTGAGAGGTAGATCTGCATATTTTTAGTGGATAGTGACTGCTGCCATGATGAGGTCCTGGGAGGCCCATCTGTGTAGTTTCTGCATGCAAGACAGGAAAGGAAGCTTGGAAAACATTACATAGTTTTGAGGCACATGATATTGCTTTAGGATGGGGGTCCTAAGAGGACACCTCTACGTAATTTTTGAGTGTAGTGTGGCTGGACTGCTCTTGGTAATTTTGGAGAGCAGTGTTGGCTAGCTGACTACTTTATGCATTTCTAGAGAGTAGTGTTGGTTAGGGTCTCTGCAGCTGTGAGTTTTAGAAGGCAAGGGAGATTGGTGTCTCTACGCACTACGAGGTTTTGGTAGGGAAGGGAGGAAGAATGATGGTTGCAGAATCGAAGCACACAAGTCTGGGAAATTGGATGTGGCTAGGCTTCTTGGGAAAATGACTAAGTGTGAGACCAATGAAACATATGTAAACATTGGTAGGAATTGACTATGATCACACACAGACACTTAGTGACACAACATAGACCATCCAAAATGCATAAGACATACCTTTCTTGATGGAACAACCTCTGTGACAAGAGTGCGTGAAGTGAGTGTGAAACATGTCTATGTGATGACAACCACTCATATGCACACAATTCCTTTGAAGCAAGACAAAATTCCCTTTCCATGAAAAATAACAACCCCTATGCCCGATGATGACACATGTTGCATAAAGATGAGAATGCGGACAACTCTTAGGATCAATTAGGGGAGCTTGAAATCATTAGGTTACCAATAAGTGACCAAGGATGATCGATCGCAGGATCCAAGGTAGGCTCTAAAATTTTCATGCGAGCCAAAATTTTGGAGGGTGGTTGTAGCCACTACAACACATATGTCCACATGAAAACATATATGTATTGCTTGAATAAGTGAATAAAAGTTTGTCACTCTTGTGGTGTGCAACAAGTACTGATATTAACAAAATTCAGATATTTCCCCATTTCAATGTTAATATGTTGATGTGACAACGTTGAACTATGGGTTTTGGCATTGACTGACCCTCTGAAGTGATTCTACAAGTCATACAACTTCTCTAATGATACCACACCCTTCGGCATGGGGTTCTCTTTGTTTATGCGAGCTGCATCTTGCACCGCTTTTTCTTGCTCATCTTCATCAATAAATACATCTTTGAATACATTAGTGTTGGATATGAAATGCAGTATCTGCTTTCCATCATTAAAAAAACATAAATTAGTGATATTATTAGGGAGTAATAGTTTAAAAGGAATTTCAACAGAAAAACTATCCCTAAGCGCTGACTACCTAGTAGTAGCATTTGCTAATGCACCCACAACTGCGTTACACATTCTAAGAACATATATAATATTAAAAGGTCAGAATTAAGAAATTAAACATCGTATCTCTTGTTGATAAATTTTCAAATTAGGAGACACACAGTGTATAATATTGTGTACTTGCCACATGATGATATTTGAGTCACCTATTTCTTTAAGAACCCAAACATTGAGGTCAATGGACTTATGTAAGCCAAGGATGAGTTCTTCATACTTTTTTTGTTTTTAGTGCACTCGAATTCCAAGTAGCATGAGATCAGGTGTTTTATTTTTCGCAGGTCTAATAAAACACAACCAAATCCAAAGCCCTTTTGTGTCTTGGAACCATAAAAAACAAAGTCCAAACATCATATGTATAAGAGCTACACCCTACACTAGTACTACTATTATTATCTATTGTACATAAGTCATTTGTGCTAGTTGAACTAGGAATGAGTTTCAACTATATATCTGGTGGGACTAGGGAAGGTTGAGCAAGGTAGCACCTTGGTTCAGTCTCTAAGAAGAAAATACCAAAGATTAATTATGTGAAAGCAACCAATTCATTTTGCCCCTACAAGGGAATGAAAATATGCTTCATGTAAGGTTTTGAGTCTACCTAGATTTGGTTGTTTCTTCCCTTGTACAGAAGCCATAAATGTGAAGAGTCGGTAGAAAAATACTTCTATAATTTATTGGACTAGTCTCTACTTACCAATACACGGTATGTTTCCAGGATGTCCAAAATTACTATATTTATACTTTGGTGAACTCATTCATTGGATGACAGATGAATAAACACATTTCCTGAGTTCACCAATTGCCTGGACAAGAGTATTGTCTAGCTAAATGAACCATGCATCTATCCTACCCCATTTTGTATTGATTTTATTAGCTACAGATAGTGGCATTACAATTACGAATGCACCATAATCAACTAAGAAATTGTGTACATTGTAATTAAAAATTTCAAATGTTAATAAAAACAGAGGATAGAGTGTGTTAGCTTCTAATGTTAATACATTAATTACTAATTCTAGTGGACCAAAAGACTTACCAGATCCCTTTTGCGAAGAAGCGTTGTAATCTGAGGTAGGTTGTTCATGAGTGAAGGCGAGTAGTTCCCACTGGCTTGCGATCCTTGGAAGTTCAAAGAGTGAAATGCCAGTGCAATTTTTCTTCATGTCTTAAACTATATTATAATCAAGTGCAATGAGCATCACTAAAGTGTCTATAGGAGTAAATTGATCTGATAATTCCAGAGTGATGGACTTTCTTTTACCATTTGAAGAAGTACTCTTCACTATAACAGTGTCTCCAGACTTGGTTTGAGTGTTTTGAGCCGAGTTGATAGGCAGTGTGATCTTCCTTAACAAATTTTATTTCAAGTTATACCTTTTCAACTCTGGTTTAGAAACTGGACCTTGCCTTCTAAATTTATATTGACCATTCTTCTTGTAAGTCGGGTTCTCACTCAATGGCTACATTAGGGCAATTTTCTTTTCATCTACGTATACATAACTGAGCATATTTACTATGTGCCCAACACTCACAATTTATTTGGTTGCAACAATTTTTTTTATTTTTATTTTTCCATAGGCTCAGTTTTTTCATCTGAAGTAAATGTGTCAATGAAATGCATAGCTAGATAACTCATGCTATGGTTCCATTGTGGGCATGTTTTTTTTGAATGATATTCTTGATGAAACCAACAATATTGATCCATACCCATGCTCTCAACATTTAGCACTACCTTAAATGTTTACGCAGACTTGGATGGTTGATTGCTACTGCTACCAGAGTTGATATCCCTTCTTATGAGGTCGAATATAGGGGGCTTGCTACTTACAGTGTTCTCTCTTGACTTATGTTTCAGTTCTACCAACTCATTGGACAAAGACTTGATGGTATGCGTCAAGCTTTCAATATCATTTGTTCTTTATATTTGGAATTACTTAAGGACACTTGAGACCTTTTACCTGTGCCTTTGTAGTCCTTTGATGATTCATCATCCATGGTGACTTCAATTGTGAACAAGTCCTTCTCAACTACAATATATTCTTCGTAATTTTATGTAAGAGTTGCTTTGGTAGTTCTCTTCATAAACTACACATTTCTTATTGGTAAGGTAGAGGTATAATAATCAATAGTGATGGAGTCGTGAGGTTTTGTATATGTAGGAAATATGTCCAATATACGATTGAATCTATGATTACATTCTTTAACCTTTTCTTTCTACTCAATATTCATATTTCCCAACTCTTTAAATAACATGGCAGCGATTTTGTCATTGGAAAATTTTTGAATCCCTTCCAATTCTTGATTGAGTTAGAAGGGAGATTGTGGTACCATACATTTGATATTCCATATAAGGTACAAGGGAAAAGTCTACATGCAACATCATTGTAACATACCTCAAGCATTTATAGATGTAGATAGAAGTTGTCTGAATGGTCCTCCGCTTTTACTACATTGTCAGGTTCATACTTCATTAACAACTTTTTCGGGTGCCTTGGAATCTTGTGTAAAACACTCAACACAACAAGTGGGCCCTGAGTCATCTAATCAAGATCTTGGTCTACCTTATCTTTGTATTTGTGCTCCTCTTCTTCATAAGAATCTCATGGATCTTCCTCTTCTTCTCCTGGATCTAATGGACCTTCTTCCTCTTCTTCGCCACCACCTAACCCGCAGAAAGTGTCATATGAGAGTACAACATTGTCTGCATCACCTCTCTCAAAAGATGGAGGCTTCTATGGTTTTTCTATGCTTTTTGAAATATATGATAACTCTTTAAGGATGGCCATAACCAAATCTTTGACTATCAAAACCACTATCCCAGTAAGAGTGGTTGTGTTCTTCTTTGGAAAATAAGGAAGATTATGTACTCCACGAATCAATGCAATAGCCTTTGTAAACTAATGGGTTATAGGCTATATGCCCCATATGTGCCCGTAAGAGATTTCACAGGTTTGTTTGAGACTGGGTTGAGAAGATCCCCCAACTTTAGGAATATGAGTAGGGGAGGTGGTGGGAATATTGCTACCTTGACCGAAAGAAGTATGATGAGGGTGGGTGAGGTTATCAACCATAAAAATATCGCTTCCCTCCTTCTAGCTCTAGAAATGTTGATAGTGCTAGACTTGCCAACATTTAATGGGTCTCCCTGATATGTAGTACCAATTAGACTTCACACCATTTGGGATAGGAGCCCCATCTAGAATACATCTCAGTTATAATTTTCTTAAATATTTTACTTGACTCTAACTGTCAGCAAGAGAGAAGAACCCATGTGTGCCTTTGAAAGGAAAGTAAGTGTGTCTGGTGAGGTTTGGTTGTAGGTGTGTCAAGGTTGTTCTACTGTGGAGGGAACAAAATGTGAGCCTTTAAGAGAGAGGTAATAGTACCATGATGGTAGAAACACACACAAACAAGAGATATCCATCTAACATCTAGTGGAATAGTCTACAAATATGTGACGGGCATTGCAAGCATTACACCACATTCTCAATCTGATAATTACTAAAATAAATAAAATAGTTCAACTACTTTAGTACATGTGAAAAAAAACATGAACCGTAAACATTCACAGAACAATCTTATGAACATTCGTAATCCATGCACGAAGAACATGTTGGCCATCATGCTTCATATGTTAAGTAAAGGTCCCAAGACACATATATACAATGAACACCAGTAGCTCCAATAGTGGAGCGTTGGAGCCACTACTTGGTCCCAAAAAGAACTATCTTGTCTCTTTGACACCCTATGAGAGGAGCCAAGGTTAAAACTAATTTTTTCATATAATGAGGGTGCATATATAACCAATGGGGTGATGGTTCACCTCCCTTGTGACTCTTTGACAACCCTCATGACTGTTTGACTTCCTATGAATTTTCAACTTTACATGACTCTTCATATTCTATACATGTCCTTTGGGCTTCCACTTTACAATACATTTTGAATATGAATTTACATAATCCACAAAAGTGATGTGGCATATGATGACTCATGACGTGACATGACATGACATGACATTGATGACATTGAATGCATGGTGACATGGCAATGTCAAGTAATTCTTGCTATTTATTTCTTTGTGTCTTTGATGCACCTCGATATGGCTTAGAGAGGAGGAGCCTTCAGTGATATCAGATCTTGAGCAGTAGTCTCAAACTGGCGTCCTTTTTCTTTCTTTTGATTAATCTGCTTGCATATCTAGCTACACAGGTGTCTTATTACATGTTCCTCTTCACCATCTTATTCTTCATCATACTTTTATGGTATGATAGAGTACCTACATCTGCAATTCACTCATGGAAACACGAAATCAATGCAATAAACCACTAACCTAACATGTTGCAATTCAATCCAATGAGTGAGCCGAAACCGAGTGGTGGGTTAAGGGAGAGGCTCATTTACTATGCAAATGTGTAACTCAGGTAGTCAGGGGTCAGGCTTGAGCCTTGAGACTACACAATGCGTAGTTTATGTGTAGGTTTTAACCATATACAAAAATTAAATGCAAACGAACTCTTGAACCCGAACAATATACTATGGTGAGAATATAAAACAAATATACACATAGATTTCCCCCGGATCCCAAAACTAGGACTACCAGATTGATTTTTCATTACTTTCAATGTCACAATACACATATATACATAATGAAGCATTCATAAATCCCAATGCATTAATCATGGATTAGAACATAACCATATTTCCCTTGACCATATCTACAAAATACCATGGGCAGAAAACAATCATGCCCAAAACCATGTGCAAAACCCATGGACAAAACCATGAGTAGGTCTACCCAACTATTATTGGGTTTGCATATTTTTTTGTCCTGAGGCACAACCTCAGACCCTATGCAGGGGGGCTACAACCACCCTGCAAACTCCCCGATAGGGGGGCTAGCAACCCCCCCTTTTACCCTCTTATTTCACCTCGTGCAATGTACAATGCATGCAATTAGTTGTGGAAAGAATATAACACAAACCCAACATCCTCCCATTTTTTTTTTCTTTCCACACAAGGGGTCATATGAGAGTTTAGTCATTGGTCCATCCTTGCAATACCAATTGTTTCTCTACACCAAGAAAACTTCTCAGTTCTTAAAGGCTTCGTTAATGCATTTGTAATATTCTTTAAAGTGTCCACCTTTACCACCAATACCTTTTTTACCTCAACCATCTCCCTCATAAAGTGATAATGAACATCAATGTGCTTTGTATTTGAATGATAAGCATGGTTCTTAGCCAAGCAAAGTGCACTTTGGCTATCACAGTATATCCTTATAGCTCACTGTACCAACCCCATAATTGAACATAATCTCGGCAACAAAATGACCTCCTTGCTCGCATGAGTTAATGCGAAGTATTCAACCTTTGTAGTTGAAAGTACCACTACAAATTGCCTCTTACTCATCCAACTGGTTGCTCCTCCAAATAGGTTAAACACGCCCACTTGTAGATCTTCTTTAATGTAGGCATCAACAAAGCCTTGAATGTAAAAAACTTTGTCCAATCATGGTCTTCCTTGGTAGCACAAACCATAATCACTAGTGCCACGTAAATACCTAAAAATCTGCTTCACTGTTGTCCAATGCTCCTTCCCTAGTTTTGACATAAACTTGCTCAATACTCCCACTGCATGTGCAATGTATGGTCTAGTGCAAACCATTACATACGTCATACTACCATATACAAAAATTACATGCAAACAAACTCTTGAACTAGAAAAATATACTATGGCGAGAACATAAAACAAATATACATAGATTTTCGCCTGGATCCCAAAACTAGGACTACCAGATTGATTTTTCATCATTTTCCTTTCAATGTTACAATACATATATATGCACACTGAAGCATTCATAAATCCCAATCCATTAACCATGGATTAGAACATAACCATAGCTCCCTTGACCGTATCTACAAAATACCATGGGCAAAAATCAATCACGCCCAAAACCATGTGTAAAACCCATGGACAAAACTATGGGTAGGTCTACCCAACTATTATTGGGTTTGCATAT
>Ga0068628_1000156_pt1 | contig 18226 bp, 22 predicted proteins | sample InSIn2gowninarea_FD_77431 | JGI IMG/M metagenome (GOLD analysis project Ga0068628, IMG submission 77431) | Clean room microbial communities from NASA Spacecraft Assembly Facility at Jet Propulsion Laboratory, Pasadena, California, USA -... ... | reverse complement strand
TGTGTGTGGTATTCTCTTTTTTTACCGACCCTCGATTCTTTCCTACAATGCAATCATGCGTTCCAGAGAGAGAGAGAGAGAGAGAGAGAGAGAGAGAGAGAGAGAGGATTTCATTCGAGAGTAGGGAGATTGAATTGAGTTAATCAGAGCAAGGATATTGCAAAGACTTGTTAAGTGCTCAGTGAGTTGAAGGAGGCTGCATATGTATGCATCTGCAAATTCAATGTTGGAAATTTTTGGATGGCTGAGGAGAGCAACTGTGTGAGTTAAGAGCTTGAGAATCCATTTTTGTAACATCGTAATTAATACAAATTTCAGAGAGCATTGCTAGATGTAGGCTAAAGTGGTCGAACCAGGATAAATTCTTTATGTCTCAAATTTTGTGTGTGTGTTTCTGTATAGTTGCAAATTCCTTATTTTCCTTCTTATTTTTTCGTAAGCACTTAGTGTGTTTTAACTAAGTGTGTCAATCTGTGAAGTGGTAGGGTAGTTAACCTATTTTTATGGATCAAGTTGGTATCAGAGCATAAGTTAATCTTTGGGAGCTAATTTTGGAAAGATGTCTTCAAGAGACCATAACGCATGAATCACCTAGCTGGAGAATCAGATCATTGATTTGATTGAGGTGGTAAGAGAGTTGCAAACCCGATTCATGCTGAGAACGCAAGGAGCTACCAATATAGTAGCTGAAGGGTTAATTCAACCATCTATTCCTACTAAGCAAGTAGAATCAATAACCCCTATGAAGGTTACTTCTAAAGAGAAGACTGTTCCAAATCAACCATAGTTAACTTCTTCAAGTGTTGGTGTATCAATGACCAACCCCACTTCCAGGGTGATATGTAACTTTTGCTATAAGGAAGCACACTGAAAGTAGAATTATTGGAGATGCTATAGGTAGAGGTGTAAATTGGTGAAGAAGACACATGGTGCAAAAGAATTGGAAGAGGTTCCTCTATCTTCATCTATTGCTACACAAGTGAATTCAGGGAGATTTTTGGGTCTCGTTTACAATCACAGAGAGAAGAAAGTGAGGCAATCCTCATCATCCTCACCATTATCATCACCAAATCCATCAAAACTCAATGAATCTAATGTGTTCTATCTTTGAGAAAAGAAGGATGTCACTTTCACTAAAGGAGAAACATCCAAGGGTCCTAACATGTAGAAAGTGACATGTGCTCATTATGGATAGAGGGGTCATGTATCTAGAGCTTGCCAAAGTATCTAGTAAAAATAAGTGGAGAGGCCATCAGATCCATCTGATGATAGTAGTTTAGGTGCAAGGAAATTTACATTAATGGGAGTGAAAGCTCCATTTTATTTCAAAAAGGAAGAAGAGTTATTATATTTGAAGATTCAAATAAAGAAGACACGAATTGATGCACTAGTTAATACGGGTTCACAATCTGATTTCATTTCAAAGGACCTCATGGCTAAATTTGTATTGAAGGTAACAGAACACCCATAACCTTACGAATCAGTAGGAAGTGCTGGTGAGTTTCTTGTTACACATCAATGTGAAATTAAGTTTGGCATTAATATTTCCTTCATAGATGAGATTGTGGTGGATGTGTGATGAGACTCAGATTGGTCACTATTTTTGGCTATGTAAATCATGAGATATTGTGACGTGTTTACTCTTAATCCTTTGTTATAAGAAAATTGTTAATACTACTTGATTTGCTAGTAAATACAAACTTCCTTTTTATTCGCATGTTTTGTGATCTTTTATGTTATGTGATGTGTTTTCCCATATTAATATGTACTTCCTTTCTGTACTTACCCAACTTGGATGTCTTGTAATCAAGTACTCTTTAGTATTCAATTTGTCCTGCTAGCTCTAGAGTCGCAACTCCAAATTCATAGCTCCAGAACCATCAAATCCAGAGTTGCAACTCCAGAATCATCAACTCCAGAGTTGCAGCTCCAGAATCATCAACTCCAGAGTCACAACTTCAAAGTTGCAGCTCCAAAATTGTCAACTCCAAAGTCATAGCTCCAGAACTACCAGCTCTAGAGTTGCAGCTCTAGACTCATAGCTCTAGAATTGCTAGCTCTAGATTCATAGCTCCAGATTCATCAGCTTCAAATTCATAGCTCCAGAACCGCCAGCTCTAGAGTTGCAACTCCAGAGTCACAGCTCCAGAACCACCAACTCCAGAGTCATAGCTCCAAAGTTGCAACTCTAGAATCATCAGCTCCAAAGTCACAGTTCTAAAACTGCTAGCTTCAGCGTTATAGCTCTAGAGTCATAGCACTAGAACCACCAAATCTAGAGTCACAGAACATTCCAGAATCTTGGATACCCAGAATTTTAGGATGTTCCTAGAATTAAGGAGAATCCAAATTTTAAGGCTATTTGAAATAATAGATGATGACATATATTTAATAAGGCATCAGTTCCAGATTTATCAAATAGCATTATAGTGATTCAAAATGAGATTTCTATGTATTAATTAGAATAAGAGATTTATGATCATTAACCATGAGTTGTAAGGGAAGATCTTTAGTCAAATATGTCTACATATTGACTATTTATCTAAAAGTGTCTCCTCATAACTATCTACTCTATTCTTAATAGAACAGATAGGTTTGACACTTATTTATTCTACAATAAATAGAATTGAGAATAAACATTGTAACTGAATCTATCATTAAAATATGCTGAGTGATAATTCAACAACCTCTGTATGAGGATTCAGTATATATACATTCACTCTCTCTTGAGAAAGGGTTGGTGAAGAGTTACCTAGATAATCAGTTGTAGAGTACTGCTATATGATTGAAGGAATAAAGCACCAGTTGGGTTTTTTGTAAGAAAGTGTGTTACAGAGCACTGTTGGAAGGAGCAAGGGCCCACTCCAACCATACAGGTGTCTCTTATCTATTAGATTAGATTTACTTAATGCATTTCACTATTTTGAGTATGCTATTTTATTTCAGTTGTGCGATTTCTTTCAGTTATTTAAATACACAAGATAAATAGAGATTTAATTGCATATAGCTGAAGACACCTGCCTTGGATTGATAAAATTAAATGATGAAATGACAACTCATCATTTTTGGTACCGTTTCTGAGGAACCATGGTGTTGATTGAATCTATTCTCAGAAAATTCCATGGTAAGTTTTTGGCCAGCATCATATAGAAATTGTGTTTTGTCACCTTTCCTCTTTGCACATGAAAGTATACTAAGTAAAACATGATTTAAGTGATCCCATTGTCTTGTCTTCATGATAATTCAATATTGAGGACCCCACTCTAAACCACAACTCAATATTGTAACTTTTACAATCAGTGGTGGAGCACAACTCTGTATTCTCAAGCTCTTTCACTTGAGTGATCAAGAGTATCAACTTATCCTGAAATTTCTGTAGAAACTATTTATAATTGTGTAATGTGTGTAGATAAGATGGATGTGGCAACATAGAGATGAACGTGGGAGATTCATTAGTACTAGGAGAAGAGATATTAGAAGGAGTGGAAGAAGTCAAGGTAGAGTATTACCCAAAAACCTCCCTAGATGTTCATCTCCAAGAAGAGGAAGGAGCCATAACATTTCAGAAGCTGGAGAAATAGATTTGAGTGGTTTAGTTGATGAACAACCAATTTTAGAACTTGAGCAACATTCACAAAGTTCCATACATGATACAATAGAAGCTATTCCTATCGAAAAAGTTGCAGAAAATACCCCAATAGAAAGTTCTTTAGACAAATCTGACAACACTAGCCCTGTTAGACCTTCATCACCACAATAGCAGACAATTGTTGATACAACCTTATCAAGTTCCTTGACTAGTTCAAAGGGAGATAACTCTTCCCAAATTTCACATCATATAAGGTTAGTTTTGTGTGAAAATCTATTATACAATATGTTTGGAGAAATAGTACACAGTGACAATGCCAATAGGACATTCACTACTCCAATAGTGATTGATACCACAGTCAGTGCACCAATGAAGAATATTTCACCTACAGTATTGCCTACCTTTAGAGGAATATCTTTGGAGAATCCTGATCAATTCTTATTTGAGTTTAAATTACTCTGTAGAACATATGATTATGAACATGATAATAAGAAATTGAAACTTTTCCCATCTACACTAAAGGATAATGCATTAAGATGGTTTATGGGATTAGCAGTAGATTCTATTACTTCTTGGGCATACATAGAGAAGGTATTCCTTGACAAATATCAAGAATATTATAGAGTGAAAGATAGAAAAGATGAACTATTTCGAATTAAGCAGGGAGATGATGAAAGCCTAGAAGACTATCTTGATAGATTCTTGTTTGTGCAGAATAGGTGCAGAATTACTATAGAAGAGGATCTAGCAAAGACTATATTTCTAAGAGGGATCACAGATTCTTCCCTGGATATGTTGAATCTAATGGGAAAATAAAATGCAAATTCATTGTCATTGGATGAGATACTGGAACTCTATGTTAATTATTCATGAACAAGAACATATTTAAGAAACACCAAGGTCCAAACAGATTCTGGGGCTATGAAAACATTGATAGAGGAATTAGCAAACTTCAAAATAGATATCCTAATTGAGTTAAATCAATTAAAAGGTGCAACAACTAAAACTGTAAAGGCCAAGGAGAAAGAAGAACCATTAGCTATCTATTGTTCCAAATGTAAAAAGAAATATGCATTACATGAGTGCCCCTTGAATAAAACCAAAATTTGTAGCTTGTGTAATGGAACACATGATACTAATAAGTGTGAGTGTTTAACCATAGCTTAGATGTTAGTGAAAAACATGCAAGCAGAAGAAAATTATATTGCACAACGCATGAATCTAGCAATGATAAATCAACCTAGGTTCATGTCACCATGGTGGAACATGCCATATCAACAACCCATGGGTGCTTTTGGTCTATGGATGCCACCAAATTAGGATTGGTTTCAGTACACACAAAACCAATGGGGACCACCACCTAATCAATTCAACTAGAATCAAGGCCTTAATCAAGGCTAGGGAAATTGGAACCAGAATCAGCAATGAAGAAATCAACAAGTACCACCTCAAAATCAATAAATGCCCAAACAACTAGTTTTACCGGCTCAACCTGTTCCAAATCCTAATAGGCAAATTGCTACAGTTGCCTATGAAATTGATCAAGAAAATTCGGTGTCACTTAATGCCATTGATTGTAATGATATTCAATTAAGATATGGAAAGAAGTTAGTTGAACCTGCACCACCCATAATTACTAAAATAACAGAAGAAGAAGGGATACATAAAATAGACAAAGCCAATCAATCTGTAACTCAGGTGCAGAAATAAAGGAAGATACAAAATGAAGAAAGAAGGCTGATATTCCTTACCTAGAGAGGCTGGAAGTTAGAGCTCTAGAGTCAGAGTCTGAATTGATCAAAGAATTAAAAAAATTGAATATCTCTATACCTATTCTACAAGTAATCAAAGAAATGCCAAAATTAAACAAAATGATAAAAGAACTTTGCATAAGAAAGGGACAAAGAAAGAAGAAGGTTTATCCAAGTAGTATTCAGGTAGAAGGGAAAGTAGCATATTTGATTTCAAGAAATCTAATCCATTCCAAGTATGGAGATCCAGGGAATCTAGTGATTACCATTTTAATTGGCACTACCAAAATTCCTAATGTATTAGTTGACCTGGGAGTAGCCATCAATGTAATGATAGCATAAATGTCGAAGAAATTGGCATTACTTGGAATGCATCCCACAACCACTGTCCTTCAAATGGCTAATTAGTTGATTGCTAAATCAGAAGGAATTATTAAAGATATACAGATCACTATAGAATTGTGGAACTATTTGGCTGATTTCCTAATTTTAAAACTAAGAGCCTAGAGTGGATATCCAATAATCCTAGGAAGACCTTGGTTGGCTATAGCTACTACCTCTATCAATTGTAGATCTAGTGATATGACTATTTCAGATGGTCAAAATTCCAAGATAATCTCTTTGTATCCTCTAGCATAGCCTACATTGGAGTATTAAGGTCATTTATGGGTGGATGAACCAGAACTAGATGAACCTCAGAGTTTAGTAGTTTTATCAACTATCACTATCAAAGAACACATAGAAGAATTGGAGGAAATGCCTTCATCTCCAAAAAATGAAGAAGCACCAACAACACTTCAAGTTGGGGAGTCTTCAAGATGTAATCTGCAAGAGGTAATTTTCAATCTATCACCAAGATACCAGTCAAACTTCTTATCCCTATTCAAATGTCCACTCACACATATTGTTCCAAAAGGTGAAGCATTTAGGGACAGAACAAAGTTATATCATTATTTATTCCCTCATGCTTGTCCTTTGAATTCTTTGGTTCAAATTATAGAATGGAATAACTTGACCAAAGATGGGATCAAAATGATTAATATTCAGCCAAGAAAGACTTTAAATATTAATAGTTGGTTGACAAATGATCAGGAAATGCAGTTGTTTAACGTATTGAAAGAAAATGAAATAGCATATGCATGGGAATATAGTGACATGAAAGGAATAGATATTAGAACCTATCAACATCATATTTACATAGATGATTCAAAACCTATTCAATAGCATCCCATAAGGGTTAATCCAGCCTTAAGGGATATAGTCAATGAAGAAATTGAAAAATTATTGAAAGTAAACTTTATTTTCCCTATTTCAGATTGCAAGTGGGTCTCACCTTTGGTGATAGTGCCAAAGAAAAATGGGAAATGGAGAGTTTGTGTAGATTACAGAGCTTTGAATAAAGCCACACATAGAGATCATTTTCTCTTACCATTCATTGATCAGGTATTAGATACACTTGCTAGTAAAAAATATTTTTCATTTCTGGATGGCTTTAGTGGATATAATCAGATTCAAATTATAGAAGAAGACCAAGAGAAAACCACTTTTACTTGTGCATGGGGAACTTTTGCTTATAGACTTCTACCATTTGGGCTCTGTAATGCACCAACAACATTCCAACAGGCAATAGTAGTAATTTTTGTTGATTTGGTCTTTGATTGTGTGGAAGTCTATATGGATGACTTCATAGTCTATAGAGATACCTATGAATAAGCACTAAATAATTTGGATAGAGTATTGAAGAGATGTAAGGATCATAACTTATCCCTTAGTTATGAAAAATGTTTTATGATGATGTAGGAAGGCATTATGCTGGGACACCATGTATCCTCATAAGGTATAAAGGTAGATCCAAAGAAAGTTGAAGTGATTGAACAACTCTAAACTCCAGAAAACCAAACAAATGTAAGAAGTTTTCTAGGACATGTTGGATACTACAAAAGATTTATTCAAAATTTCAGTAAAATTGCAGCCCCTTTATTTGCTTTGCTTCATAAAGATATTGAATTTGAATGGATAGGGGATTATGAAGAATCATTTCAATTGATCAAATAGAAGTTGATGACTAGTCCAGTATTGAGAGGACCTGATTGGCATTTACCATTCCATATTCATTTAGATGCATCATACTATGCCATAGGCACAATACTGGGCCAAGAAGATAAAGAAAAATCCCATTATGCAATTTACTACATCAGCAAGAACCTAGTTGGAGCTGAGAAAAATTACACAACAACAGAAAAAGAGTTCTTGGTTGTAGTATAATCAATCAATAAATTTAGACATTACATCATTGGATATCAAGTTTTTTTCCACACAGACCATGTAGCCATCAGGTGTTTAATGAACAAACCCATTGTTAGTGGTAGAATCATTAGTTGGTTACTTCTGCTACAGGAATATAATGTTACTATTATGGATAAACCTAGTAAAGCTAACGTAGTAGTAGATTTCTTATCATGTATCCTTAGTGAAAAAGAAGATGTACCTGTACAAGATTATTTCCTTGATGAACAACTCTTTGCTATATCTATACATTCACCATGGTTTGTAGACATCGCTAATTATTTAGCTACAGGAAATTTGCCTCCTCATTTTTCTTCATGATAACAAAAATAGTTGATAAGAGAAAGTGCCACATATTCATGGATAAATGGTACTTTGTATAAATGTGGAGTTGATAACATTCTTAGGAAATGCATATGAAAGGATGAAGTTTTTGATGTATTAAGAGCCTATCATGATGAACCGATAAGAGGACATTATTCAGATAAGAGAATAGCTTTGAAGGTCCTGGGAGTTGGTTATTTTTGGCCAACATTACATAAAGATGTCAGGAACTAGGTGAATCAATGTGATCAATGTCAAAGAATGGGGAAGCCTACAAATAGCACTTAGATGCTATTACATCCTCAGGTGATAATCGAACCATTTGAGTAGTGGGGAATAGATTTTATCGGACCCATCAATCCACCATCCAAAGGTAAAAAGTATATTTTGGTTTGTAGATATTATGTAAGTAAATGGGTAGAGGTCATGGCATTGACACAGGCCAAGGAAGAAAAAGTAGCTAACTTCCTTCTTAACAACATTATGCAAATATTTGGAGCCCCTATATTCTTAGTATCAGATCAGGGACCTCAATTCATGTCAAAGAGGATCAAGCAATTTGTGGATCATTATCAAATTAGGCATAAGAAAGCTTCTCCTTACCATCCTCAAACTAGTTGACAAGTAGAGGTCACCAACAGGGAATTGGAAAATATCCTGACAAAAACTATGGCATATCATAAAAAGGATTGAGCTAACAGACTCCCTGAAGTAGTATGGGCATACAACATTACATGAAAGTCAACCATAAGATTTACTCCTTATGAGTTATTCTATGGAAAGAAGCTTTTGCTACCTATTGAATTTGAAATCCAAACTCTCAGATTGGCAATGAAGGTAGGGTTGAATCTAACAGAAACTCAAAAGGAAAGAATACTACAGTTGAGTGAATTGGATGAGTATAGAAGGGAGGCATTACAGAAAATAGAAATGGTCCAGCAATAAAGGAAAGAATGGCATGATAGACAATTGAAGAGAACCCAATTTTCTGTTGGAGGATTAGCCTTGTTATTTGACTCAAAATATCAAGATTTCATGGGGAAATTGCAAATAAGGTGGATGGGACCTTATAAAATCCTTCAAATTTTTAAAAATGGAACAGTACAGCTTGAACCTATTGATGGATATAGAAGAGTTATGTTGGTTAATGGACATAGGCTTCATCCTTATACACTGCCCTTGGGAAATGAGGATTTCACTAAGCATCTGAGACAAGCCAATTTATGTTTGATTGAGGAAGAGTCATCTTCCTCAACTAAACACCCTTGATCATTGTTCCAAAGTAGTAGAATAAATATTGATTCTAGAAATAGGATCAGTATAGGTTATGGGTGAAAACTGGTCATAAGGGTAGTCATCCAAGTGAAAACCATATTTTTGGTTCTTGGCTGGGTGAAAACCTTTATGATTGGTAGTCATAATCTATGGCATTAAAATAATAATAATAATAATATCCATATATATGTGTATTTGTTTTATTTTTGTGTTGTGTGCTTTAGTTACACGGGAGACCAATCATCTTGAGTTCCAGCATAACACTCCTGTTGAGCTCCAGAATTTAAGCTCCAAAGTCAGTGACTTTACACACTCCTACCGAGCTCCAGAATTCAAGCTCCAGAGTTGGTGAATTTATACGATCCAAATTTGATTCACATGCTAGCTCTAGATATTCAGCGATTCTGAGCTCACATGTAATGGATGCTACTCCTCGATAACTAAATCAAAAGATCCATCTACATCTTCATCGAGTAATGTGCAACTGATGTGTCATCTTCTCAAGAGTTTTGTATTCCATTTATATGTTCAAACCAAGTGATTCTGGAGGATGTGTTATCCCTATCATAGTGTCACATCAACAATTGTCCATATATCATTCATGACTAGTACTTCGTCTCATTTCAATTGATGTCATGTCCATCACAACTATCCTAATTCATGTGAGGTATATGTTTACTATCAAATCAGTAGATTAATAATTATTTTTCTTTTAACATAAGGATAGCACACATTCCAATACTCATGGTTTGCGGTTGAAAGTTTTCCAATGAGTGACACATGTCCAAATAGCGTACTCATGCACTAAATAGAAATCATGCAAGAGTCGTTATCACTGTGTATCAATTACTCTAGAGTTGCTTATTTTAACCTCTTCCTAAAACAAATTTGCAGAAGAATTGTTCTTGATATTTAATTTCGAAGCAATGGGAGGCAAGTGTAAACATGAACCAGAGGATACAAATGAGTTGCAAGCTAATGCCAAGATCATAAAGGTATTTTGTAAGTTTCATCTTTTGGAATTTTTCAAACAAATTAGAGGGCATAATACTCAGTTCGCATTAGAATTTGCTGAAGGGTTTATAGTTGATTCAGTAACATTAAGAGGACATACCATCCAAATTGCTCCAAAACATCATACATGAGATTACAAGGTTGCCAGATAGAGGGGAGGATTTGAATAAAAGAGAATAATATTCCACTTTTTTAAACCGATTTCACCCACCTGGTGAGCAATAGGTTGAGCTTTATGTCACTTAGGGATGCGTACAAGGAATAAAAAGGAAAACACTACCTGGGAAATGGGCATCAATGGCAACATGGGTGATGCATTATCTAACGTGTGATGGAAAATATGCAACTCTTATGGGGCATCATCTTCAGCTGTTAATCTACCTCAGGTATAAGAAATATCAGGACTGTGATTTGTCGAGCTTCTTATACCAAAATTTGTAGAAAATGGCAAAGCGGGTGCAAAGTAAGGTAGCAAATAAAGTAGTCTCACAACAACATTATGGATTAATTATGCTACTTTACAAACAACATTTCCTGAAATAGAGATATGGTATACATGCATGGGAACAATTCATAAAGTTGTTCAACGATGCCAATTCTGATACTAAGGGAAATAATGTAAGAGAAATTTAGGATGCCCAAGAAGCTATTCCAATTGATGTACAACAAATAGTTGAATACACTCCTAAATTGTTTGGAGAGTCCTCAAGAGGGTTTTATTAAGGAAGCACTTCAAAATCAACAGACCCAATTCCTAAATCTGCACCAATCATACCCCACTCTGAGATCGATCAAGAAAATTCTTTAGCCAATCCCACTATGCCAACAAAGAAACACATCAAATGAAAGTCTCATGGGACTCCCAGTAGAAGATCTCACTAAGTGAGGACATTACATGTAGAAACAAGGGAAGTTGACTTGGAGTACCAAATAGCTATAGAGGAATTTGACTCCCAAGTTCCAACTCCAGAGTCCATGCAAAATGAACCTCTATTTTTAGAAGAGCTACATACAGACCAAGTAGACCCAGTTGCACAAAGCCCAATGCATGTCTCTCCTGACACTTTTGATATATTAATGGAAGCAACAAATCAGGTAGATTATTCCACAATTTTTGAATTAGTAGTGTTACAAGAAAGAATCAAATTATTCGAATACCAAAATAGTTCTTTGGCCCAAACAAATGTTATGTATAGTCAATAGAATATTGAATTGATTAATAAATGTCAAGAGTTAGAAAGCAAGAATGAAAAGGTGAGCTAGGAACTTATAGTCCTTAACCAGTAGTTTATAGAATTCAAACTACAATATGTAGAATTGGAAAAGAAAGAACAATCAACTCTCCTACAATACCAAAACCAAATTCAAAATCTGAAACAGGAATTGGTTAGTATGAATGAAAAAGTTGAACAAGAGGAAGCTACCCATCAAAAAGAGTTGTTGATTCTAAGGAAAGAAAACAAGCAGGTGCATCTGATTAAAAAGGCCATAGCTGATATGTGTGTTATTTATGAGGAAGCAGTAAAACTGAGACAACCATCTCCTGTGTATAGCATATACCTTAGAGAACAGTTCTTAACTTGGCAAGTCAATAGGATTAAATAGGGGTTACCTTATGAATTGACACAGGGAGCTGAATTCCTTAGGGCTTACTATGCAAGTAATGAAGATGACCAGTATCTTTTATGTGAGCTTTATCTCCATGATTTTCTTCTAAGTGGAGATACCAAATTTCACCCAGGGGCTTATATTGGTGACATTCAATTACATGCATTTATTTCTTTATTAAGGAATCAGGTTCATTAGCATCTTAACATGATGACTCATCAAAATGTGAGTGACATTTTTCCTGTTAGATAGCAACCAATCTATACATCTGAAGCCATCATCAGATTTAGAGAACAGAAGTTTAGATTCAATGATCAATATGTGGAAATTCTTAAGACATGTGTCCAAAAATGGCAAACTACCATTAGTAGGGATTTCTCTAATGCTGAGGATTGTTGTAATAGAATATGGAATCTCCTTGTGGAAGAATAATAGAAATGAGAAGCCATTTCCCCCAATAACCTCAGGTAGAGTAAAAGAAGAGCAGAGACATTATGCAAGTACCTTCTAGAACAACCTCAACACTAGCTGGGCCAGAGATTCTGGCCATCAATAATTTTGTAACCATCCCCAGGATGGTATGATAATAATCCTCAATTTAATGTTTTATTTAATCTTTGGGAAATAGAGGTGAAAAATAGTAAAGGAATGGGTCCCCGAATTCAGAAGCTTAATCTAAAAAATTATACACTGATAAGAAAAGAGTTACTACCACCAAGTGTCCATCAATATTTTCTCCATTATTTGCAATCGTATGATTTGAGTAAAGTCATGGAGGAAAGCAATTCAGATGCCCCCATCGATCTAGATGACAGTGATGATAGTGACAGTTAGAAATTCTTCCTTGATAATTACAATGTTCAGATTGCTTCAGGAGTAGCAAGATGTTAAGTTGGGGAGAATGATGAGACTCAGATTGGTCTCTATTTTTGGCTATGTAAATCATGAGATATTATGATATGTGTTTACTTTTAATCCTTTGTTACAAGAAAACTATTAATACTACTTGATTTGCTAGTAAATACAAACTTCCTTTTTGTTTGCATGTTTCATGATCTTTTATGTCATGTGATGTGTTTTCCCATAATAATGTGTACTTCCTTTCTGTACTTACCCAAATTAGATGTCTTGTAATCAAGTACTCTTTAGTATTTAGTTTGTCCTACCAACTCCAGAGTTGTAGCTCTAGAGTCGTAGCTCCAGAATCATTAGCTCCAGATTCATAGCTCTAGAGTCACAGCTCTAGAACTGTCAGCTCCAAAGTCACAACTCTAAAGTCATAGCTCCAAAACCATCAACTCCAGAGTCATAGCTCTAGAACCACCAGCTCCAGAGTTGCAACTCTAGAGTCGTCAACTTTAGAGTCATAGCTCTAGAGTCATAACTCCAGAATTGCCAGTTCCAGAACCATCAGCTCTAGAGTCACAACTCTAGAGTTGCAACTCTAGAACTATCAGCTCCAGAGTTGTAGTTCTAGAACTGTCAGCTCCAGAGTCATAGCTCCAATCATAGCACCAGAACTGCTAGCTAAACTATCAGCTCCAGAGTCATAGCTCCAATCATAGCACTAGAATTGCTAGCTCTAGAGTCGTAGAACATTCAAGAATCTTGGATACCCAAAATTTTAGGATGTTCCTAGAATTAAGGAGAATCTAGATTTTAAGGCTATCTAAAATAATAGATGATGTCATATATTTAATAGGGTATCAATTCTAGATTTATCAAATAGCATTTTAGTGATTCAAAATGAGATTTCTGTGTATTAATTAGAATAAGAGATTAATGATCATTGACCATGAGTTGTAAGGGAAGATCTTTAGTCAAATATGTCTACATATGGACTATTTGTCTAAAAGCATATCCTCATAACTATCTACTCTATTCTTAATAGAATAGATAGGTTTGACACTTATTTGTTCTATAATAAATAGTACTAAGAATAAACATTGTAACTGAATCTATCATTAGAAGATGTTGAATGATAATTCAGCAACCTCTGTATGAGGATTCAATATATATACATTTGCTCTCTCTTGAGAAAGGGTTGGTGAAGAGTTACTTAGATAATCAGTTGTAGAGTACTGCTATATGATTGAAGGAATAAAGCACCAGTTGGGATCTCCATAAGAAAATGTGTTACAGAGCACTTTTGGAAGGAGCAAGAGCCCACTCCAACCATACAGGTGTCTCTTATCTGTTAGAGTAGATTTACTTACTGCATTTCACTATTTTGAGTATGCTATTTTATTTCAATTGTACGATTTCTTTCAGTTATTTAAATACATAAGATAAACAGAGATTTAATTGCATATAGCTGAAGACACCTACCTTAGATTGATAAAATTAAATGATGAACTGATGACTCATCAATGTGTTGTCAAGAAATTACAACCTCATTATTTTAGGGATTCCTTACTTGTTTCAGTGTGATGCGATCTACTATCGAAGGCTAAGCAAGTATCAACTAGTGAAGGATGGAGAAAAGGTTATGTAGCATCTCACAAGATTCGAGTTGAGAAGCCTATGTTGCAAGGCCTTATCCCTCAGCATGGGCAACAAGAGTTGATGAATATGGAAGGTGAACAACTTGGTTTTTATTCTAGTTTTACATCCATTCAACATGCCTTCTTGTCTCAAGTCTTCAAATTATTTTAGATATGCATATATTTGTTAACCACTATAGGTATGTATTATGGTTCATTGGGTCAAACTCTAGCAAGAAAAACCCAAGAGGAAGTCTCCAGTAGTTGGGTTAGAAGACCTCACAAGGTGAAGGTAGCAGAGTTTGAAATAAATCCTAGGAAGTAGGATCCGAAGGTGAATCGGTTGAAGCTTCTTCCAAAAGTTAGGAAGAAGGTTTGGCATTCGAAAGTAATAGGAGGAGAATCTCCTCACCTCATTTTCAAATGATAGAGTTGTTTGAAATGCTCCTGAAATTGTATCAATGTTAATTACTTTTGAGGATGAAAGCACTCTCTTAGTATGGAGGAATGGTCCAAAATTTGGATCCTCTTAGTGTTTATGTTTAGTGGTCATCTTATCTTTAGCTTTTCGATGCTTCTTTTGGATCATAAATATGGTCTTTTATGTGGAAGTTGTGCAAATAATCCTAGTTTGTGTAAAAAAAAAAAAGGCGGCAATGTATTTTTGTTTAAATTTTAAAAGGTTTCAAATTAAAATTTATTTCAATTTGGTAAAAATGGGTGACCTTATATTTTAAATTAGCCAATGCCAAGAGTTTTAGAAGGTGATGTAAGTAGTTTGTAAAAAGCTTGAGCACCAGACCCTTTTGTTTGGTGATGTCACATGGAGAAAAGAAAAGAAAAATCCAGCATCCTTTGTATTAAGTACCGTGACCTCTTGCTGGTGATGTCAGCGAGGAGTGGAAAACTTAAGCATCAGAACATTTTATTAGATGACATCATATGAGTAGAGACAAAAATCCAACATCCTTTGTATTAAGTGCCAAAGGTTTATGCTGATGATGTAAGCTGGAGGGAAGTATAGAATTTGGGATGTGTTGAAGACTGGGAGGTAGATGATGTAAGCAAGATGTAAGCAAAAATAAAATACAAAGGGAGCCAGAGTCTTTTGCATTTGACATAAGCAGATGGAAGGTTGGCTTTCGAGATGCTTTAAGGACTTAAAAAAGGCTGACATAATCTTAGAAAGAGAGCCAAAACTCTTTGGCAACTGATGTAAGTGAAGGGAAGGTTGGCTTTCAAGTATCATTGAGAACTTAGGAAAAGAGGATGTCATACTAGAGAGGGCTAGAACATTTTTGGGATTACATAAGTGACTAAGGATCCCAAGTTCTAAACACCATTGAGATTGCTATTTTCAATGATCCTAATTGAAGCCCAGTAGTAATAAGGTTAGTGTGACATTAGATGTCACCTTGGATAGATAATCCAAAATAACATAGGAAATGAAACAATTCCTTTCATCTACGAAGGTGGCCATCTCAATGCGAATGGAGCTCACGAGTGCCAACATCGGGTGAAGAGAAACTCCAATTTTGCAAGTCACCAAAGTTAGCCATTTGTTACTTCAAGCTAACAAACTATCTCAAAATATCAACACTAGATAACAAAGCATTGATTATGAAATTTTTTTAGCAATATTGAACCTATCTAGAGGGATTTTAATTCCCTTATTGAATCTACTTCGCTAAGTTAAGCCACAGATCACCAAGTTTCAGTGCCTCTCAACAAGGAATTGACCCTTTTGGTATTTTTGGCTCAAAAGGATGATTTGACAGGAAGATGGCTATTTTTTAGTGTTGGTTTTTATAACCACATAACACTATTATTGTAATCAAGGGGATTAGTAATACTTTTTAAGGTGGTAAAAGGAGAGTAGAAGAGAGGAAAAAAAAAGGAGAGAGAGACAGAGAGAGTAAGATACGATTTCATTTGAGAGCAGGGAGACTGAATTGAGTTCATCAAAGCAAGGATATTGTAGAGACCTATTAAGTGCTCAGTGAGTTGAAGGAGAATGCATATGTATGCATCCACAAATTCAGTGTTGGAACTTTTTGGATGACTGAGGAGAGCAACTGTGTGAGTTAAGAGCTTGAGAAGCCATTTTTGTAACATAGTAATTAATACAAATTTTAGAGAGCATTGCTGGACGTAGGCTGAAGTGGCCGAACCAGGATAAATTCTTTGTGTCTTGAATTTTATGTGTGTGTTTCTTTATAGTTGTAAATTCCTTATTTTCCTTCTTATTTTTCCACAAGCACTTAGTGTGTTTTAGCTAAGTGTGTCAATCTATGAAGTGATAGGGAAGTTAACCTATTTTTATGGATCAGATATAGTGAAACAAGAGGTGGTGGAATTGGTGGTAATGGAGGGGTCCATGATGGGAAATATGGAATGAGGATCCCTACAAAAATACCAAAAATTCTATTATCAATGATGTTGGATCAATGTACCTATACAACATTTTTTATTTATTTTATCTCATCTAGATGTTGATTAATTCATTCAAATCGTGCTTTAACATTCACATGATTGTTTATGTACAAACTATGACTCAACAATGAACTGTAATTATATACAATTTCATCCTTTGGAAAGTATGGCGTAAGATATGAAAATACTTGATAAAAAATAATCGTAGTCGAAATAAAAGGATGTCTCATAAATTTGATATGAATATCTTCAACGCAATCTATCTTAATTTTGGGTTTACCATAAGGCTAATGTAGATAGAACCATTGTAATGAATTCATTTCAGATTCTTGATCCATCCAAATGTCATGTGCCTTTAATTTAATTGTAACTTTTAAACCATTTATTTTTATTTCCCATGCATTTGATGTATGATTTTCAAATAATTTCATGGCTATTTTCAATTGCACTTCTTTAGGTAAGTCAAGTAAGCATGTCATAAATGTGTAAGGATTTTTTCAAATTAATTGCATATAAACATCTCCTTTATATCTATCCATGAAATTTTGACCAATGTAATCAAACTAGACATGCACTTGATTAGGAATTTCTATCCTTTGGGTTATCACCATTTTTTCATGATGGTCATAAGATGAAGAGGATATGAATCTTGATTTTATTCAAGAAAAATATTTCTTTTAACTCTTTTTTATTTCTTAGGTCTGGGTACAAACAAAGGAGAAAAATCATATATTAACTTTTGATGACACAAATCTCCTACAAGTTGATTCATGCAAGTCATGATTAGATGTAAGCTTTACAAATCTTGAGATGCAACATCTAGAACCTAATCATTAAAAGTGTAGTCAAATATGAGTTTACACACTACAATAGGCCAATACAAGCATAATAAATTTATTTCTATACTTACTCATAATAATGATAATAACCTTGCAAATGAATGGACCTATCTAGGTAAATTTCAAGATTTTATCCTTTAACATAGATTTTCCAACCATTAAATGTACCTAGATAATGCCTCAAGGTTAGATCCTTTTGTATGTCAATGGGTAATCGAAGAACATTTTGTGCTCCTTGTAAAGTGAAATTAATGAGTCTAGATATGGCTCTATCTTCCAAATATCTAGACTTCTTAAACCATGGTCCTTTCTTTATTCCTTTTATTTGTTGTGGCACGTGAACACTCTTGATTCTTTTGATTGTCATTTGTTAAATTCATTCATTTTTATTAGCTCATTGTAAAGATTTTATTCTTTATATCTAAGTATGTATAATATATACATAAATAAAACAAAGTAATTTTAACTGTAAAAGGGATGAAGATGCATGATATTTATATGTTCACGCTCTTCATTACCTTCTTGGTTAGCTAAGTGATATGCTCCTTAACTAAAACTATTAATACTACTTGATTTGCTAGTAAATACAAACTTCCTTTTTGTTTGCATGTTTCATGATCTTTT
>Ga0068628_1000155_pt1 | contig 18227 bp, 21 predicted proteins | sample InSIn2gowninarea_FD_77431 | JGI IMG/M metagenome (GOLD analysis project Ga0068628, IMG submission 77431) | Clean room microbial communities from NASA Spacecraft Assembly Facility at Jet Propulsion Laboratory, Pasadena, California, USA -... ... | reverse complement strand
GATCAGCCACAAGATGAAGTTCATGGAGTGGAAGAGACCACTCATGCAGCGCCAACCATCAAAAGGTGAAAGCACACTACAAAAGATGAGTGACTGGCTCAAGATGCAGAGAAGGTTGTAGGACCACCTATAGCACTGTGCAGATAGAGACAGTCACCTAATCGGTACACTGGATACATGGCTCTTGTGAGAAAATGTGTCATGACTGAGCCATCCTCTTTCGAGGAAGCTGTGGAGGATCCCGCATGGGTAGATGCCATGATGGAAGAGTATGATTCAATTGTCAGAAACAGTGCATGGGAGATTGTCCCAAGACAGGAGGGGAAATTAGTGGTGGGTTCGAGGTGGATCTACAAAGTGAAGTAGGCATCTGACGGGAGTGTGGAGAAGTACAAGGTAAGATTTGTTGCCTGAGGTTTCTCACAGATAGAGGGGATCGATTATGAGGAGACCTTTGCACCCGTCGCAAGGTATATTTCCATACAGACGATTCTTGCTCTCTCAGCGCAAATGGGGTGGCACATCCATCAAATGGATGTGAAGACTACGTTCCTCAATGGAGTCATTGAGGAGGAGGTGTACATAGAGCAGCTCGAAGGTTTCGATATCTTCAACAGCGAGTTGCATGTGTGCAGGCTCAAGAGAGCACTGTATGGGTTGAAACAAGCACCTCGTGCTTGGTACACACAGATAGACAGTTATTTCACTGGACTTGGATTCTCCAAGAGTGAGGTGGATCCTAACCTATACTAGATTGTGGTGGAGGGTAAGTTGCTAATCATTGTACTTTATGTAGATGATTTGATTTTGATAGGAGATGAGCTGTTGATACTTTCATGCAAGGAGGATCTTGCTAGAGAGTTTGAGATGAAGGACTTGGGCCTCCTTCATTATTTCCTGGAATTGGAAATTTGGCAGCGTAGTGATGGACTATTTGTTTCTCAGGGTAAGTATGCTCGGGAGATACTGGAGAAGTTCAACATGCATGGCTGCAAGCCTGTTGATACTCCTCTTCCTGGAGGTTGGAGGAAGGAGGATGCTACTTCAGCGGAGGTAGTGGATGCCACTGTTTATCGACAGTTGGTGGGGTCACTTATGTATCTGGTCAATACACGACCCGATATATGCTATGTTGTTAAGAAATTTTCACAAGCTATGGTTAAGCCAACCAAGCTCTTCTGGAAGACAGGAAAGCATGTATTGCGTTATCTTAGAGGTACATTGGGATATGGATTGTGGTACAGACAGGAGGATGAGGTGAAGCTATGTGGCTTCACAGATGCAGATTGGGCAAGGAGCCCAACGGACAGAAAGAGCACATCTGGAGGAATCTTCAGTATCGGGTCGACAACAGTTTCTTGGTACAGCAGGAAGCAAAGATCCGTGGCACTCAGTTCAACAGAGGCTGAGTATATGGCAGCAAGTTTGGCTGCATGCGAGGCTATATGGATGAGGAAGATCCTGGTCGGGTTGTTCGGGTCACACTTGGAGCCTACTGTGATTTATTGTGATAACCAGAGTTGCATTAAACTCTCAGCTAATCCAGTATTTCATGATAGATCCAAGCACATCGACATCAGGTACCATCATATAAGAGATTGTGTGCAGGGGAGAATCATGTTACTTTCATACATTCCCAGGGAGGATCAAGGTGCTGGTATCTTGACGAAGGTGCTCACAAGGAGAAAATTAAATTACCACAGAGGTAGGATAGGGGTTGCAGATAATCCATATCTTGTTGAGAGGGAGTGTTGAAAATGCAACAAGATGATGGAGCTTAGTGAAAAGAAGTCGCCTTCACTAAGTGGGTCCGCAGGCTATTTTTGGCGCAAAGTCTATTTTTAGACATATGGATCATGGTCTATGAGTTGCAGGATGCTATTTGTGGATGATTGGTCATGTTGGTAAAAATAGATGGACTTCTATTTTTAGACATATGGGCAGAGTCTGTTTTTAGACAGCCAGTCTAAAAATAGAACAGTCGAATATTATTAGCTCTTAATAATATTTGGACTATAAACATTATCTTATCCTCTTGCAGCACTTCAGTTCGAGCTACGGATGCGGCACATGCAACTTTCAGAAGGAAATGTGCTTTTCCTATGGGTTAGTTGAGCTATTGCATGATGGACTTCAGTTAGAACTCAAGTGATTGAGTTTGGTGGAGTTGATTGAGGAGTTGATGGAGTTGTGTTCAGTTTGACTTAGTTGAACTAGTTGTATTTAGTCTAACTGCCAAATACAATAGTGATGAGTGATGTGAATTAATTATTAATTAATTCACTAATTATTAACTCATAAATCAACTAAATAATACATCAGTTAACTCAGTGCATGGACAATTCAGTGGAGACAGGTGTTAGAGGTGGGTGAAAGAGTGAGTTTACTATTAGTTGTGACTATAGCTGTGCATGATATTTGCATAGTCATTGATTGATATTGCCAATGAGGATTGCACATTACAAGCCAAGGTAAAACAAGCTTGGATCATTCCTATTTTCTCAACTTGGATTGCGCAGTAGAGGCAGGCAAACAATGGAGGAGATTTGAACCTGTGACTTGATTTAGATCTGAGCTAGTTTGTGTGTAGCAGGTGGAGACAGTACTGAGTACTTGTGAGGAGTATTGTTACATGTTCTCTATCATTATAATATATAGATAATTTGGGGTTTTCAGCTGTATGCTTTCCCCATTACATATTGTGTTGATAGGTGTGATTGATGTTTCAATGTGTGCATGTGATTGTTTTTGATTCCGCAAATTGGTGATCAATGTAGAAGAGGTTATGTATTATGCATGCATTCCACAAATAGTGTATAATCAGGATAATCTCTGTGAATAAGTGTTATATTATTCAAAATTTCTACAGTAAGATGGGTGGTAGAGAAAATTCCAGTTATGGATAGAACCTTCTGCACAACTGATGGGAGGATATTCGGCTCGTTTCAACCTAAGGATCTCAGAAAAATGTATCACTTACCTGAATCTGAGAAGTGATACAACAAGGTGTTCCTAGAAGCGTTTGCAAAGGAAAACGACTCAGAGTTAGCTCCGATAAAGTAGTGGAGGCATTTCCCTGAAAATCACAAGCACAAGTCATCGGGTAAGTACTCTTTCGACTCATTGGCTTCCCCTTACTATTATGCCGGAGCTATGATGTGTAGAATGTGAGGAATACATGATTCTGCTAAATTCACTATGGAAATGGTGCCTCTAATGGAGGCTGAAATCAATGGTTATGTGATGGATTGGGTGAATATTTTGTTCGATAAACTAGCCACAACAATTCTAGAATACAGAACAAATGCACATCAAACATTCAAGACCATTCCCCCATTCTATTACAGTGCATACATTATGGATACTATTTGTTTCAATTCTAAATTTCCTTTACTCGGATGGAGATGGACTCCCCAAGACCCTAAACCAATCCATATTTATCATGAGCAGTCATGGAAGGCTCATTACAAAAATCATCTGTATAAAATTTGCAATGGTTTTATTTTAGCTATTTATTACTCTATTTTTAATAATCCAACTCTGAGGATATCCCAGGAAGTAGAGACAGACTTGATAGCAGTAGGTAGTTGGTTCGGGAAGGAAAAATTTATTTATATAAGGCTTTTTAATAGCCTTACTAAACTCCATGTCCTTCCCTTGTTTGTGCTCGATAAACTATTAGCTTGAGAATTGGCTTATCAAATAACAGTAGATGGGACATCAAAGACCCTTAGAAATTCTAAAAAATAGGTATGGCCTATATTCCCTTTATGATGCGCCGTTTTCACTCTTCATGATTACAAGCATGGAGAGAAGGAGACAGAAAAAATACAAATGCTGAAGCTTGCCACAATTCCTGACAGGAAATATGATCCAAGAAAAGTTGCCTATAATGTTCTTGAACAAGCCAAACTTGCTAAATTTGATCATGACGAAGATGACTTCGATGATCTATTTGTCTCAACTGAATCATTATTCCAAGTTAAAGGATTGGCTAGAATCAGGTATCACTATGAAGGGCTAGAAACATTTAATAGGCTTAGAGAACAGAGGTTACAAACTCTGCCTTTAGACCTATTAGCCACAGTCCCTACAGTTCAACCATCCATTCAAGCTGAACAAATAGTTATTGGTAAGACCCCTGATGTGGAAAAGGTCTTTGAGAAATAAAAAATGCCAAAACAGGAACATGAATAGGGAAAATGTAGTGAACTCATGGATACAGACATTCACATTGATCCCAAAATACTCAAAGAATGGAAACAGTTTGAATCAATCATAAGCAATATTGAGAGCCTACATGGATTTAACACGCCTGAAGTAACTACTGGTCATAAGACAACAACTAATACGGTTCCAACTGAAGGAACCAGCGACCCACCCATGACTCAAAAGGATATAGAAATGATTCCAGAAAACCCATCCAATGAAATTGTTCTACATGTAGAAGAAATACCACCTTTGGATGTATTCTACAGCCCTAAGCATAGGGTGTAGAAATTTTGAATAATATGACACTTATTCAACAGAGATTATCCCGATTATACACTATTGTGGAAAACATGCATAATACATAACCTCCTCTACATTGATCATCAATTTACAGAAGCAGAAACAATAACATGCGCACATAGAAGCATCAATCACACATATCAACACAACGTTCTCCCGGGGAAAGAATCTAGCTAAAAACCCCAACTATCTGTATATTATATTGATTGAGAACATGTAAAAAACATAGTACAATACTCCTCACAAGTATCCAACACTATCTCCACCTGTTACACACAATACAGCTCAGATCTGATCCCCAAATCTCCTCCACTGCTTGCCTGCCTCCACTGCACAATACCTGCTGAGATAGAATTAGAATGGCTGATCCAAACTCCTATTTACCTTGTGAAAATCACCCACACTGTAAATCACGTGAGCACAAGCTATATTTCACTTGGTATTGGCCCACACTATGCAGAGATCATTGGCATAATTCAATCCCATGCATGTGCACAATCTCATGCACAACTGATAGCAATCTCAACCTCTACCACCTGTCTCCACTGAACTGTACATGAACTGAGTTAACTGATGTATTCTTCAGTTGCATTATGAGTTAATAATTAGTGAATTAATCAATAACTAATTCACACAACTCGTCACTTAGTCTATTGATCAGTTAGACTAAATACTCTTAGTTCAACTAAGTCAAACTGAACACAACTCCATTAACTGCTCATCTAACTCCACAGAACTCAACCACATGAGTTCTAACTGATGTCCTGCATGCAATAGCTCAGATGACTCACAAAGAAAGCGTATTTCCTTCTGACAACTGCATGTGCCACATCTGTAGCTCAAATTTAAGTGCTCCAAGAGAATAAGATAAAGTTTATAGTCTAAATATTATTATGAGACAATAGTATTTGACTTTTCTATTTTTGACTAGCAGTCTAAAAGTAGTCTCTGATCACCCCTATTGTGATCCAAAAATATACTTTGCGCCATAATTTTCCTTTAGGCCCACTTAGTGAAGGCGACTCCTTTCCACTAAGCTCCATCATCTTGTTGCATTCTCAACAAGCATTTCTTGTTGCACACTTTTCAACACTCCCTCTCAACAAGAAAGGCTTCCACTCAAACCTGATCCTGTAACTCTGAAATGTTTTGCATGCAACACATCTGCCTAGTCCACTTTGCTCCAACAAAACTTGGAACAAAAAACACTCCCAACTGACCACTCTGTTGGACTAGGAACATACTCTGATGCTGAAGCTCTACTTGCTGTTGACAAGTGCTCCCTCTCTGACATCTGCGCTACTACAACAGCTCCATTTATCTCGCACCATTGCACACCTCTCTGTGCCACCTAGCACTGTGAAAAACACTTGTGCCTGTCGCATTGCTGCAGCCTGCATGGTATGTGCTCTCCTGGGATTCCCTGCACTGTCACTTTCTCTGCCGCTCCATCCGCATCTGTCTCTACCCAATCAGTCAGTTCCTGCTACTCCACATCGGGGCTCCTGTAGCAAGGTCTCATCCAAGAGGTTGGGTACCTCAAGGATCCTGCCCCTCCTCCTTGGGATGATCAATCCACATCACCCCACCTCCTCCCTGGAGGTATGGCTGCATGCGATCCCTCAGCCCACCTAGCTCGAAGTTCCCCCTAGTGGAGGTCTCTGCGTGAGTAGATGTCTCTACTCGATCTCCTCTCAGCTTCCCTTATTGTGGCTGCTCCACAACCTCCTGAAGCTGCTGCACCAATCGTGGCTCCTCCACAATCGTTTGAGACTTCTTCTGGCTCTGCATGTTGAGAGGTAATATACCCTCCTTCTCAACCACCAAGTCTCCATCAGTTGCCTTGCTGTCAAGGCTTTGCATGCATCTTGAACCTCAAGAGCATACAGGTTCTTGACTCATAAACCAATCTCCTTCACCTGTCTAGTGATGATGTGTCTAAGGAAAACCTTTCCCTTACTGAAGACTACATCATAGCCTCTGTCTTCCAGCATCGCGATCAACACCAAGTTTCTCTTCGGTCTTGGTACATACTTGACATCGGTCAAGGTAAGGCGAGCTCCATGTTCCCTCTGAAAAATAACTATTCCTACACCTGAGACACTATACTTCTCATCATTACCCATCGCTATGAGTATCTAGAGATCTTTCTCCTCCAAAGTATTGAACAAACTTTTGTCACCGGTCATGTGGAAAGAAGCTCCACTGTCAAGAAACCAACCACTTCCCACCATGGATGAAACCATGCATGTGAAGAGTGTGAAATCCAACTCAAATTGTGAAGCAAGTGCTTCACCTTCAAATCCTTCCCCATATCCCTTCTTGGACTTCTTCTTTGAAGAATTAGTAGCATAATGGCCCAACTCATGACAACGAAAGCATCTCACCTTCGAATTTTCAACCTTCTATTGGAAATAATACTGAGAGGGGGGTGAATCAATATTATTAAGTCAAATGTTTTCTTTTTCAAACCCAGATCATAAACGCTACTTCAGTTAGTAAAAACCGCGTATATACGCAAATATGTAGAAGAAAACCTGCGTATATAATGCAAACTTATAATTTACTTTATCTTTCAGATGTTGATTATTAATCTATGTATCTGAGTCAAATAAACAGTAACCAGAACAATAAAACAGAGCAGTAGATAGTCACACACAAGAACACAAGATATAAGGTGGAAACCCAATGTGGGTGAAAACCACCTGCTGCAAATCGTCTCTATCTTCCTTTAATTAGAAACTTCCTTTTACAATGTACTGGTGCAGTCCTTTACTAGTACGCAGGCTGCAACCTGCAGAGAGCTACAACCCTCTCTCGTTTTCTAGCTTCTCCTGGAAGGGAGCTACAACCCCTTTTGCAAGATACTTGTACGTAGGTGCTGGCCTACTGAAGGCTACAACCTTCTCTTTCTTCCAGGGACCTCGTTTCATAAATTTTCAGACTGGATCCATGAACATCAATCAATCATCAAGTATATCTACATCAAACAATCTCCTTTTCCCCAATTAGCACTGAATCAAGTAAACACTTCTCTGACAGCTGTACCCAGAACACAGTAACAATAACGACACACCAAATTCTGAACCCAGAATACTATAGCAATAAACAGAGGCAGCTAGATCATAATTTAAAAGATATATGCTACTTCAACAACCTGAAACCTGCGTGCATACGCTCCTGTGTTTGGACCAACCTGCGTATACGCTGTTTTCATTCACTGAACCAGTGTGTATACACGCTTTCACTTCACTGAACCTGCATATAGATCTATAAAGGATAATTCATTCTTTCAAATATTCAGACACTAATTAACCCAGATTGTCAAATTTATAGATCAAGCATGCGCCTCATCTAATAGATCAAAATCATACAAAGATACTATTATTCAAGCTTAAAGATTATGACCCATCAATAGAACTTATCCTTGTTTATGCGCTAAGGTTCCTCCTTCATTCAAATACAGATCTGCACCATAACCCCAATCACAAAATATTTCAGATCTAGCACTTATTAGATATTCAATTCATTTAGATATTCTTTGCCAAATGATCTCCTTCCTCTTTTATAGTCTTAGGCCTTTCACAATACCACGGTCCAAAACCATAATAACACAATACCATGAACCCAATACTTGGGATCAACACTTTTGGATGCAATACCACGAACCAAAACCATAGGATCAAAAACTGTCAGACTAATACCATGAGCCAACCATGAAAGTGTGTGAACTTTTCTCTACATGAAAGAAACTTTTTTCTTCATGAAAGTGCGTGAACTTTTTTGTACATGAAGGAAACTTTTATCTTCATGAAAGTGCGTGAACTTTGCTGCACTATAATTTATCATCTGCGATGAGTGGGTTTCCATCAAGTACAACATATGTATCATAATGCCAACACCTTCTTCCCATCATTGGAAGAACTGGATTCGGATGGAGAAAACTTCCCCTTCCTCTTCTTCACCTTACTCACTAAGGCACAGTTCTCCTCATCATGCATAGATGAAGAACTGTCTCTGGTGCACCATCTAATCTCCTCTTGCACAAGATCCGACCAAAGTCTCTCCCATCCTGGCAATTTTTCCCTTCCATTCATCGAGTCCTGGTAGCTATGACAAATCTTAGGAAGGCCAAGGAGTGCTAGACTCACTATCCTCTCATCCGACAGTCACCCACACACTTCCCAGCTCATCCTGACTTTGGGTGAACTTCGTGAGATACTTGTGCATACTGTCTCCATTCTCACACTTAATGTTTCTGAGTTTCACTCTTGCTTTGGAATTAAATTTGAATTCCACCAGTTCAAAACTCAACCGCTTCCGATCTAAAATTCGTGAGAACAAAGTATTTCTCATACAGAGATTGACTGTATGGGATTTTACTGGATATCTCACCTTCCAAAGGAAGGATGAATCCAGAGGCTACCTAGCCCAATTACAGACTCTTCCTGAAGAAATAAAATGTAAACACTTTCTGAATAATAGATCTGATGATCAATACAACACTGATATCATGTAGAACTTCTTCTAGAAATCAACTTGCTCCGATACAATGTAGAAATTTTGAATAATATGAAACTTATTCAACATAGATTATCCCAATTATACACTATTGCGAAAACATGCATAATAAATAACCTCCTCTATGTTGATCATCAATTTACAGATGCAGAAACAATAACGTGCGCACATAGAAGCATCAATCACACATATCAACACAATATTTTCCCGGGGAAAGCATCTTGCTAAAAACCCCAACTATCTATATATTATATTGATTGAGAACATGTAACAAACCTAGTACAATAATCCTCACAAGTATCCAACACTATCTCCACCTGTTACACACAATACAGCTCATATTTGATCCCCAAATCTCCTCCATTGCTTGCCTGCCTCCACTGCACAATACCTGCTGAGAATGAATTAGAATGGTTGATCCAAACTCCTATTTACCTTGTGAAAATCACTCACACTGTAAATCACGTGAGCACAAGCTATATTTCACTTGGTATTGGCCCACACTACGTAGAGATCATCGGCATAACTCAATCCCATGCATGTGCACAATCTCATGCACAACTGATAGCAATCACAGCCTCTAACACCTGTCTCCACTGAACTGTACATGCACTGAGTTAACTGATGTATTCTTCAGTTGAATTATGAGTTAATAATTAGTGAATTAATTAATAAATAATTCACACAACTCATCACTTAGTCTATTGATCAGTTAGACTAAATACAACTAGTTCAACTAAGTCAAACTGAACACAACTCCATTAACGGCTTATCTGACTCCACATAACTCAACCACATGAGTTCTAACTGATGTCTTGCATGAAATAGCTCAATTGACTCACAAAGAAAGCATATTTCCTTTTGACAGCTGCATGTGCCACATCTGTAGCTCAAACTGAAGTGCTCCAAGAGAATAAGATAAAGTTTATAGTCTAAATATTATTATGAGACAATAATATTTGACTTTTCTATTTTTGACTAGCAGTCTAAAAGTAGACTCTCATCACTCCTACTGTGATCCAAAAATAGACTTTGCACCATAATTTTCCTTCAGGCCCACTTAGTGAAGGTGACTCCTTTCCACTAAGCTCCATCATCTTGTTGCATTCTCAAAAAGCATTTCTTGTTGCACACTTTTCAACATAGGGCTGTAGTAAAGAGACAAAGGAAAAAGAGAAAGCTTGATCAATCTTCTCTTTTGCCTGCATAGCTGGAGAGAAGAAGTCAATATTTTCAAAGACCTTACTAAACTCTCTTAGTATGCTGGGGCATATTCGGCAGCCACTATGGACAAGGCATCAGAAATCAACAATTTGCTTAAATAAAAGGATTAGACAATTGTTTCACTGGAGGCACAGGTATCTGTCAAGTAGAAAAGGATAGAGTTGTTATAATAGCAGTTGGCAGCACAACAACAATCAAACAACCAGTTAAACGAGAAATTGATCAAAGGGAAGCAAAGAATAGATCAAAATGCTGTTCAGAAACAAAAGGAACTATCCCTAGCATTGGCCAAGCTGAAGACAATGAATGAATAGTTGAGCAAAACCAAAGATGAACAAATAGCTCAACTGTCACTACAAATAGAAAGGTTCAAAGGATTTCCTCAACTTGGAGAGTTCAAATCAGAATCTCTCCAAATTAATAAAGCATTATCTAATCAATTGAACTTGCTATGTCATAATATCTCTCTTGCTTTACCTCTATGTGAAATTTCTTCATCAATGATTGATAAGTCAGTTGATGCAAGGCAGAAATTGGAATAGGCCGATGAAACACTACAGAGTTTCTTTCTCGGCAAGAAACCAAGGAAGGACAAGCTGCAAATCTGCCTCAAATTCTGGAATCACATAAGGAAATTATGTTCCTAGAATGGCAATCTCAACTGATGAAAGCAGAGAGGGCAACTTCAAGACACAGATCAATGACTGGCAATTTGATTGAATTAATTAATGATACTCTTTATTTGTCCAATTTAATTTCAGAATGCACTCCAGGGAAACTGCCATCAGCCAAAGCATTGGAGCAGACATGCAAACAAGAATTGGAAAAGAGGGAGAGATTGATCACGAGCATTCAAAGTTTAACATGGGACACCTTTTGGTTCTTCCTTGTTAAACCACATATTCAAAAGGAAGCGATGAAATGTTTAACCGATGCATTCGCTTACATGATTCCTGAAATTACTGATGCCGCATGTTTTGCCCAACTACATTCATGTATGAGTCACCTTCCAGAACTGCAACCAATGCTTGCCATATGCCAGCTCAAGCCAAAGGATAGTCAGCTGAAACAGTGAATCATTCTTACCGACCGCAAGAATGTCTATTTCGGGGAGATTGTCATATATTTATGATTTGGTTATACCAACTCACAACATTTTTATTTCATAGTTAGTTAGTTTAAAAAGTATTTATAGACCCTTTCATGTTTTTGGAAAGGGTCCTCAATTTTTGTATTAAGACTTGGATTGGGAGTTGCACTATTGTGCTTATGATATATATATTTTTTATGAAGACTAGACCTATATTCTAAATTTTAATGAAGAATACTTTGATGAGATATGCACTATTGCTTTTTGTGAGAGTATCTTTAAGTTGAAAGATGAGATTTGAATGCGATTGATATAAGAGGGGATTCAAATTACATATGGTACTATTATCTATGTCTTTGCTTATTCTTTTATATGAATCAATGTTTATTCATTTTTTCTATCATTTGATATATGTATGTGTTTTAATAACAGTCCTTTTACTCATCGCTATTGAATGTTTAAGGGATGTTACTTTTTCATTCATATTTATGTCAATGATATATAAAGAATAGTGTAATAATGTTTTAATTATTACTTTGTTCAACTACTTGAACAAAGTAATTATCATATGAATGAACGTTCTTGTTTATAAGTGGAGTCATCTATATGCCTACTTGTTAATAATAATTACCAAAAGTTGCACTAAAATAGAGATTTCCTGCGATAGATTAATCATTTATATTTTTCCATTTTAGAATAAATCATCCATCATTACCATTAGATAATAAAAATCAATCTCTTATCCATCCTATTTACAAATAACTGGGAAACTGGTCCCATTATATCCAGTCAGAGCCACCACACCAAACGGAAAAGGAGCTGCCTTTAAGGTCCGGACTGGGTGGTTTTCCTCGATGTCAATGCAACAATTTTCGAGGCATTAACACAGCTGTAGCCAAGTACCAGAAGTAACCACGGTGGTAATTTGGGGGATGCAGTAAAGGAGCACTAATGAGGGTGTTCTTTAATGCATCGAAAAATCTTTAAGCGATTTCATCCCAAATAAATGGGATCCATTTCTTCAGCAAACGAGTAAATCTCTTGGCAAGTTCAACATAATTGGGTACAAAACGACGAAGGAAATTAGCTTTCCCTTGCAAGCTCTGCAACTGGTGTAAAGATGATGGAGGAGGTAAATTCACAATGGCCTCTACTTTGAGGGGATCAATCCAAATGCCTTCTTTATATACAAAAAACCCTAGCAGACAACCAGACTCAATGCAAGAAACACACTTATGAGGATTTAAATAAATATTGTAGTGTCTACAACAAAGAAAAATCACTTGAATGTGGCCAAGATGACACGACGCTCAGTAGAATGTGCGGGTAAGTTGTCAAGATATGACTGAACGATGGGTTTAATGTCATGAAAAGCATAATACATCGCTCGTTGAAAGGTAGCGCAAATGGTTTTTAGACCAAAAGGGAGTTTTTTTATAGGAAAAATTTCCCCATGGATAGATAAAAGTAGTTCTATGCTGATTGGTGGGAAGAATGTTAATCTGGTTGTAGCCAGAAAAACCATCCATAAAAGAAAAAATCTCACTCCTGTCACACTCATCACTGATCTGGTCTATAAAAGGAGTTGGATAATTATCTTTCGAACACGCCCGATTGATATCACGGTAATCAACACAAACAGGAATAGTCCCTTATTTTTTAGTCACATGAACAATATTCGAGACCTAATATGTCAATGGAATAGGGTAAATGAATCCAACCTTAAGAATTTTTTCAAATTCTTCCTTTATAGGGACTGCCTTTTTAGGGTGCACTAGGCGAAGACACTAACGAACAGACTTCACATTTGGATAAGTAGGTATTTCATTCACACCTATACTCGGATCGATGCCATATATTTCTTCATATGACCAAACAAAGAAATCATGAAATTCCTTGAAAAGGGCAGTGTAAATCTTGATCTCATATGGAGAACAAGAAACCCTTACATGGATGTTTTTGGCAATTCTTGGTTTAATAGAAATGTCGATGGGAATCATAGCAATAATGTTCCACATGTTTCATTCAGACAAAACTTCATGCACCAAAATAGGTGTTTGAAGTGGATGAGTCAGTGCATAGGAAAAAAAGGTTTCTAAACACGATGAAATCTCTCCAAGACTCCGGAGAAATGAGGAAAGGTGATGGGCATCATCCCAAGGAGTTTCTTCAAGAGACTTAACCTCAATGATACTCTCTTTGTTTGGAAATGTCTCATTCAAGGGATCTGGAGAATCCAAAGAACCAAGCCAAGGGGATTGTGAATATGCATCTAGATGCATACTAAGATTAGCATGACTTTTAGAAGTGGCCATTGAAACCAAAACAATAACTTGGTAGTCTTGTTCTGTTGGGTTGAGTGGCATGACGTGGCTAAAATAATCAACTTGATCGGGATGAGGAACAATCCAAGGATCATGTGAAGTAGAGATCATGTTAACGGAAGTGACGTTTGGAGATGGGAGGGAAAAATTTCCATAAGAGTAGAGTCTTTAAAAAGACCCGCCCCAACACTCTCATAAGGGATGTCAGTATTTCCGACATATGGCACATTGCCATTCGAAGAGCTAGAAGAGAAAAATGCTAACTGATCAACGATGACTATTTTCCCCTCATGAGGAAAACAAAGCACACGAAACAATGTATAAACCACTCAAAATATAGCATGGGTGGAACTCTGACCAAGTAGAAGGTTATAATTCAAGTTGGAATCAATGACTACTACTTCTAGATTAACAGTTTTCGCTTCCAACGTTATGGGCAAGTTTGTGAGAATATCATATGGATGAGATCCTCTACCATCGAAAGCTTCTAAGGTGTTAGGAGTCTAGTTGAGAGGTAGAGATCTAATAGCTTTCCATCATGAGACAAATATGGTGCAGGTGGAAAAACCCTCATCAACAACATTCCTATGAATTGTCTTCCCTTTGATAATGACTTGTATTAAAAAGGCAAGCTGATGTGGAAGATGTGGAACATGATTTTCCAGGTCAAAGGTAATCAAACTTGAATCAGTAGGGTCAATTCCTCCTATAGCAGATAGTAATTCTTTCTACTATGATGGAAAACTCTGGAGAACTTCCAAGGCAGAGATAACTGAAGGCGCTTGAGCTAAATCTTGGACAATATTATAATGTTGAGTAGTTTGCACATTCGGATTGTATGATGATTTCCGAAGCACACCCTTACGAGTTGGTCAGATAAAAAAGTCATTACTAGGTCTCTCAATATGAAGAGGACCAGAGTTGGGTGGAGTAGAAGTGGAAGGTGTATCAATAACTTCCTTCTCCACAACCTGTTTGGGAGGAGTCAGATAGTCTTTTGACCAAGTGGCAATAGAAACAGGTCTCATTCCACTCATATAGACTTTAGAGCTCGAAGATGTCGAAGATTGCGGTTGCTCTACCAATTGATTTACTGTGATGGAAAATGTTCTTTTAAAACAGTCGGTGTCCCTTGGGTGACTTTTCACAAATGATTGACTTCAACATGATGAGGACAATCCTTGGTATAGTGATCTTCATCACAAATGAGGCAAGGATACTTGGGCTTACGTTTAGATGCATCATCAACAGATGATTTCGGGGGATCCTATTTCGAGGCATCATATTTGGTTTTTCCTTTACCTTTCATTTACCCTTTGAGGTTTTTTCTGCCATGGTAGATTTAATGATAATAACCTCAGAGGTTTTACCAAGATTTTGAGAGGGATTCGAAGGAGAATTTGATGCAGTAGTTGAAACAAATTTTTGCTTCGTAGAAGAAGAAGAAGATTTACTAGAAGTTTTAGTAACTAACTGAATAATACCATTAACGGGTAGTGTCTCTGGAGGTTTGGAAGATGTAGGATCAGTATATAGTCTCAGAGCATTAGGCAAGAGATCATACAACGTACTAGATTGGGGATATATCAAATCAAGATATTGGGCATGGACAATGGCTTGCTCTTCAGTTACAAAACCACCCATAGCTACATCCTTAGCAATTTGATTAAAAAATATTTGGTAAACCATTTAGTTAATTTTTTTTCTTAAGGAATCTCAAACTTAATTAGATGACGCCAACGTCTCCATTCATGGACATGATCGGAAATGTACTTAGCGGTTGTCAGTTTCAAAGATGTAAGGAGATGGGTACTAGTTTCATATCGAATTGACAGTTGGAAATGAGTAAGGAAGGCCATTTCCAAAGTGTTGAAGTATTGGAAGGCACCTCGAGGTAACTCGATGTACCATTTCGCTGCAACATTGTCAAGGTTTGCTAGAAAAGACACAGACGAATGGAATCATCAACCCAAGAATTGGATGAACACCATAAATGGTAAGTCATAATGTGGGCCTGGGGGTCTTCTCCAGAGTTTGTTTCAAATTTTGGACAATCACCAAGAACCTTAGTAGGAACCAGAGGCCAATATGATGAATGGAGTATTGGGTCATTTATGAGCCTTGACACATCCAATAGTTCCAACGTTGCTAGAAATGACAATTGTGGATTGAAAGGCATGGAGGGCCTTTGATAAGGCCTAGTTTGTGGATTCCAACCTTCTTGATATGGGTTCTGCCCCCAAAGCAACATATTTTGACCATAAGGACTTTGATATTTCCCCCAATGAGAGGTATTATGACCATACAAGGGTAGATTTTGTCCCCACAAAGGTGGGTTTTGACTAGGGTAAGGTTGATACTGACCTGTCATAAGCCGTTGAGAACCATAAGGTGGATAAAAAACTTGTAAAGAGTATGGAGTATAAGGTTGTTGTTGCAATGGTTGACCCTACTACTACAGGGTTGACCTTGTTGGTGTAAGGTTTGGCCTTGTTGGTACAAGGGTCGGTTTTGCTGCTGTAAGGGATGACCTTGCTATTGAAATGGCTATTGATAAGGCCCTTGTTGCACATAAGGTCCTTGTTGTACATAAGGTCCTTGTTGTACATAAGGCTACTGTTTTTGGAGAGTTCCTTGTGGAATTTGTTGGGTTCCATGTTGGTACTGATAGGTTCTAATTTGAAATTGACTAGATGTCCCAAATGAGGCATTTGGACCACACTGCATTTGTGGTCCTGCTTGTTGATTAAAAGGTGGATTTTGAGGCTGTTGTGAGCCATACGAAGGTTATGGTTGCTGGTAGGGTATTTGGGTTGAAAGAGGCTGTCGATACAAGATTTGGCTTGATCCAGATGGAATAGATGACCCACCAAGATAAGGTACACTACCAACAGTTTGACTAACTCCAGTAGTGTGAGTTTGAGATCCACTCACATAAGTTACACCTGAAACAAGAGGTACATATGGAGGAGGTGGCTGTTTCCCCCCATGCAGTGGGATAGGTGGTGGCACATATTGTCCACTTAATGGAGGACTTGAGGAACCTATAAGGACATTAACCGTCCCAACCGTAATTTTCGGTTGTACATGAACTGAAGAAACTGCAGTTTGTATAGGAATTTGAGAGGCCACGCTTGAGACAAATGGACCAGAAGTAGGCATAGCGCCCAACAACCAAATGGGATTATGATAAAGTGAAGACACACTTGGAGTACTTGAAACCAATTGAACGAAAGAGGTGTAACCTAGTGGAAACAAAGGTTCACCACTTTCAGGTGGTGGTGGAGGTGGCATACTTCCCATATATAGAAATCCTTCAGGTGGAAGTTTATATTCAAATTCATCGCCAATACCAGGAGTGTGAGTGGCTGAGACTTCATGAGGAGAATCTTGAGGAGAGGTTGGAATCTCACCTTCTGATGCCATAAGTGGAAAAGGTTTGGGAGAAATCCACAATGTACTAGGAGAACTTTCCAAAGGTACGTTGGGGTTATCAAATGAACTATATGTCCGTTGAGGAGATATGAACAATGGATCAAAAAGAGGGTTCAGAGGGAATAATAAAAACCTTTGCGGAACCTCAAGAGTTTCTGGATCATATTTAAAAGATGATGACTCTTGAGGTGGAGGACAAGAAGCAAGGGGTTGAATACTCTGGATAATTCCAAGTTCAAAACCTTGGTCTTCAAGTGACATTGAAATCTTAGGATGGACTCCTTGTGGTGAACCTTCAATGTTAGATGGTGAAGGGGATATGTAAGGTGAACCCAATGGTTCAACCATGGTGACCTTCTCTCAAAAACAATAGGAGGTGGTTTATTTGAGCCCAAAATTCAAACGTAATTCAAGAAAAAAGTTAAAATTTACTCAATCAACCTAAGGAGCATTTGGAACTTAATTCAAACATTTGAAGGTCTAGGCTAGAGACGTGTTTCAGTGTCTATAAACCTAGCAGTTGTCGTTAACTTCCTGCATTGTATCCCGGGGGTGAAATCTCGTTCCATGTATGGAAGTATATAGGATCGTTCTCTAGTACTCTTGGGTATATCAAAGGTGCTCCATGTATGGAAAGTATATGGGTATGCTCTCATTGAACGGTTATACATTAGACAGTGCTAACACAGACTTGTGCTCCTCGTACCATCGCGTATATATTGGGAGACCCCACTAGGTTTCTATCCTGTAGCCACATGTAACCGAGTTAGCCACCTTGTAAATGTGATGCACCGAACACAGCATTCAGGTAGATTGGTCGTCGTATGTTAAGTCCTTGGTTTCGGATAAGGTGTATATTGTGATTCACGAATACTTGGTAAACCATCTTCCCTAATACACCCTTTTTTATTTCTTTCTTGTTTTTAAGTTCTAAAATTTAACTGCCCACGATAACATGACTTACCTATGTAGTTAACCTTTGCCTTACATTGCCTGATTAATAGTAAAGTTTAATTATAAGCTCAAATAAACCACCTCCTATTGTTTTTGAGAGAAGGTCACCATGGTTGAACCATTGGGTTCACCTTACATATCCCCTTCACCATCTAACATTGAAGGTT
>Ga0068628_1000154_pt1 | contig 18229 bp, 11 predicted proteins | sample InSIn2gowninarea_FD_77431 | JGI IMG/M metagenome (GOLD analysis project Ga0068628, IMG submission 77431) | Clean room microbial communities from NASA Spacecraft Assembly Facility at Jet Propulsion Laboratory, Pasadena, California, USA -... ... | reverse complement strand
ATGGATATTTCCTCCACTTACCATTACTTTCTTTCACCATTAGCCTTTCACCATTTACCATTTACCATTTACCATTTACCATTTACCATTTACCTTTTACCTTTTACCTTTTGCTTAAATTTCTTCTTTTTAGTAGTCTCATTAGTTTCTTAGTGCATGTATTATAATTGATGGTTGCACCAAATCTCTCAAGCTTGTGGGTTATGGGTCCAGAAACTAACTTTGAGTTTACTTGTGTCTTCTTCAAGCTCAATGTTCACACACAAACCTAGAATGATGCAAAACTAGCTCTAAACCTTAGCAAATAAGCCAAGATACTAGACGCTCAAGCTCAAATGGATGAATTTTGTAAATTCAAGGTAAATTAAGCTTCTTTTGTACCCAACGTATCACTTTCAGCTACCAGATCTCAATAATGCTTAAAAAAATATCCCAACATCTCCCTTTAATATTTCATGGTGTAGATACCACTATGATGGTGTGTTAAATTCAATAGTTTGACTCCTCCTGTGGCTCAGTGTCCTCCTTTCCAGTGACTCCAACTCCTAAACTTCTTAGCACTTTGAGTCAGAATGACTCAAAGACCTTTCAAAAATTCTCAGAATCCAAATTCCATGGTAAAAATTTGATAATACTTGAAATTGGATATCACTATGATGCAAACACTCAAAATTGGTATCAAAGTTCCAATGTCCTCCTCAATGCAGCTTCAAAGTGCATAATAGTCTCAAAAAATGCCAATGTCTACCTTAGTATGGCTTCATAATGCAGATCAATCCTCCAAAATACCCTTAAAATGCCAATGTTATCCTTACTAAGGCACCAAAATATTGAATGGGCCTCCAATCTTGTCCTATTATTCCAACATTTGCCTCAAATTTATAGAATGACCTTAGATCTAGACCTCTTGATACCTAACAAACTTCCTTTTGGCTCCTTGAACCTCGAATCCAAGAAAATGAACTCCAAACTTGATGTAAAATATCAAAATTTGCAAAAATAACTACTCAACAAGTTAGTCATTCCTCCTTGAAGCTTAAAAACTTAAAATTGTGGTCATTATAGGTCCAACAAATTTCCAAAAAGATGAGATCTATCCTCTAGACCTCCAACGTGGCACTCCTAGTGTCCAGATCCATTGTGAACTTAGGTTAATACCATTGTAAAACTCATTCCAAATCTTCTAGTAGGATGACAAGATCTCTTCAAGAAATCCTCCTTACCTGGATAAAAAGGGAAAGATCTCCTCAACAAGTGTTACCACTATGATCTGTGATATCTCCTTCAACCTTCTTACCAATTGGAATGGAAAGAGCTCCCCTTCAGGTCAGTTTAAAAAATACTTCATGTGTGAAACCCTTGATTCTCATAGGATGGCAGAATCAAGGCTTTGATACCATTGTGATGATCCCAAATTGGTGGATCATGCTCAAATGTACCCTAGGAGAGGAACGTTTGGTTTGGAGCTCAAGATCTAGCCAATAAAATGCTAAAACACTACAACATCTAGCTAGGTATGGTGAAATTAAGCTAAATAAACCACAAGTAGTCATAGTAACCCAATGTTGCAACAAGGAAGAAAATATAGATTTTATACTATGAAAATATCATTTCAGATCCAATGCCCAAGCACAGGGAGGAAAATAGCAAGATGTAGACTGAAAATGTAATTGTATTGATAGAACAAAGAGAGTAGTGCAATTACAATACTTTTGTGCCTAAAGGAGCTTACACCAAAGTTGCCTTAATAGGGTTATTGCGGATGGATCCAAGTCCTCACCAATTGTAGTAGTAGCAAGGTCAAGCCTAGGGCTTCCCTACTCCTCTATGATGGAACCAATATTGTTCCTCTCCCAAATGGTCAGATTAAGCTCAATTCTAGCCTTCAATCACCTCGAGATCTCAAATGCAAATTGCACCACAAGTGGCAAAGAAAGTGTTCTCACACTCAACTCGATAAAAGAGGGTTTAATCATAAATTCAACATATCTTATGTATTATAATAATCCCTCTTATATATGATAGGTATTCCATATTCTAATCTTGCATTGAGATTATCTAACATGGAGAAGAGAGATTCATGTGTTCTTGATGTCAACGTCCAAGATGGAGATCCTTGGCATAAATGAGATCACATTCAAGGGCCTAGAAATGCAACATTAGAGTAATAGGGCCTTTAATGCTTCTCGAAATTAGTACCATAGGAAAGGATGCCTCTTAGGATGTGACATGGGATCTTAAAGTGACTAAATGCCCAACATGGGGTCTTGGGGTCTATCATCATTAAATTTTTCTAGTAAATATATAGTATCTCTATGTAATTGATATGTGTTACAATCAGTAATAGTGCATAACAACCAACTTGTTGTGAAAGATAATGATGCCCATCAATAAGCTACAATTACATCCATAATGGAATAAAAACACAACTAGAATAAAGAGATAGCGATGTAACAATGATTAATAGTACAAGTGTACTATGGGGACTTTAAGTTGGTCAAGTTTGGTAAAAAGTAAAATAGTAATAGTAAATGGTAAAAGGTAATAGGTAAATGGTAAATGGTAAATGGCAAAAGGTAAAAGGTAAAAGGTAAATGGTAAATGGTAAATGGTAAATGGTAAATGGTAAATGGTGAAAGGCTAATGGTGAAAGAAAGTAATGGTAAGTGGAGGAAATATCCATGGGTAATATCTAGAAGATATATATTCTAGAATTATCCATAGGATTATGCGGAAAAAAGATATGTGATGATGTAGAAGTAGTTGTTGATATTTAAAAGGACTTTATAAAAAAGGGTTATGTGGAAAAAGATCCATGTGGTATCTCATGGATATTTCTAAAAGTGGTTTGGATAATTATAAATATGAAGATATAATGTATTTTAAAATTCAAGTTGTAGAGAAATCTAGATACCTTCTCTAGCCTATAAATAAAGAAGTGTTATGGGCATGTAAGGCAAGTTGAGCACAAGTTTAGTGCAAAGTCTAGAGCAAGTATAGTGGGAGTAAAGTGCAAGTCAAGTCAAGTTGATTTGAAGTTGTGGGTGAGTTGTGAAGAAGTTTATATATGTATGACAAGTCTTGAGTCTTAGTGTCATAAGTATGTCAAGTGTTATATTGTGTTCATGATTATCCAAGAGAAGAAAAGGTTGGAGTTTTATTTTTAGAAGGATCTCTTTATGAAGTTGTGATAGTGGTTGTATTGGATTGGTTGTTGAGTTGAGCACGTGGTGGCGCTCCTAACAGGATAACCAAGTCCATTGCTATCATCACGATGAGAGTTTCTTACCATTGCATTGTAACTCTTAATGTATTTGTATCTTCACTTTCATCAATAATATTGTATCATTGTTCCATTATATGATTATTATGTTTGTCATAGTGTCTAAATTGCATCACCACTAATTAAAGCAGTCCATCGAGATGAAAGATCATTGCAAGAGGAAGGCTCGGTATTATAATTCCTTGTGTGCTAAAATAGTTGACATTTTTGGTTCTGTTGCCAGGACACATTCCTCATTAGTGATAATCTTGTAGTTACAAGAGTCTTTTTTTATCATGGGTAAAATTCCAATTTTGTTTTACTCAATCTCATGAGAATGCTCAAGCATTTTTCCAAGAGTTCAAGAGATTGTGCATTTGCAATGGATTGAATATGAAGGCACAATGGGAAGAGTTCCTTCCTACCTTCCTTGACAAAGCAACTCATCGATGGTATGAGATGCTGGAGGAAGATGTGCAAAATTATTGGGATCAAGTTCAAGAAATATTTCTTGAATAGTTTGGACCATGAGAAAAGTACTCCAACCTCATGATCAAGATCACCAAGCTGGGCCAAGGAGTGAATGAGAAGATTATAGACTACTATGCTCGGTCACAACAATTGAGGAGGAAGATCAAGGCTCAAATTGGAGAGGATAATCTTGGTGAAGAAGTCATCGATGGTGTTGATAGATTATTGCTAAAGCACTTCATCTTGATAATGAGGAAAGATATTCGATCAAGGATGAAGTGCGAAAGGTCTACCACTATGGAACAAGACAAGGAGATAAGGAAGAGGCAAGAGGAAAGAATGGAGGAAGAACCATAAGAAATCATAGTTCCTCCTACACCAAGTGCTACTTCAGGGCCTTCGACATGAGGTACATTATTGATTTCTTTCTCTTCAACAAAATATGATGAATTGATTCATAAAATGGGACAATTAGCTATTAATATTTTGCAAGGAAAGGAAGTTATGATATAATAACAACCCCAAGGGGGAGATCATGGTATTAGAAAGAATGTTGTAGATATCACATGTTATGGATGTGGGAACAAATGGAACTACAAGACTACTTATCCCAAGTAACTCATCAACTTTGGGAATGAAAGATGAAAAGGGAAAGGCACCTGTAGATGTGGTGGAGCATGTGAAAGAATTAGAAGCAATTGATATTTTTCCATAAAGCATGTAAATGAAGGAGAACAAAAAGTTAAGAATATAAAAGAGGATATAAGAAAAAGGAGGAGAAGAAGACTAGGTTTCCAAGACTTTTCAATCTCCCAAGGCCAAGTAACTTATTCAATATTTGAGGATCTATCATCACATCTTGCCAATATAACATATGGATAATTGTTGGAATTATCTTCTAATATTAGGAGAGAGTTATGAAGTGGACTCAACGCATGAAAGAAGAAGCAAATAGATGTTCCTATCTTGTAAGAAAAAGAGGATCCATATGCTCCCCAAGTTGAGGTACTTTGAAATGGTGTCTCTATTCCTAATGTTTTAGTAGATGGAGGTGCTAATGTAAATATTATGGTAATTTCTGTTATGAATATGCTACGATTAAAAATTAATCATGAGTCTACACTAAAATTGAGGTCATTAAATAAGGATAAAATGAAACCTAAAGGAGTTGTTTTAAATGTTGTTATTTTTATTTTTGGAGTTACTTGTTTGGTATATTTGCAAGTGATGAAGGATGATTTGGTAGCTTATCCCATGCTCTTGGGAAGGCCATGGTTAAGAAGAGTTCATGATCCTAATTATTGGAATGAGGGATACGTGAAAATAGGATGAGATAAAGTGAGAATTCTAATGGTACCCTTAAGCCATATCACAAAGATATTAGAGTTTAAGAGTAAAGAATGGACATCTCCAAGCTATACAAGTATTAGAGATGTGGATACTAAAGATGAGGAGGTTGTTGATGTATCCAACTCCACCTATTACATATGCAATGCAATTTATAGAGGAAGAAGTGAAGCATCATTTGCAACAGCTACGATATGGGGAGGCTATTGAAGAAAATGATATAGAAGAGTATGTTCAGCTTTTTTGAAAGTATATTCATCTCTTCACCTGTGATTATAAGGATTTATAACAAGTAACATGGGTAGAACATTCAATAGAATTGATAGAGAATACTAAACCCATTAAGCATATGCCCTATGGATGAATCCAAATTTCTCTAAAAGTGTAAAGGAGTAAATAGACAAGCTCTTAGATGCAGGATTTATCTTTCTTGCAGATAATTTAGAAAGGGTTTCCCTATTGTGGTATCTAGAAAGAAGAATAGAAAGATAAGAATATGTATGGATTATCAAAAGTTGAATAAATTCACTAAGAAATATCATCATCCTCTTCCTTTTTCAGATCAAATTTTGGATGAAGTGGCAAGACATGATGGCTATAGTTTTATAGATGGTTATAATGGATATAACCAAGTTCAAATGACAAAGAATGATCAATTGAAGACAAATTTCACCACTCCATGGGGTACATTTTCTTACTGATTAATGCCCATTGATTTGTGTAATGCACCTGCTACATTTCAAAGACTTATGAATAAAGTTTTTGAGCCTTATATTCAAACATTCATTAGATTTTTTGGATGATTTTTGTATATATGGAAAGAAGGAGAATCATTTGGGGAAAATCGAGAAAGCTTTTGAAAGAATGCAAGAAGAAAGAGCATCATTGAATCAAGTCAAATGTATTTTTGGATGCTCAAAGGGAGTAATTTTAGGATATGTTGTATCCAAGTGTGGTATTGAAACAAATCCATAGAAGGTGGCTAAGATTAAGGAGCTTCCATTTCTAGGGAATAAGATCAAGTTAAGATCTTTTTTGGGGCATGTTGGTACTATGGGAGATTTATCAATAACTTCTCCAGGATTTTTCAACCATTGATTCCATTTTTGAAGAAGGATATGTCATATGAATAGGGAAAAGAAGCGAGAGAAGCATTTGAGGAGCTAAATCAAGTATTGGTAAGAACACATGTTTTGAATAATCCTAATTGGAATAAGCCATTCATAGTCTACATGGATGCATAAGATAAAACACTAGGTAGTACACTTAACCAAAAATATGAAGATATAAATGACCATCCTATCCATTTTAGGAGTTGAAAGATAAGTAATGCTAAGGTAAATTATACAATCACTGAAAAAGAAGCTTTAGCTATAATTTTTGCTTTGAAGAAATTTAGAAATTACTTGTTGGGAAAAAATTTCACTATGGTTACTGATCATCAAGCTTTGAATTATATCATTAATAAGCCTAATCCTACGAGAAGGATTGCAAGGTGGATACTTCCATTATAGGAATATGAATTTGATATTATGGATAGACTAAACAAGAAACATATTAATGTTGATGCAATATCCAAAGCATATAAGTGCATTGGATCTTCTTGTAATGATGATGATTTTCTTGATGAAGCTTTGTTTTCTATGGAGACAATTCCAAATGAGTATATTGATATTTGGAATTACTTGAGTGAATTCAAATTTCTAGAGGGGGTAGCATCCAAGATAAAAAGGAAAATTACTCAAGCAAGTAGACCCTATACACTTGTGGATGGGGTGTTATGTAGAGTTGTAACAGATGGAAAATATCTTCGTGCCATTGGGCATGATGAAAAGAAAGAGTTAATAAGAGAGATGCATGATGGTATATGCGAAGGATAGTTTTTTGAAAAATTGACAACAAGAAGACTATGGGATGTAGGTTATTACTGGCCTACTCTTTTTAAATATTATTTCATTTATTGTTAAATTTATGATGCTTATCATTCTTATGGGAATCATAAAACAACATCAACACCATTATGTCCTATTATTCCCTTAGTACCATTTGAGAAATGGGAAATTGAAATTATAGGATCACTCCCTCCTACATCAATGCGAAATAGATATATTGTTATGGCTATAGATTATCTAACTAAGTTGGTAGAAGCAATATCATTGAAGGAAGCATCAATGGAAGAGGTAGAAAGATTTTTGTGTGAGTGCATTGTGACAAGATTTGGATGTCCATTAAAGATTGTGATAGATCAAGGAACTCACTTCATCAATAAGGTAGTATAATCTTTGACAATTCAATTTGCAATCAAGAATAGGAAGGTAACTACTTATAAACCAAGCACCAATGTCTAGGTAGAATGGACTAATTATGTATTATGTCAGATACTTGGTAAGGATGCAACATTGTAGGTACATACATGGGATAAAAGGATTCATGCAACACTATGGGTATATAGAGCTATAATAAAGACATAAATTGGATATTCTCCCTTCCATTTAGCATATGGAATTAATCCTATTTTTTTGATTGGATTTGATATTCCAAACTTAAGAAATATATCAAGGAAAAGAAAGGATGAAGGAGGATCTATTATTGATAGATTAATACAACTTCAACAATTATAATACATGCACTAAGAAACTAATGAGACTACTAAAAAGAAGAAATTTAAGCAAAAGAAGTATTTTGACGAGAAGTTTAAATGTTATCCATTCAAGGTCAATGATCTAGTCATGGTATATAATTCTAGGTATCATAAGAGAAAATACAGTAACTTGTTACCAAAGTGGAATGGACCATACAAAATAGTAACAGTTCATGACAATGGAACGTACAAACTTGAAGAGTTGGATAGTACTCCAATTTCTAAGTAGGTCAACTATGACAAGTTAAATAATTTTCAAGCTCCTAATATTACATTCATCAAGGCTATAAATATGCAATGCCTCATTACTAGAGACTTACATTTACAAATATAATTTCCTTGGTATAATTAATAAACATTAGTGGCATAATTAGGCACTAAATTATACATAATAAACTTATAAAAAGTCCCATCATTCCATAATTAGATTATTTAACTAATTCTCTAAGTGGAACTTCAAATAATTGGCCAAAATTAATAAAATAGACAAAATTAATCCTAAATTAATGTTCCCATTTATCAGAGATGAAATGGAAAAAACACCATAAAAATGGTCACATTACATCTTTTCATTAATGTTTCCCTCTTTGAGGTAGAGCATCCACTTAGGTTTTTACACTAAATTTGAGGCATCACACAAACTCTGAAGCTTAGACATGGCATATTTAGAGAGGAATTTAGCATCATGAGGTATTAAAGAGATCTCATCCTTAGATGTTGGGCTTATGTAGAATCCTAGACCCCACATTGGGATTATAAATAAATCAAGATCCCATGTCATATTTCAAGAGGTATCCTAACATATTTCACTAATTTTGGGAAGCATTAAAGACCTTATTACTCTAACGTTAGATTTCTAGGCCCTTGGATGTGATCTCATTTATGCCAAGGCTCTCCATCTTGGATGTTGATACCTAGAACATAAGGATCAATACTCTCCACCATTAGATCATCTTAATGCAATATTAGAAGACAAACTATATCTCCTATATAAGGAGGAAAATTGGATTACACAAGATATGTCGAATTTATGATTAAACCTCCTTTTATCAGACTGAGTGTGAGAACTCTTTCTTCACCACTTGTGGAATAATATGCATTTGATATCTCAAGATGATTGAAGGCTAGCTTTGAGCTTACTTCTACCATTCAGGAGAGGAACATTTTTGGTTCCATCAAAATGAAGTAAGGAAGACTTAGGATTGGCCTTGCTACAACTAATATTGGTGAGGCCCTAGAGCCATCCGTAAAAACCCTAGTGGAGGCAACCTTGATGTAAGCTCCTTAGGCACCAAAAATATATTGTAATTGTGATTCTCTTAGTATTACATTAATACAATTATATTATTGCTATCATTCTACAATTATTATCTCCTTATGCTTGGACGTTGGATTTAGGATTGAGTTTCCATTATTTAATTCATATTTAGCTTCCTTGTTGCAACATTTAGTTTTTGTGAGCATTTCTAGTTTATTGTTGCAATTTTATCATAATTAGCTAGATGTTGGAGTGTTTTTATAATTTTGAGTTTGATTGGCTAGTTTTGGAACTAGAAGGAAAATATCCCTCTCCTAGGACACATTTGAGCATGATTCATCAATTTGGGAGCATCACATCTGTGATGATACCAAATTAGTAGATCATGCTCAAACGTACCTTAAGAGAAGGACATTTACTTTATAACTATGAATCTAGCCAATCAAATATGAAATTGCATAGATACTCCAACATCTAGCTAGGAATGATACAATGAAGCTAAACGAACTACAATTGCTCACAAAAACCCAACGTTGCAACAAGGAAGCAAAATATGAATTAAATAATGCAAACTCAATCCCATATCTAACGACTAAGAATAAGGAGATAATAACATTAGAATGATAGTAATAATGTAATAGTATTGATGTAATAATGAGAGAATCACAATTACAATATACTTCTGGTGCCAAAGGAGATTACATCAAGGTTGCCTCCAATAGGATTTTTATGGATACCTTTAGGACCTATGTAATCTTAGTTACAGCAAGGCCAAGCCTAGGGCTTCCCTACTTCATTATGATGGAACCAACAATGTTCCTCTCTTGAATGGCCAGAGTAAGCTCAAGGGTAGCCTTCAATCACCTCAAGACCTTAAATGAAAATTTCTCCACAAGTGGCAAAGAAAGAGTTCTCACACAGGCTGATAAAATGGGGTTTAATCATAAATTCAACATATCTTATGTAATCTAGTAGTCTTCCTTATATAGGAGAGATGGTATGTATTCTAATCTTTCATTGAGATGATCTAATGATAGAGAGGATTGATCTATGCTCTCTTGGTATCAACATCTAATATGGATAGCCTTGGGATAAAAGAGATCACATCCAAAAGCTTATAAATACAACATTGGAGTAATAGGGCCTTTAATGCTTCTTGAAATCAATTTCATGTGCTAGGATGCCTCTTGGGGTGAGATGTGGGATCATGGATTGTATAGAAGCCTAACATGGGATCTTGGAGTCCACATAAGCCCAATTTCTAAGGAAGAGAGCTCTTTAATACCTTATGATGCTAAATTCCTCTCTAGATATGCCACATCCAAGCTTGGGAGTTCGTGTGATACCTCGAAGTCGATGTATAGGATCATCTAATGCCAATATTACATTCATTAAGGTTAGAAATATCCAACACTTCATTGTAGGAGACTAATATTGCATTTGTAAATATAATTACCTTGGTACCATTAATACAATAGTATTGGCATATTAAGGCACTCAACTATACATAATGAACTTAAATAAAGGCTCATCATTCTATAATTAAATCATTTAACTAAGTCTCTAGGTGGAACTTACAATAATTAGCCAAAACTATTGAAATCGATAAAGTTACTCATAAATTATTTTTCCCATTTATCAAAGGTGAAATGGGGAAAACACCATAAAAATTGGGGATATTATAAGTCCTCCCTTCCCAAATTGCTTGTCCCTAAGCAATTCGAAACATCCATAGCTTTAGTAGAGTCTTCTTTTCCCTTCTCTTTGTCTTCAAAACCATGCATCGTGGAGAGAATGAATTCTTCATACTCTAGCTAGTTCTTCTGATAAAAAACTAGCTTCCTTTTGGGTTTCATCGAATTTCTTTTATGAAGGTGGTAAGGCGTAGCTCTCTTGAAGGTATTTTGGGCATGAGGGATTGAATTTTCTTATGCTATGGTCAATCATAGCTCATGGTGGATCCTCACTCCCCTGATGATGATCTTTTTCACTTTAAAGGTAAAACTAATTTCTTGAGTTTGGAAGTTTGTTTAGACATCTCCCAAAGAATACATCCATTGAACCCCAATCATAACTTGTTACAAACCATCTTGAGGAAAAACATAGAAATCATCCTCAAGTATGTAGTCTCCCATCATAATTCTAAGCCTCATCGTCTTGTTGAAAATGGTGTATTAGTCATTGGCATTGGTCACATATATCCCCTCTACATCCTTGGTGGGCAAGTTCTTCTTAACTACAAACCCTCTATCATTGAAGCTTCTTTTTGCACCATTATCAATCATGAAAAGAATTTTGTCATCCATGAATTATCCTTTTACCCTAATAGAACTGTAGTGAGGTAGTTTGTTATTTTCTTCCTCAAACATCCTAATGTTTGAGATGAATCCTGAGAAATGTGGATTTAGCCTTGCTTGATTAGGTATTTTGGGAGTCAAATTTTCCTTTCCATGTTCACAATTCTTCCTTGGCCTACCTCGGGTATAAACTCTCATCCTTTATATGTATTTTGTGCTCCAATTTCCCTACATATGGATGAATATGGTTGAATTTGGGTTGTTACTTTCTCCTTGGATTTCCCTTTATGAGATTCATGACCTTTGGTGGCTCTAACACTTCTTCTTCTCCCTTTATGATCTCTATGAAATATTGAAAGCCAAGTGATGACTTTATCTCTAGTAGAAGAGTAGTGTAGAATTGGAATAACTTGCACAAGTTGTAGTGAGTTTATCGTTATTGGAAGTTACTTGATTGCTTATGTTGTCTCCTACTTTGCAATGTGTGCACTCCTTTTGGTGAAGCTTTTCTTTTTGATCAATTTTTACCATGAAAGATATGCTAATGTGAAAACCCTTATTTTTTCCTTCATATCTATGGTCTGTTTACCAAAAATCCTTGCAACAACAACAAACTTGATAGTACCCTAGTTCCAATAAATCTCCAAGATAGTTCCTTGCACCTCAATGCCTCCTCTCAACTCCTATGAATTGACAAAATCCTTGCACTTGAATTTCTTCCTCATAATTTCTGAATTATGGCCTTAGAATGTAGACATTAGCCTCTAGTGGAAAAAATTATTATAAGAGGTCTCTTCCAACTTCACGAATCCCTTTACGCTCAAAATTGGGCTTTCTGAAACCCAATGAAGTATTCCCAGGTGCCAATCATCCTCTTTTATGCTCAATGAACTCCTTGAAAGTGCCCAAGTGATCCTCAAGCTTTTCCTAGTTCTCAACATCTAGCGCTCTCCTTATGTTCAAATTTTGTATCTAAGAATTGATATGCTCTTCTTTTATTCCATTGTTTGGCTTTATAGGTCTCAAAAGTGTGTTAATTTTTCCTTTTTACACTTGCATCATGCTTTTCCTCCAATATTCAAATTTTAGCACCAAAAAAATGTGATTCCAAAAATAACACCTTATCACTCCTAATTTTAATTTGCTTGTCAAATTAAAATAATAAAAATTCCTTATAACTCTTAAAATAATTTTATTTTCTTAAAAATGAAATAAAAATATTTTTGTATTTTTCTCAAATATATATATATATATATTCCTTATTCCTCGTAAAAATAAAATAAAATAATTTTATCTTTTCCTTCTTATCACTCCTAATAAAAATAAATAAAAATGCAAATTACTCAAACCTAGATTTTAATTCCTTCTATGGTGGAACAAATTGATCCTTGCATCCAAATCTCTCAAGCCTATGGGTTATGGGCCCAAAAACTAACTCTAAATCAATACGTATCTTCTTCAAGCTCAACGTTCACACATAAACCTGGAATTATGTAGAATTAGCTCCAAACCTTAGCAAGTATGCCAAGATTCCATACATCCAAGCTTAATTAATTGAATTTTTGCAGTTTCAAGGTGAATTAAGCTTCTTTAGTACCCAATGTATCACTTCTAGCTACCAAATATTGGAACAACTTGCAAAAATATCCCAACATCTCCTTCTAAGCCTTCATTATGTAGATACCACTATGAAAATGTGTTAAATTCAATAATTTGACTCCTTCTATGGCTCAATGTCCTCTTTCCAATGATTCCAAACTCCAAATCTTTCAAAAATTTGAGTTAGAATGACTCAACAACCCTGTAGAAACTCTCAGAATCCATATTCCATAGTAAAAATATGATAATACCTATAATTGGATATCATTATGATGCATACGCTACTCAGAATTGGCTTCAACAAGCCAACATCTTCCTCAATATGGCCTTGAGATGCAAAATGATTCCCCAAAACTCCCTTAGAAGATCAACGTCTAGCTTAAAATGTATTCAGTATGCCAAATGACCCTCAAAACCTCAATGCACCACATCTACCTCAAAAGAGTATTTTTGACCTAGATCTAGGTCTCCTCAGCCCAAATGAATCACCTTTTTTCTCCTTGGAGCTTAGATCCAAGCAAACAAACCTCAAACTTGATGAAAAATATCAAAAATTACAAAATTAACCACTCACCAAGTCATGCATTCTTCCTTGAAGTCTCCAAACTCAAAATTTTGGTCAAAATAGGTCTAACAATTCCCAAAAAGGTGAGATCTCTCCATCAAACCTCCAATGTTGAAATCCAATATCCAGATCTAGCAAATTCACTGCCAAAACCTTAATGTCTTCCTTTTAGTAATAGAATGCTTCAGATCTCCTCAACTTTATGAAACTACCACTATGAAATCAAGTCTATTCCACTATGAAACTCATTCTAGATCTTCTAGCAAGACGACAAGATCTCTTCAACAAATCCTCATTCTTACCTAATGGAACAAGGAAAGATCTCCTCGATAATTAATACCATTTTGATACTGTAATACAATTATGAATTATTTTCTCCTTGAGCTTTCTCACCAATAGGATGACGAGAATCTCTCTTTAGCTCAACTCAAAATCCTTTGTGTGTGATGCCCTTGATTTCAGTAGGATGGTAGAATCAAGGATCTGATACCATTATGATGATCCCAAATTGGTGGATCATGCTCAAACATGCTCTAGGAGAGGGACATTTTTCTTATAACTCTGAATCTAGCCAATCAAACCCAAAATTGTATGAATACTCCCACATTTAGTGGGAATGGCATAATGAAGCTAAACGAACTAAAATTTCTCAAAGAAACCCAATGTTGCAACAAGGAAGCTAAATACAAATTAAATAATTCAAGCTCATTCCCATATCCAACATCCAAGCATAAGAATACAATAACAACAAAATGATAGCAATAATGTAATTATATTGATGTAATAATGAGAGAAACATAATTACAATATATTTTTGGTGCCTAATGATCTTACACCAAGGTTGCCTTCAATAGGGTTTTTGTGGATGGATCCAAGGCCTCATCAATCTTAGCTGCAGCAAGGCCAAGCCCAAGGCTTCCATACTTCATTGTGATAGAACCAACAATATTCCTCTCCTAAATGGCTGAAGTAAGATCAAGGATAGCCTTCAATCACCTTGAGACCTCAAATGCAGATTGCTCCATAGGTGGCAAAGAAAGAGTTCTCACACTGAGTTTGATAAAATGGGGTTTAATCATAAATTCAACATATATTGTGTAATCCAGTAGTCTTCCTTATATAGGAGATATATTATATATTCTAATTTTGCATTAATATGATCTAACGATGGAGAGGATTGATCTATGTGCTCTTGGTGTCAATGTATAAGATGGAGAGCCTTGGTATAAACAAGATCACATCTAAGGGCCTCAAAATGCAGCATTGGAGTAATAGGGCCTTTAATGCTTCCTGAAATTAGTTCCATACACCGGGATGCCTCTTGGGGTGTGACATGGGATGCTGGGTTGTATAGAATCCCAAAATAAGGTCTTGCAGTCCACATAATCCCAATGTCTAAGGAGGAGAGCTCTTTAATACCTCATGATGCCAAATTCCTCTCTAGATGTGTCACATCAAAGCTTGGAATTCCATGTGATACCTTGAAGTTGGTGTAATCACCTAAGTGGATGCTCTACCTCGATGAGGGGAGCACTAATGATAAGAGGACCATCTAATTCCAATATTAAATTCGTCAAGGTTAGAAATACGCAACACCTAATTGTAGGAGATTAATATTGCATTTATAAATATAATTGCCTTGGTATAATTAATACAACATTATTGAAATATTAAGGCACTCAACTATACATATTGAATTTAAATAAAAACTCATCATTCCATAATTAGAAAATTTAACTAAGTCTCTAAGTGGAACTTACAATAATTGGCCAAAACTACTAAAATATATAAAATTACTCCTAAACTAATGTTCCCATTTATCATAGGTGAAATAGGGAAAACACCATAAAAATAGGGTCATTAGAATTTGGAACAAACAAATACTTTTCATTGTATAAATTGATCTTCATATTTATTTTTATAAGAAAAAAATAATAAAAAGATGCACTCATTTATTAATATTACTATTATAAATAATTTTATATTTTTTTATGTTGTTCAATATTTTTTACAAATTGTTTACGAAAATAACATTTGAGTCCTTAATGTCTCTGACTACCATTGTAGGAAACTTATAGACATAGTAAAAATTATATTTATTGTTAAGCAAAACAAGATTATTTATATCTAATGAATATAGAGTAAGGTAAAAATGCAACCTAAAATCATAAAAAATTCTTAACATATAAAATATATATTTTATAATTCAATATCAAAATAGAAATCATTTAATAATTCATATAAACCATAATTAATATATTATCCCATATTTATAAATATATAATAAAATAATCATAATAAATATATTGATATGATAAGTTATGAATATTTTTATACAAAATTAATATAAAAAGTTATAAGCCTAATATAGTTTGGTTGAAACATGGAAGTTAAAAGATTATTTCATAATAAATGCATAAAAGTAGTTCAAATCCCAATCCCAAATCCTTCAACCTAAACTTTGGCAATCTTAAGATTTTAAAAAAGGATCATCTAATTTTAATGGATATTTTACAAGATTATTTTTTTTATCAATAGGGTAAATTTTGTATTATTAAAAATGAAGTTTTTAGGTTCTCTAAAACCTTTACGAAAGGAGATCTAAGATTTAAGTTTCTCAATCTTCCATTTTCCCCAATTTTCCAATCTTGCTTCATTCTTTTATCTGATATACGTACTGATCATCACAAGTACCATTTGGTCTAATTTGTAGTTTTTAACATTCTTTTGCTCTTAGATACAAAACATAATCCTATTATTTCCTGCTATAATGGACCCCCCTTCTTGCTATCTTCTAGAATCTTGTACTTATCATCAATTATTCTTTGAATGAATTTTATCTCCTTCAAATCTATGTTTGTTAGATTTTTCCCTTCATTACTTCCCCATGAAGTGATATCTTCTTCCTTCTTCTTAATCTTCTCAGTGTGGGGGGGCTCTTGCATTTGTATTTCCTTCTTTGATATTGCTTCAGTCTCTTACACTTTTATTCCTTCCTTTAATTATGTTCATCTCAAACTATTTTCCTTTCATTTTCTATTGAGAGTTAATGTATATTTTCCTTAATGTTTTTTGCCTCTAGCTCTATTTTTAAAAAGTGTTTGGGCATTTGTTCTTTAAATGTTCATACTTTTGACATCCATAACATCGCATAGTGAAATTTTCATATTCCAATGTTTGGATCCATTAATCTTCTCCTAATTGAAGGGATATCTTCTTTGGTCCTAAGGTTGAAATATTCATATACACTACTATTATAACTTTGCTCATATTTTTTGTATTCTTCATTATTTTTTCCATTTGATCATCCATGTACAAATATTGACCAATGGAATTACCAATCTTTGTTGACTTTTTCTACCCAAAAATTGCAGTAGGAGAGCATACAAATTGATCTAGACAAGGATGTAGTTTTTTTTTTTTTATATGAAGGGATCAAAATATGGTTTCAGAGAGTTATATATATTCATCTCTAACCTAAAAACCAACTACCTCTATATTTCATCACATAATCTCTATCTACAATATCAGAGAAAGTAACAACAAAGAAATTTTTTGGCAATAATGTTATTTGAAACTCACTTGGCCATTCAATTATGATCATCTTTGTGAGAACTTCCTTGGAGTGTTTTCTACATCTAAATCTATAGATGATTGTTCTTATTTCATATTCATGCATATTTTCTTCAATATTTGATTTGATGGTGTGAATGGAAATAATTTCATCTTCATTTTTGGTTTCCTCTTTATTATTATCAAATTTGTTGTCAACAAATTTGCTATGTTTATCCTCTGTGGTGCATTCTTTATTACCTTGTAACTCTTTCTTTGATATTATTCATTTAGGAATATTCTTGGTGGGGGTTTGAGGAGCTTTTCTTCCATCTTGCATGGAAGAAAAATGGAACCTCATCCATTTTGAGGGGAAATATGGGTCACAGGGCTTCTCAGCAAATTTCCATCTCCTATCTACATCCATTCTCTACTGGTTCTTCCTTTTTCATTCACATATATTCCATTTAATATATATCCATATTTTTCCATAATATCTCCATCATTGATCCTTCCAGTATTTCCTTGATCCTTTTCATTTCTCTTTGTATGTTATGCTGGGGTTTCATGAATTCAAATTTCCCCTAGGGATCATGCTCTCGCTTCACTTTCCTTCCATATTACATGGTACTTTATAAGATTATTAATTAAAAATAAATAAAGAACAACAATTGATCAAATTAATATTATACTTTTTTATGTATTTATTTTCAAAACATTTTCTTTATAAGGGTGACATGGTTAACATCTTGCAACAACATGGATCACATTTTTTGAACCTTTGAAAACAAATTTGAAAGATGAGGTAGATTTGGTGCCTTCATCAAATTTTGAGTTTAAAATGAAAATGAAAATAACTTCTTATGTTTTCAAATCTCAAATGAATATGAATAAAAGGAAAGATCATTTCACAACCAAAATGCTCCCTTAAATGGTTGATTTAATGACTAGAAAAGCTTCCAAAAGGAATACACTAAGATTTAAGCTTCACCATTTATAGATAGAGTTTCATCTTTTGAATATAGAATTTTGTTTAGTAATTTGATAAGATGAATATTATTAAAGATACCAAACTTAACCATAACCATAACTTTAAAGATGAAAATGTAAAGTTACATATCCCAAATAAAAATAAGTTTATAAGTATTGCAAACTATATTAGGTTCAACATTAAAAAATATAAAATTGTTTAAAAAATTAATAATAATAATAAAAGAGTTCATATTTTTATAATTTT